>Ga0302272_1000080_pt1 | contig 49914 bp, 61 predicted proteins | sample III_Bog_N1_2_FD_198772 | JGI IMG/M metagenome (GOLD analysis project Ga0302272, IMG submission 198772) | Peat permafrost microbial communities from Stordalen Mire near Abisko, Sweden - III_Bog_N1_2 | ecosystem: Environmental > Terrestrial > Soil > Wetlands > Peat | place: Sweden: Abisko...
TCTCGAAATAGAATGGATTATTGATTTCGATCAACGTCATTAACTAATGAAGCTCGGACAATCGAACCTTGATTCCCTACATCACGACTGCACATCACGCGCCTCACTTTGACATCACTTCGAGCATACTTCGTTAGGCTATATGTATCAATGGTTCGCGGTGATTAGAAAAATGATACTGAAGTTCTGACAAACGAGTTTGTGAATCCTATATCAGTCAAAATAGTTCGATTATTTTCATGTCGTTTTGGAAAAGTTGGATATATTTAAATCACGAACGCCACTTGACACACAACATCATAAAACGTTATCTGAAAAGGGAGGTTCTAAACAAGAAACACATAAAAGGAGTATTTATGAACGAGTTACTTAATCACTACCACTCGCGGGCAAAGTCCCTCATCTGCGATCAATCCAAATATTTGGAAGCGAACAAGCTCCAAAAGGAAAAAGTCAAGATTCAAATGCGGATTGAGAAGATTGAAAGAGAGTTTTATGGGAAGTGGAGTGGAAATACTGTCTATGAGTCGAAGGGATTAGATGGCACTATTATGGTTGAACTCAAAATCTGCGTGAAAGATTTTGAATACACCCATTGGCAGACTACTTTAAGCAGCTTCATGCATTTCCTTGGACAAATCGAGGGCAATCCCACAGGTTGGGCTTTGGTGAGTTTTGAAAAGAAAGGGGCACTGACGGTGCCCGTTGTGCAAGAGCTTTTCGAACTTCAGGATCAGCCTGATAAAGAGATTCCCTTCATTGCACCAAGCGTAGCAGCTTAAACGAATCGCGGTGATCCAATAAGGTTACACCGCCATCATTTTGAAATCAAATATGACATTGAATCGACAATCATAAATTGTCGAGTTCGATGGTGCTTCAAAATTTGATCGATCACTTTTATAAACAGAACATGTAGCAGGGATCAATTTGGGGAGTAGCTGCCCTAGATAGGTTATCACCATCCGACCGTGATCCCTGCTTGTTTTTTGATCTCAGGATGGCTATAGGATGGTTAAATCAATGGAACAGATAGTTAGAAAGGCTTTCAAAGCCAAATCAAAAATATTGCGTCAAGTGAAGCAGTTAAGACGCTTCGAATTTGCATCAGTCCTTCGTGCTATTGATGATGCTCACCATGACTTGGTTGAAGAACTTATGGACAGTGCTCTGCAATACGATAATGGATTCGAGAACCTATTCTCAGAGTGTCTACATCAGCGGAATACAAGAAAAATGGAAATCATTGATCTACTGAAATCGATGCATCCAAAGATGATCACGAAAGATGCGATAGGTATTGCGTTGATGGATGAGGATGCAAAGTCATTAGGTGCAACCAGAGGTAGTTGGCGTGAACAGCAAAGAGACTTTCACATTATTAATAACATGGTAGTTTCAACCAACAACTTAATAATCAACTCATCCAGTACAATCAATCAATCATCCAAACATTCACTTACACAGAGCAACTTATCAGTAAATAATTCAATCAATCATAATACATCCACATCATATGTTCTCTCAGAACTTAGTAGTGATGAATCAAGTCAATCTCAACTGGCAGTAGTCATAAATGAGTTTACGCACACTCAATCTCCAATCCCATTCGCGCAACTTAGCGCAAAATCATCAGACAGAAACGGCGATTCTGATGAAATTTCGATAGGCAAAAACTCAAAAAGCACTAATATTCCACCAAATGATGACCTTTGCGCTAAAATGATCACCCATATTTTGATACAAAATGGGACATACAAGGTGATCAGGGATTACACGAAGGGAACAAAAGCAGATAAGGAAGTTGCGCTGATATTCATGAGCCTTATGAGATCTCGTGATATTGAAGGATACAAAGCACTCCATTCAAAGTTTCTAGAATCGATTGCAAGGCAACTAACCGAGACCAGCTACGCTACAATCATTCAGAGACTACTTACTGGCACTGAGAAGGGAGCACTTATCGAATGGGAAGATGATGGATCATATCGTAAGGATCATTATTCAAGGCGTTACAGGGTTGCTGAAAAGTATGCTATCAGGGAGCCACACCTGTACAAACTGAAGCGTCCAATCTACCTATCAGAACCAACCTATGATGATAATCAGTGCATCCTCAGTACCTCGTTAGTTTGGTCAATGTATAGTGGTTTGAAAAAATCGAACAGCAAAACGGCTTAAGCTAGTTGGTTTCCAATAGATAAATTCAACTCTATGGAAACCGATATGAACAATAAGAATCAGGCAGCAACAGAAACCACTCGACGCACCCGCAGAGTCCTTGATGAGGCATTCAAGACCAAGGTTGTTCTGGAAGCAATTAAGGAGTCCCTGACCCTTAACGAGCTTGCCAGCAAGTACAATGTCCACCCCAACCAGATCAGTCAATGGAAGTCGCATTTCCTAAAAAATGCCGTAAGCGTTTTCAGCGGTCCGAAGGAAGAGCTGAAGGAGCTGGAAAAGCTACGGGAAGAACGTGAAGAACTCCACAAGCGCATTGGCGAGAAGGACATGGACATAGAGTTCTTAAAAAAAAACTTGCGCAAACTGAACCTGCTATGAGAACGGCGATGGTGGACAAGGAATTGAGCCTGCCAGTCACCAAGCAGTGCAATTTGCTCGGAATTAAGCGTTGCCGAGTTTACCATAAGCGACGCTTATCCAAGCGCAAGATCGAGCTGCTGAACCGGATCGATGAGCTATATACGGAAGACCCGACCCGTGGACAAAGGCGTATGCGCCATGCGCTCAGGAAGCAGTTTGGAATCAGTGCTGGAAGGAACGTGATCCGCAAGGTGATGGATGAACTGTGCATCGAAGCCATCCATCCCAGAAAGCATCTTTCCATCCCCAATCAGCTGCATAAGAAATACCCCTATTTGCTGAGGAATGTTCCCATTACAAGGGTCAACCAAGTATGGAGCACAGACATCACCTACGTCCAGCTCAAGGGCGGTTTTGTTTACCTGACAGCCATCGTGGACTGGTACAGTCGGTTCATCCTGTCATGGAGGCTTTCTACCACGCTTGACACCCGCTTCTGTGCAGAGGCTTTACAGGAAGCTCTGGAGAAATATGGCAACCCAGAAGTGTTCAACACGGACCAAGGCTGCCAATTCACAAGTTCGGAGTTCACAGGCATTCTCGAATCCCGTGGGATCTCCATCAGCATGGATGGTAAAGGACGTGCTCTGGACAATATATTCGTGGAGCGTTTCTGGAGGACGGTCAAGCACGATGACATTTACCTCAAAGGCTACACGACAGTAAAGGAATGCAAGGCTGGGCTTGAGGCTTTCTTTGAACGTTACAACAACAGGAGAGAACATCAATCACTTGAAGGAAACTATCCCGCAGAAGTATATTTTGGTAAGGTCGCAATTAATATTGCGGCATAATCTGGAAGCCAACTATCAAACGGCTTTTTTTTGTTCAAATAATCAGACCACTATATAATGCGCCGCGGCTGAACTTGTCGTTAGGCAAATGAAATGAAAATAACTACATCGTACCAAGAGCACCTTGCAAAGAAATTTGTAGATAAATGGCACTTGAATGTTCAGGAAATTGAATTGATTGGAAAACAAGGAATTAGTGGTAAGAACATAGTTGATTCAATAGTTCGAATTTTAGAAAAGCACGGAAAATTTCCTATCAATTTCAACATTGAAACGGGTTTTGAAGGTGCCCTTGTCGAGGTTAAGGAAAATTATAATTACACGATAACCTATATGTCAGAGTCAAGTTACATGAAATTCAGTATAGTTAAAACGCAGTTTATCTCTAATATTAGAGAAGCTGCAAAATCAGTCGGCTATTGCTTATGGAAAGATTGCTATGATGGAATTAAAATTAACTGGGATGCTGAGAAGTAAAAGGTTAAAGTGAAAGGTGATAATTAAATGAATATTCATAAATTTGATTGCAGTATGATTATTTCATATAACTTGCAAGCATATATTAAAAATTTAAGAATATTATTAAGAATTAAAATAGATAATTAATCCATTATATATAAATTCAGATTGATTGAATGGAAATCTTCAATCAAGAAAAGATCTTCAAAAACATTAAACTGTGACGACTATTGTAATTGCGTTTTTAGGAAAAGCAATGGGGACCCAATAGTAAATTTGAAGGAACATTATAAAGGAGTATAATTGAATTCAAGTATTGAAATTAATAAGAAATCCATTGCCTAACAATCGGTGAACGCGATGGCGCAGTCATCTCAGCGGTCGTTCGCTCCAGGCGGCAATTCAATTCGGATTCGTGAGTACACGAATGCCGCTCCCAACTGATCTGGGGTTTTGCCTTTGGCAAAAGTTGCTTCGCAACCCTTCGGGCCCAGATCAGTAAGTCGCTCGAATCTAATTTCACTGGTCAATTTGTGGTGAATTCAGCTCAAAAACAGGGTGTCAAAACCACTTTGTCAATTATTTGCCAATCGCCACCAAGATTCTGAAATTTTCTTTGGCAAAGTCAGTTGCTGATCCTGTGAAAAAGGCGCAACACACGCAACTTACTAAATGCAGTGTATCTGTTCCTCGTTTAACCCTGCATATTGTGGTAACTTGGTTTGGTATTTGTAGGTGTGGCGGTGTTGGAGTGTGTTTCAAGTGCCAATGATCGGCTAAAAACCTAAATTTATGCAAAACCTGAACAATGGAGTGGACAATGGCAATTTCCTACACGCTAAAAGTCAACAAAAACAGCGGTGAGTATCATCTTTTCAAAGGTGAGATGACTGAAAAAGCGTGCACATCCGACGGAAAATCGATCTGCACAAAAATGTTGAACTCCGATAGTGAGAATAACGTTTTTCAGTGCAAAGACGAAGATGAAGCTAGAATGCAATGTGCTACTCATGGGCGTAAAGTTTGTGGCATTTGCGTAAGCGACCTATATCTTACCCCAACAAAGTGATAGGGTATAGGGTAGATTCTGCAACGCTCTTTTCTGTTTTGATTTCAAAATCTGTATGATGGTACTAATTCCCTTTCGTCCTGATATCTCGCTTTCGGCATCCAAAATGGTTGCATACATGGGAGTTGGTGGAGAGTCTTTCGTAATGGGAGCATCAGGAATAAGTCAGCCAGACCAAAAACAACAGCTTGTCATCGTCTATGAGAAGCCAATCTCAGCATTGAATTATGCTGAACGATCAAAGGACACAAAGGAAGATTCGCATCTTCATAAGTTCCTGCTTGATTATATGAATGGAACAGGAATAACGTTTTGTGATACATATCGACGTGGGAATGATCCACCTGACTACCTAATTCTCAGGCGAGGAAAAGAATGCCTCCTTGATCTTGCTCAATTTACATGCGATAAGAGACGAAAAGCACTTGCGCTGTTTGAAAGGATAAAAACAAAAGTATTCCATGATGAGCATGGGCAATATCCTAATTTGTTTGGAGCGAATATTGTATTGAATTTCGACAAAGACTCACATCGGCAATCTTCGTTTCCTCCTACGACAAATGAAGAGAAGTATGTGGACGAAATCATACGAGGACTGAAATCATTCGTCATTGATCGATCTTCATGGGTGGAATCCGAAGCCGATTTGCCTCAGAAACTTGAAAAAGAGAATCAGAAGGAAAGCATTACCGTAGACTTCTATGCTTCTCCCATTCAGAATATCCCCGTATCTGAGTTTTTTCTCAAGCATAATTTTGAGTTGAGTTTGGCTTTCTATTCTCGATACTCGCTTGATGACGTAATTGAGGAAATTTCCCGTGTGGTTGGAAAGCATGATAAGCCAGAAATTGAGGAAATGATCATTTCATTTTCTGCACCGAATGAAAAAGGCATAGTATACCCATCAGAGTCAATCATAATGGGATTGCTATCTGACTCAGACACAAATTTTGATTTAGGGAAGTGGAAGTACATTAAAGTTGTTCACATTCACGATTGGATAAGTGGCAGAATAATGACAATATATCCACGATTATCATGTCCAGTTAATCCTCGATATTTTCATTCAATTATGAGTTCCATCTTTTCTTACGTATGTCAATCATGAAAGAGTGCTATCCTATTGCTTGTGTATATTTAGATCATCCTTGGTTCTTGATATTGATTTAGGCGAATACAAATGAAAACAGACCTAGAAAGAATTGATGAAGCATATAAGAAAACCATTAGTGCAAGGAATTTTCATTACGAAAGTTTCAACAAATGGATGACGTACTATTATGTTGCGGTTGCAGCCCTTTTTGTCGCAATGTATAGCGGTAAATGTGATTCAAATATTCATGCACTATCTTTGGTTGGATTTGTTATTAGTTCGCTCTGGCACTTATCATGTAAAGGGTATTATTTCTGGATTCATAATTGGTCAAAACTCGTTATGCGTTACGAAAATGAATTACCAGATATTGAACGAGTGTATTCTGTCTTTTCTAAGCAGGTTGCTAATTCTACAAGTAGTTTAATCATTACAAAATCAGCGAATATTTCAACATCAAAGGCGACACTTGTATTTTCATTCGTTGTAGTGGTATATTGGTGCTACATGCTTGTATCGAATACATATTGGTTAACGATAGGTCGAAATATTTGCAATTACATATTTTTGTCGGTGCTCATTTCATTTGCATTTCTATGGATTTTGGGCAAGATCTTGACATCAGATATTGATTCGCACAAATTAATATAGTAGAGATAGGATTCCTCAAGAAACAAATACATAGTAATTATTTGTGAGACCACCAATGGATGTGAAGGAAATGCTTAACGGATTAGCTAAATGGCAAATGAATCTTGAGTCATGGTCAAAACAACTTGAGAATTACTTAAATAGACATCCAGAAGTTATAGAGGCAATAAAGTACCTAAATGAAAATATTCAACGATGGCCTGAACTTCAAAAGAAGATGTTTGAAGATTCAGCAAGAATTGGATGGTTCATTAACAATAGCGCGGATGCAATTAGAAAATGCATGTCTATTGAAGCTGTTGATACTAAAATGATCACTGAAATGAAGTCAGGTTATGCTGAAATTATTGAAAGAGCAATAATCAGAATACCTCACAGAAAAGGCATTCTAGAAAGAATTCGAATGCTTTATGAAAGTGGTGATTATGAAATTGTACTTCCTATCTTATTCAGTCAGCTTGATGGTCTTTGCAAAGATTTGTGTGGATGCTTCTTGTTTACTGACAAGAAGGATAGGGACAACCTTTTAACAAGCATGATCAACGATGATGCCGAAAATATTCTAGAATTATTGCTTCACCCACTTAGAATTCAAGAATCACTTGTCTTTTGTAGAATCAAAGCCTTTGATGTTGCTCAAATTGATTCAATACCAAATAGGAACATAATTATGCATGGTGAGAGAACTGCAAAATCCTATGGTACACAGGTAAATGTATTAAAGGTGTTTTCATTACTTGGATATTTAATTGATATAGCCTTTCCTGCTTCGATTTCAGAAGTAAATTACACCAGCAATTAGTTTTAATCGCTAGCAAAAAGGATCGCTATGGGTTGTGTTGCGTGTTTTCAGTCATATAAGTTTCAAAATGAATTAAAGCGCAAGAGCTTCAGTTGCCATGATTTTTTAAGTGAGCTTGAGCAATATAAACAAAATTATATGAACGAGGTTTTGGCATTAGTGCCTGTAAATCTATGCGGATGTATGGCTGGCACTTTAGATAGCGGGTTCATAGATTGGACTAATTCGTTTATGTCTGATATGAAAATTGATCTGCAACTAATTGAAGGTGTATTTGATCAATTGATGTCGGTATTCAAAACAGAACGTATTGATGCAAATGCAGCAAAAGATGACTTTAAAGCTATTATTAAACAATATGAAGTTGACTTGCTGGTTGCACCACAAGTAATGTGCAATTCGATTTGGTATAGGGGACGACCTTTGGGTAGTTATAACCCCCAAGACATTAAAGAATTATTTCATATCCCATTCAGTAAAAGAGGGTTTGCATCATGTTTGCGCTTTAATAAGCAAAATGAACCTACCCTGTACTTTGGAAGTTCCATTTTAGCAGTGGAAAAGGAATTGTCTACTACCCTAGTTGATTTAAATATTGGCGCATTTGCACCTATATACTCAATCTATTACAACAAAAAGATATTTGATTTCAGAAACATACTTTTTGAAACAATTCAGAAGAGCCTTCCTGCAATATTTTCTGATGGAATGAAGATATCATATAGTGATAAGCACATGTCTATTAATTCACAGTCCATTAAGACTGATTTAGCAAGATCAATCATATATGAAGTATGTACATTTCCTGTCGATCCTAACGGAAATGGAGCAAAAGAGGAATATACTCTTCCAAATATTCTCTCTGACATTTTAAGGGATCTGAAATTTATTGGCATTCAATTTCCATCTACAAAGTCATATATAGACTTAGTGGATGAACACGAATTTTCTAGGCATAATATCAATGTTGTAATATTTGTTGAAGACAATAAAATGTCTGATATTGATATAGATAGACTAAATTCATTTAGAACGTATGCTGTTAATGGTTCGGAAACATATTCATATACCCTTAAAGATATTGAAGATATGATGGATGTTCTGAGGACGAAGTTCATTGCTTCAAGTAAGGGTCGGGCGTTGAATGACGAGAAAATTCAAACTGCAAATATTAAACTTCATCTTGAATATATGAAACATTCGAAAATCAATGGTGTTGATTATTATGATTCAATAACTGGAAAAACGGAGCTTGAATTCATAAGCAAATTGTTGATTGATTTTGATGCAGTTGTCTAATTATGGAACGCTTTAGAAATCAAATTTCTCGTTTTTCATTAACAACTGAATCGCAAATTGTAATTGAAGAAATTGAAGAGCGCATATGTTTAGATAGGTATGTTGGCATAGTTTCAGAAATGAACGCTCAAAATCGATTTCACTATTTTGACCTAAGCGAGAGACCCGAGTCAATACCCTGTATAATATTAATAATGGAATCACCCCATATACAAGAATATATTGATATCGTTGCACCTGCTAAAGGAAGAACAGGGGGGTATATCAGAACAAAGTTTAATTCTGTAGTTGGATTTGATCGCTATAGCGAATATGGCTTAATATTAATGAATGCTATTCAGTATCAATGTTCATTGGGGAAACCCACCACGCAGTTTCGAGATGAAGTATTCAAATTTGCATGGAATGAAGTAGGGGAATCTAATTTTCGTTTTAGACTTAGAAATACTATTTTGGAAAATGATGTAGTAGTAAATTGCTGTACTAAAGGACATTATGTGCCATATTTGCGTACGCTGGTTCAATCAGCAATCGAGAATGAATTGCAAAATGATATGAATAGAATATTGAATAGAACCCATCCTTCTTCGTGGTTTAGTTTGAACAACCGAAATTTTGAGTGGATATAGGATGAATTAGGAATTGCTAGCAGCGAAACATTCAATTAGTTGACTTGATTCATTAAGTGCATCATTCAAGAATGATTATGATATATTACTACTGATTTGGCAATAATCAACCACACAGCAACAACTGGAAAAAAAGAATGTCCAATAACGACAACGAACTGAATCACCTCATATGGTACTTCTCCCTCTCAAAGAAAGAGAAAGACCTACTCAATGCCCTCCCGAACAATATCAAGGGTGGCTTAGATTGGCTTTCAATCCGTGGTGCAAGTGCTTCGTTAGCTGCTGCACCTGTGGCAAAGATTGCACCTGCAAAGGAATTGGTTAAGCCAGTTGCTAAAAGAGGGCGCAAGAAAGGCGCAAAGACTGTGGTGAAGGCTCCCGTAGCAATCGCTAAGAACGATAGTGAGAAGCCAGTAAAGAAAGGGCGTGGTAGACCCAAGAACGTTAAATAAGTTAGATGTAGCACATAGTCGAGACCATTAAATGCGAAAAGCTGTAATTACAATAGATGATTCGCCATCCCCAATCACGAATGAAATTGTCACATATCTAAAGGTGCACAACATATTCTGTATTTTCTTTTGCATTGGAAAGAAAATGCAGGAGAATGAGTCAATCATTGATAGGATAATTAACTCAGGCTGTGTTATTGGTAATCACAGTTATTCGCATCAGTCATTTAGCAACCTCTCTCTTAGTGAATGCAAGAAGGAAATACTAAAGACAGAGGAAGTGATCGAGTACGCATATTCAAGGAATAATGTTCAAAGACCGATGAAATGTTTTCGCTTTCCATATGGAGACAAGGGCGGTGATAAGCGATCAGAATTGCAAGAATATTTAAGGATAATGGGTTTCAATGGACTTGATGAATTGAGAATCACATACGACTGGTATCATGATAATTTCCTTGACTCAGATAAGGATGTGTTCTGGACATTTGATTGCATGGACTATCTGATTTCGGTTGAAGGTTCAAATTTCAATTCAGAAAATGTTCGAAAACACCTTATCGATAAAAACCCTGCCAATGGGGGTGTGCTTGTTACAGGGATAAGTGATGAAATTATACTCTTGCATGATAACGAAAAAACGGCAATTCAATATCCAAGGTATTATGAAGACCTGATAAGTAGGATAGAGCAAATGGGACTTGTTCTTAAAGCGATGTGAATTCTAACCAATACGAGAAGTCCAATCTTTTGAATATGATTGAAATGCAAAGTGGACTCTAGATCCAAGTGGAGTGTTGAAAGATACAGAATACTAAGTGACTCACTATATTGACTTGAACTCTTTCAGTTCTGAATCTGTAAAAGCAGAAATCATTGTCCGATAGACCTTTTCAATTATTAGTGGATTGCCATTTGATTCGTTTGCAATCTTAACCACCTTTTGAATGACTTGCTCTACTCTTTGCGGAGCCTTGACATCTGCATCATTCTTCTTGAATTGAGCTGCTTGTAGCACATATTGTTCTCTTTCACAAATCAAGGGAACAATCGCATTATCTAAACGATCAATATTCTCTCGAACTTCATCAAGCGAATTGCATTTTTTAATCTCGTGCATGTTTATCATCCTTCTAGCAAATTTGTGAAATTTGTTTCAGAAAATGGACTGAGCATCCCTCGGAGATTTGAGGGATTACGCTTCTATCCACTCCTACACAAGGGTAAATGTAATTGGATTATTCTATGAGAAGATCATCAGCATATCTTACTGTAGTTAGTTCACTATCTATCTAGCATATTGACAAAAGAAAGTCATCTTTTTTAAGAGTTGGCTTGTTCGTTGGCAGCACCTTCGCCTATCAAACACCTATTACAGCTTAATCCGCTGAAGGATCTCAATAGGTGTTGTTTCTAGTGCCTGAGCGATTCTGTACAGGTTGTAAACGCTAACAGAATGCACTCCCCTCTCAAGATTGCCAAAAAACGTGCGATGAACACCTGAGAGTTCTGCTACCAGCTCTTGAGATACCCCTTTCTCTTCACGAATTGAACGAATAGCAAGCCCAAGCGATTGCTTGACTTTACCTTCATCAATAGGTTTAACTTGGGGTTTCCTCATAAATATAAGGTTAGCCGAATGAACTGTATACGCCCACAGCGTTAACAGTTCAAAATGACTGGAATTGCTATATTCAAGCCGAATGAACTGATAACAGTGCAATAGTTTGGGGTTGGAGGAAGGAAAATGCGAGTTCTAAGGTGTTTGGGATGTTGTTTTGAAGCAGATGTCCAAAACGTATCCCTAACAAGGATACGGTAATTTCAGGGGTACGTTACTAGCCCAAACAGCACTCGGTTACATTTAGATGATGATACGAGATAATATTGAAATTGGTGCTCTTGATATAGATGTCTTCGGGTATGTAGACTATCGATCTTTCCTTGTTGATTGGCGCATCGCAGCCAAGGCAAAGGATAAACGGATCAGTAACGAGTTCATCTGTAGGAAACTTCGAGTGTCGAACAGATCCTACTATATGGATCTTGAGAAAGGGACTCGTAAGATTGGCACGGACATGCAGGAACGGCTATGCAACCTGATGAACTTGAATTCGGATCAATCAAAATACTTCCGTGCTCTCGTTGGTTTTGGTCAACCAGCATCCCCTACTGAGAAAGGGTTCTGGTTTGAGCAATTGATTTCGCTTAATCATACTCCTAAACGAATTGTAAGTCCTGAGCAGTATGAGTTTTACCATACATGGTATCACACTACGGTTCGTGCCTTGTTGGATACCTATGAGTATAAAGGTGATGCCAAGGATGCATCAAGAAGGCTTCTAGGAAGAGTATCACCAAAAGAAATTACTGAGTCGGTTGCACTACTTTGCAAGCTGGGTCTTGTAGAGAAAGTTGATGGGATATTTCGAGTCACAGGCAAGGTCGTTAGTACAGGTGAAAATGCAACAAGCGAACTATTAAAACAATTCCAGATTGCCAACATTTCCCTAATCAAGGGCATCATTGAGGCGAATGAGCCTAAGAGCCATAACAGCGCAATTTTGACATTGAGCTTATCAGAATCGGCAAAGAAGATGATCGAGGAACAACTAAAGGCATTCCGTTCAAAGATCATTGCAATTGCCCACAAAGATGCGGAACCAGCAACGGAAGTAGTAAAAATCTCTATGCACCTTATTCCTGAGTCTCAGCCATGAGAATTGTAACGCCTTCTTGCGCGACATTTTTACTTCTTGTTTTAAACAGGTATATCAGCAAAGGAAATACACCTGTTCAACAACCAGAGGCTATTCATGAATAACAAACTGACTCATATTCTCATTCCCTTGATACTTTCCATCATAGTAAGCATCATTTCTTGCAGTAGCCACAACATCGACACGGCTGGAACTGCAAGTGAAGTCGTTACAAACGCAAGTATATCAGGAACACTCGTCAACGGTGGAGTACTTCAGAAAGAATCTATGCAGGTTTCTTTGTATCAGGTTGGTACAGGGACTTCAACAGCATTGAGCAAGGTCTCTCTAGCTGATTCATTGGTGGGGTCGTTGAATACAAGTTCTGGTTCGTTCAAGTTCGATAGCTTACCTGCTGGCAGTTACCGTATCGCTGTTACTAAGGATTCAGTAACTCTCGGTGGATCTGATGGGATAACTCTTTCTACTGGTCAAGCATTGCAGATTACAATCAATATCACAATCATAATCCAGCAAAAGATCTCCATCAACACAATCAATAATGTCACAGTTCAAAACATCTATGTGACCAATGGTGTAGCTGTTAAAAATGCTGATGGTACATACACTTTCAAATTCCCAGAAGATACAACGAGCATACCTGTTAGCGTTGTTGTCGTTGATGGAGATTCTACAAAGACTGTTACAGCTCAATTGGAAAAGCAAGGTGATGGGTCGTATTTGTTGGTACTTCCTGAAGGATCAGGAATTGAAGTTTCTAGCTCATCGAGTTTATTTTCAGCTTCTTCATCAAGCAACATCAACATAAGCTCTTCGTTCAGTCCACCCTTGTCAGAGTCTTCTAGTTCGGTGCTTACATCATCTTCAGGTGCTTGTAGCAATACTTATGGAACAAATACGGTAATAGACTGTCGAGACGAAAAAGAATACAAAACAGTTGTCATTGGAACACAGGCATGGATGGCTGAAAATCTGAATTACAACTCAATTGGTGGATCATGGTGCTATAACTGTGGAATCTATGGAAACTTGTATAACTGGGATTCAGCAAAAACAGCATGTCCTAGCGATTGGCATTTACCTTCTGATAGTGAATGGCAGTCCTTAGAAAAATACATTGGAATCAGCGATACAGAAGTTGGAAAGACTGAATTTCGAGGAACGAACCAAGGCCAACAATTAAAGGCAAATAGTAGCCTTTGGTTGACAGGTGCTGGAACCGATGATTTCGGATTTTCAGCGTTACCCGCAGGTTTTTACAGTGAAGTACTTCGCAATATAAGTAATGAAGAAATCGGAAATAGCACGGTCTTCTGGACATCCACGATAGACACAAATTCTTACGTATGGACTCGACAACTTGTGAATTCATCGTCAATGATTTCGAGAGCGGAAACAAGTAAAACAGAGCGATTTTCGGTTCGCTGTATCAAGAGCGTATTATGATAAGCTGCGTTTGCACTCTTCTTAGTGAATCAGGTTTTTACTTCTTGTTTTAGATGTAAGTAACCAAAGCAAGAAATCAACCATTAACCATTGAAGTGGTAACAGTAATGATGAAGATCCAGATTGCAATTTTGACGATTTGTTTGACTTTGAATTTCTCCTTTGCGGAAGAAGGAATTATGTTCACAATTCCTGATAGCGAAATATCGAAGCCAGCTGTTATTGTGAAAGATACGCAGCCAATTCAACCACAAGTTCAGGAAGTGAAAGTACAGCCCATTGTGCCAATTACTCCAACTCTCACTACCATGGGACTTGATCTAGAGAAATTGACAACGAAGGATAGCGAGTCCTTTGAAATCTATGCAGCAAGGATTGCTCTCGTTGCTGATAGCGTCAAAAGTCATAAGTCTTCAATTGATTCTATTTCAAAGGCAATTTCATCAAGTATTCCACCACTGACACCAAAAGGTGAGTTTGAAAAACAAGCTGAATTTGACAAGCGCAAGAAAGATTGGGAATCAAATCGGTTATTGAAAATTAAATCAGCTTGTCAGTCATTGGAAAATCGAGTTTCCCAATTAAACAAGGCTAAGAAGATGCTTGAAGAGATCCAAGTTTCTTTGCTCAGCTCAATCGAAATAGAGACAAAACCAAAGGGAGTCAAGATTTCAATTGGAAAAGAGAAAAGTGGTTTATCTCCAGCTACAATCGAAGGAGTCATATCAGGGAAAGTCCTAATTGAACTTCGTTTAGAAAACTACAATCCTATCGATACTCAGATCATTCTCAAACCAGCAACGAAACAATCATTATTCTTTACCTTGACAGAAAAGAACATCTTTACCGAGAAGGATGAAATCGACCTTTCAAAGATCCTTGCTAAGGATACCAATACGGTTACGGTATATCTCGGAAGAATTCAACGGATTCACGACCGTCAAAAACAAGTGGATGTTGAGATAAAGGCAATCCTCGCTGACTTTCCCAACGCATATCCTAAACTAATTCCACAGAGACCAGATGAAACAGTAGATCAGTTCAATGCTCGAAAGGAGCTGTGGTCAAAAGAAGGAACGAAGCGATATAACGCGCTAAAGTATAAGCATAAGAATTATCGGACAAGGCTTGACCGTGCGGTGGATGTCCTCAAGGACTATATCACTCAAGTGGAATCAAAGGTCATACTTGAAACTCCTACTTCTGCTCAACTCACACTTGGGAAGTATGATTCTGAAAAGGAAATATTCGAGTTACATGTTGTGGATTCAGCAAGTCTCACAATGCCCTTTATTTTCAATGGTAGTGTAGGCATACCCATTGCAACAGCAAAAGCAATGAACAGAAGCACAGATGCATTTTCGATTGCAATTCAGCATTTCAACTATCCGTTTGTGACGGACTCAGGGAATGTGAATCTTGCGGTGTCCAAACTTGATCTGTCACATCACGGAAAATTTGTTGTCGTGTCTGGATCTTTCACAGAGATACCCAAGTATGTAACCATGGCTGAATACCCACTGTGGAAACTCCATGCAGATTCATTGATCAAAGGAACTCTCAAATCGAGAAATCTTGATGCTACCTATGCAATAAATTGGATTCCACCCAAACAGAAGATTGAAGACAGTGGCGATCACTGGGGATGGCGTGGTTGGTCACGATTCGCCTTGTTTACGGCATCTGCGGTGTTCGGTGGTGTAGCCATCTATGAAAACCAGCAAGGTTCAAATGAAGCTGATAACGCCCATCCAACGACAACAGCAGAAGCCAATAGTATTGTCAAAAAGATTGATGGTTATGATAAAATGCGCAATGCTATGTGGATCTGCTCTGGTGTATCTGCTGGACTAGGCTTGGTAACGTTTGCGTTCTAAGGAGAGAATTATGAAAACCAATTTCATATCACCAAAAATAATTCCGATGCTCATAGTATTGATCAGTATCGTTGGCTGTGGCGATCACTCAGTTACATTGAACGAAGATGGTGGCGTGTCATCTTCTGAAAAACAAGATTCGTCGGTTGTTGAATCTTCCTCTAGTTCTATCCATGGGATTAGTGGAACAACTCAAAGCTCAGGAGCGTCAAGTTCCATCGTATCTAGTTCTGGTACATCTAGTCCAGCAAGCTCAAGTTCTACCATCATTTCAACAACATGTCCAAGCTACAATGCTGATTCATCATTCTGTGATAGTCGTGATGGACAAGTCTATCGTTATACCGTCATTGGTACTCAGAAGTGGATGGGAGAGAATTTGAACTATTCTGGTGATGATGGAAAAGGGAACAGTGCTTATTCCAAGGGGTGGTGCTATGGGGTTGCTGACACGACTAAACATCAAGACACCACCACATGTCAGAATGGGTATGGACGCTCCTATGACTGGATTACTGCTCTAGCATTGCCTAGTTTATGCTCTTCAACCAGTTGTACAGGAAATATTGAAAGTAACCAACAAGGACTTTGTCCTGATGGTTGGCATGTACCAACTGATGCAGAATGGATGACTCTTGAAATTGAATTGGGAATGCCTTCTGATACCGCAAATAAAACGGGTATACGTGGGCATGAAGGAATATTGCTCAAGTCAGTATCAACGACAGGTGCAAACATAAATATTGTATCGACAGCATATGATGAAGTTGGTTTCACAGCCATACCATCAGGCAACTATATTGGGAATACACAAAAGTGGGCTGACCGAGGAAGTCTAACCTTCTTTTGGACAGCAACAGAGAATGGCGCATCGAATGTTTGGTATCGAATGCTAAATGTGAGCAATAAAGGAATTCAACGAGGAAATGAATCAGCAAAGAAGGATGGATTTTCGTTGAGATGCCTCGGTAATGATCCAGTTTCAACTTCGACAAAGCAATGCTCAAATACATATGGCAATAATACTGTCACAGATTGTAGGGATGGAAAGACATACAAAACAGCAACCATCGGGACACAAACATGGCTGGCTGAGAATCTTCAGTATAAGCATTCGGGTTCGTCCTGTTACCATGATTCAGCAAGTTATTGTGAAACATATGGAAAGCTCTATACTGCATATTCCGCAATTCACTCATGTCCGAATGGTTGGCGCATTCCTGATACGACTGAATGGAATACTCTTGTGAATATTGCTGGTGGAACAGAGAATGCTGGCAGCAAACTGAAATCTACCAATGGTTGGAAAACCTCAGCAAGTATCACAAGTTCTGATGAATATGGGTTCACAGCTCTACCAAGTGGAGCCAGTTCCTATGCGATAGGTAGTGAGGGTGTATGGTGGTCTTCTCCTGTAAGCCCTTATGATGGGACTCCAATGCCATACCACATGACATACTGGAACAATCGCGTATTCGATTATGGAAGTGGAGATTGGTTTTCTACAAAAGCATCTGCACGATGCATAAAGGAGTGAAAGTGAAGGATTTAAATAGACTCTCATGGATTCTTGCATTATCCCTTTTTGGATGTGGGGAACATGCCATTACGCTTGATCTCAATGAGAAAGAAGTCTCGTCGAGCAGTTCTATTGAATCTTCTTCAATTAGCTCGTCTTCTGATGTAGGGAACTCTAGCCAAACCATCTCTCTCAGTTCATCGTCTTCATTGGACTCACCATCAAGTAGCACCTCATTGTCAAGTTCGTCAATGAGTGATCTTGCGCAGTCTTCTCAAGTAATGTCATCAAGCATCGTTGTAGCACAATCATCTTCCAGTATAAACTTGCCACCAAGTAGCTCCTTGATGGCTTCATCCTCTTCTAAGCCGTCATCGTCTTCAATCATGGCAAGTTCTTCGACTCTGGCAAGCTCCTCATCAAGAATAAGTTCCTCTTCATTGAAAATTAGTTCGTCATCACTGGCTTCATCATCTTCAGTAGTTATCACTGGAGAACAGCTTCTAAATGATTACGATTTCGATGCAAGCGCATCCATATATCCATGGGAAGTTTGGAGTGCTTCATCATCTGTCGGAACGATAACAAAGATCAATAATGCTCCATATGGCTATGATATGGTATTTACTCCTAAAACAATGACCAATGACTATGACCTTCAGCTACGACAGACATACATCCCTGTAAAGAAAGGATATCGCTATTGGGTGAGTCTTGGTGGAAATACTTTAAGTCCCGCAAATACGAGAAGTGTCAATTTCGGTTTGCAAAGAACGACTACTGGATATGTCCCCTACTTTGCGTTTGATGTTACCATGACAAGTACATACACAGGTCATTTCAATGAATGGTCATGGGAGAATTGCACATATACTGACAGCAACGCTCAGTTCTATATCAATGGTGGTGGCTCTACAAAGGCATTCAAAGTGGCGTGGGTTTCGTTATGGGCAGAACCTATTACATGTCCCTAATAGGTGACTAACCATAATATTCTTTCTTCGCCATTTCAGAAGTAAGAAAATGTGTGAGTCCTAAATGGTGTGTATTCAAATACTAGCTGCTTGAAATAGACTTTACTTATGGAGAATTAATCATGAATAGAAAGTATTTTGTCGGTGTCCTATCTATGCTCATTGCTGCAACGGCCTTTTCAAGCCCCGTTGAGGATGTAAATAAATTATACGGTAAATCACTTGATAACATTTACGGCACCGCGCTGGCATATTCTGGGTGGGGAAGCAAGGATGATAAAAAAGAACTGACTGCATGTGGATTAATGGCTGGTTCTGAACTTCACTATTTGATGACTACAAATCTTTCCCAATTAAGTTCCATTGTTTCCGTAGATCCCAAGAAACAAAAAGAAATGGAGAATAAAGTTAAAGTCCTGTTTGATTCATATGAAGATGCTAATACAAAGGCAACATGGAATGAGATCGCTTCTAGCTTTTCAAGAGTATTCACAAACAACCCAGACCTCAACTATTATAGCTACCATGCTGGTAGTGGTATGCGAAATACTGTCGGTTTAGCAGAAAATAACTGCCTTGAAAAATTCAGCAAAATGCCTCTCATTAAGCTGAATACAGATCTTGACACAAAAGGGAAACTTGGTAATGCCATACTTGGCGATACAATCACAAACTATGGAAAGTATGAAGGACATGACAACTATGGTGCTATAGTTGAAGACACAAGCAAAACAGAACTTTCTAAAGACTTTAGCACTTTTCTTAGCCAGACATTTTACAAGAATGATCCCGAATCATATTTTGGAACAAATGAATATATAGCCAAAAGAGACTTAAAATGGATTGGTGGTGATCGTTTCGGCAGCAATGATAATTTTCGGGCAAAAGACATTGAAATTGGAAACATACAATTCAATGCACCGATAAGCTACATATCTCCTGCAAGTAATCGAGTATATGCTATTAAAATGGAGGGGCAAATTAGTGGTGAGGATTCAGTTCAATTAGTTGAAATACTCACAAACTCATATGGTAAAGTTCAAATGAGCTGTGTTTGGTTTAGTGCAACTCGAATACTCTATTTCGAAAATGGACGTTTACTCATGATTGACATTCCCCTTTACCTTGGGCATATCAAGTGGATTGAAAAAACAAGGACAAAACTACTTGAAGACAAACAGAAACAAGAAAACGTCAAGAAGAACGAAGCTCAGAATTTCTTCAAATGATGAGAATTAGCGTTAAATGAAGAATAGCCCTACTCCCATATGGGTGCGTAGGTGACAAATAGAAGGTTAAACGAATTCAACTATCAATCGATAGCAACAGGAGAATATATGTCAGAAGTAGAAACAAGTTCTAATCAACCGATTTGGAACCCGAACGTATCCGTGAATTTGAGTCTGCTGTTTTCTCCAATATTTGGAACTTATCTGCACTACCAAAACTGGAAGATTCTTGGCGAAGTTGCAAGAGCTAAAGCAGCAAAAATATGGTTCATAATCAGCATTGTAGCTCTCGCACTTGATGTACTGACTTCAATCCTACCCTCAACATCAACTAGTCGTGGTTCTTTTTCCGCATGTCTTCTCATCGTCTGGTATTTCGCATATGCGCGAAAGCAAGTGAAATACGTCAAAGAACGATTCGGAAATACTTACTCTAAGAAGTCTTTGGGGATGCCGATAGGAATTGGCTTCGCATCACTCTTGGTCATAATACTTGCCTTTGGTCTACCTTCTCTTCTAGGGGACTCAGATGAGGTTAAAATGGTTAAAGATGGTACTCTTCAGAGTTGCCCTCAAAAGACAGTAGAGCAAATGGTGAGTGGATTCATGGCGAAACCTAGCTGGGAATCAGGTGCTGCAAGTGATGGCAGTGAATTTGTGAACATTAGTGGTGATATCAGCTACAGCGGTAAAGACGTTCGTGCAATGCTTCAATTTATCATTGATAAGCAACAGAGTACATTCCAGTTCCGCGCAATTGAAGTCAATGGTGTCCCCATGAACGAGTTGATAGCAATGGCTCTGCTTCAAAAGATGTGTGCGGAATAAGGTCATGAAGAAATGTCCTATGTGTGCAGATGACGTGCAGTATAAGGCTATCAAATGCAAACACTGTGGTAGCGAGATTCCCTCAGAACGATTAGATCAAGACAAAAAAGAAAAAGCAGAAGAAGTCTTTTCTGCTATCTCATATGCTTCTAAGCCTATCATCTCATGTATGTCTGGAATTATGCTGGTAATTGGTGCATTTGGCGGTTGCGTGAATGTTGGTTCTCTAGATGTAACAGCGGTCAGTCTTTGGAATAACTTCAGTGCAATCTCGTTACTACCAGCAATTCTTGCTTTTGCTCAGGCTTTCTTTGGAGTAATTGAAAGCAAGTGGAAAAGAATCGCTTCTGGTATCGTTGGTTTTTCTGTTGCATTGGCAATGGGAGCTTATCTGATCATCAACATCCAGAGTCAAGGTATGGCGGAGTCAGTTCAATCCCATTGGGGTGCTTGGGTATTCGGAATCGGTAGTTTGATTCTTCTATTTCCGTTGTCAGATTGGAAAGCAGAAATAGAGGAAAGTATGTCTAAAAATACTAGCCAGTATTGAATTCAACATAGCGAACAAATGAATCAAAGTATACTGAGCTATACGATAGTAGGATCAAGTTCAACACAAAGAAATAGAGGATAATAATATGAAAGGACTAGCATTCATTCTAATGGCATTGGCTTCGATAGCTTATGCAAACCCACTCAATGGGGTGTACAAGTACACCTATGAATACAATGAACCGAATCTCAAGGAAGATCACTATTTAGAGTTCAAAGATGGTTCACTTACCTATTATGGAACAAGTGACCTAATGGATGAAGCGAGAGAGGGGTATAATCCGGGATTCTTTAAGGTGGTCGCATCAAATTTGGTTGTATCTACCACCGAAATTTCCTTCACACTAACATGTTTAAAAGACAGCTATTTTGAAAAGGCTATAACTCCATTTGCATCACCAAAAGCGAATAAAAAATGGAGTATATCTGACTGTAGTGGTGAAAAGGCACTGAAAGGGACAATAGCAGATGGTGGTAAACTTATTGAGATTACTGGAACTAATGGGAAAATGAAGTTCATCAAGGTAAATAAGTAAGAACGCTCTATTCGTAGAATTTGTAACCTGAATCCATGCTGTCGGATTCGGGTTGCATTTCTTTCCACAAGAACTTCTTTGGCAAGAATTATGGGTATTCCATGTCTGGAAAAAATTGCCTATTGGATTGATTGCCATTGATTTATAACTTCAATGTATTGGGAAAAAATAGAGTAGCAATAAGGAAGATTTATGGATCGTTCACAAGTAGAATTGCAAATATTATGGATTGAATCTACGATTAAGACAATTGAAGATCGCATCATGCGCTTAAAAACGACTAAAGGGAAAAATGACCCACTAAGAAATGAATTAAGCCAATACACAGAAGAGGAAACTGATTCTGACATTGAATATGAAATCTCGGTGAATGAAAGTTGGATTACCGACCATCAAAATCAAGTTCAACAATTGAAAATTCAAATCAATAAAGATGGTGAGGCAACAAAAGAATTCCAGACCTTAGCACCACGATACCATGAATTAGACAACAAAATAAGTGCATTAAAAAAAGAACCGAAGAGTAGTGAAAATGCATGGCTTTTGGGTGTATGCTATCAAGAACGAGCAAGCGTATATAATCGTCTAAGCTATTTAGACCATATAATTAGAACAGTTGCAGCTAGTTGATCTGTATTTAGAAACCCCACTCCAAAACGAGTGGGATTTCTTTTACTTCTTGTCCTTTGGGTCGTGGGATTGCCTGATAAGGTTGTGAAAAATGGATGTAAATTTACGGCATGGCATTCACTGACATCGAACGATATAACATCAAGCAAGACCTAGAAGCATTCCTATTGGTCAAAAGACCTCGTGAAGATCGTAGGGATATGCTTGACCTATCCTACAGGCTCGAAGACCAATCGGTTGAGATTATCGAGATCCGTGCAAGGTATGACGATCCTAACATGACATCAATAACTCCGATTGCCAAGGCGACGTATGTAATGAAGGATAAGGCTTGGAAAGTGTACTGGATGCGTGGAACTTTGAAGTGGTGCTTGTATCAGCCTAAGCCGAAAGTAAAGACTTGCAAGGCTTTCTTGGATCTGGTTGCAAAGGATGAGCACTGTTGCTTTTTTGGATGAGAATGATTAACAGGAAATCGAATCAATGAAACCAATCTTCACAGTACATGCAGGTGAATACCTATTCGGTGAGCACATCGAGAATGCTTATAAGGGTAAGATCCTAGCGTGGCTACCATCTAAAGACACTGGAATAGATTTTCTTCTTACCAATCCGAAGAAGAAAACTCAGGTATCAATACAAGTGAAGTTTTCAAAAGATTTCCGAACCATTATGAGTGATGAACTGAAGACTGGAAATCAGGCTTGTGGTTGGTGGACACTTAATCAAGAGAAGATTAAGAATTCTCCTGCTGACTATTGGGTCTTCGTCTTCAATTCCTTTACCGAATCGAAGAATCACTTCATGATGATTAAACCAAAAGATCTTCTAAAGTTGCTTGTCGATCTCCATGGGGATGCCAAGATGATCCAGACTTACTTTTGGGTTACTGGCAAAAATGAGTGCTGGGAAACCAGAGGTCTTAGCAAAGAAGATCAGCTGAAGGTTGCTAATGGGACATTCAGGAACTCTAAGAGAAATGTTACCAACAAACTGAATGATTGGAAAGAAATTGAAAAAGTTCTGGATTTTTAGCCAAAATTCTTGATTTTGCCAGTAGAATCACTGTAATTTACGATACATCGTCACGCTGTTAATGGATAGCTATTTTTCCAAAAAGTTTGTATCTTTATAGTACACATATGAGCACTACATTGTTACCATTTCCAGAATCATCCTTCGTTAGTCCAGCGGAGGAGCTTCGATCATTTGAAATACTTTGGTCCGAAAAAGGCCAAACCGTAAAGAATCTTTCTGAATCATTTGATAAGTGGAATTCGCTGCTACCTTCTGAAACCCTTAAACAGGTTGAAGGTTTTGTACCATCAGCCATTGATTCAGACATAGACAAATATTTGGCAAAGCAATCAGGCTTTTCCGTTTCATTTAAGGGATGCGCTACATATCCTGTAAAAATGGAAGATGTAAAATATCCTCCGAGGTTGTTCTATTATAAAGGAGATGTTGATCTACTAACGACTCCTTGCATTTCAATTGTTGGTGCCCGTGAATGTACACCAGAGGGCGCATTAAGAGCTGCGAAACTAGCAAAAGGTTTAGTTGAAAGAGGATACACGATTGTGTCAGGACTTGCTAAAGGTATAGACACAGCTGCTATGAAGGCTGCAATTGAATCAAGTGGTAATGTAATTGGGGTAATTGGCACCCCTATTGATTCTTATTACCCACCAGAGAACAAAGAACTTCAAGATCTCGTAGCGAAAAAACACTTGTTGATAAGCCATATACCACTGTATCGCTACCATTTGCAAGAATCGTTTCTTCAAAAGAGAAATCACTTTGTTGAACGTAATGCCATTATGTCTGCCATTTCAGAGGCGACAGTTATTGTAGAAGCATCTGACACTAGCGGGACGCTTACTCAAGCAAGAGCAGCAATTCAGCAAGGACGGAAACTGTTCATTTTGAACTCGTGCTTTGAAAACCCATCCATTACATATCCTAAAAGATTTGAAAGTCAGGGAGCAATTCGAGTCAGAGATTTTGATGACATCTTTCGGAATCTTGATAATGGCTAGTGGAAAATGGATCAAAGTTGACAAAGTGCTTGAACATCGTCCTTATTGGATCGATGTTGATAATGATTTGGTTTTTTACATGCATGAAAAGCTAAAAGGAGGCTATGAATTATCTCCTGTAAATCAAAAGATTGTCAATTTCAAGCACAAGAGAGAAAAATTCGGAACTGGCTGTTGGAAACATAAAATAGCAGCATGCCAAGAATTTGCAGAGGACTTAGCGACTCTTGACAGTGATGTGGTAATTACAGCCATTCCTACATCAAAGCATCTTGATGATCCTGACTTTGACCCAAGATTTAAGATGCTATTCAATAAATTACGACCTCTCGTAAGTCACTTTCAAATCATAGAGAATCTAATTGTTAGGACAGAAACAGTTCAAGCTCTACATGCTGAAAACTCGTCTACCCATAGAAATCCAGACACAATTATTCAAAAATTGCACATAGCAGATAATGCTCCATCTGAACTTGATAAGTTGGTTCTTGTTGATGATGTATTAACCTCTGGTGCAAATTTTAAGGCATGTGAACGACTATTAAAACAACACTATCCAAACATTCGAGTATATGGGTTGTTCTGGGCTATGATGAAGCATGAGTGAGTGTCTTTTATAACTTTTCCCACCAACTATCTACCCTGTCCCCCATCCATTCCTCTTTTGGCAGATCAAACTCTATATCCAACGTTTCGAGCATCATTGCATTGAGACTAGGGTAGTCAGCACTCTCCGCAAGTGAAGTAAGAGCTAGTCCCCAACTTTTGGGGACTCTGATTGTGAATTCCTCGGTTTCCATGTACATTCCTGCCAGTTTTAGCGTTTGGGTGGATCTATGCCTAAATATGGGTAGAAATGGACAGGTATCGAAGCAAAACAGGGTAAGACAGAGCATTTTGCAATCAACTGTTGACATGAATCTGCAAATATCTGGGTTTTAAGGGTAAAACCACCCGAAATCACCCCGATTTGCCTTGCTGTGACAGCTATTGTCATTCATACGGAATTATCTTTAAAACATTAAAAATTCGCAAATTCTGAGGGGTCTTGAACAGCAAGCACCTTCTGAAGTAGCGAATACCGAAAGAAATTCTCTAAAGGGTGCTAAAATATGGATTCTACGAACCTTTCATCTACCATTTGGGCTGTGGCTAATCTACTTCGAGGCGACTACAAGCAATCCGATTATGGTACTGTAATCCTCCCTTTCACCCTTCTAAGGCGTTTGGATTGTGTATTAGCAGATACCAAAGCAGATGTGCTGGCAACCTACGCAAAGGTTTCCAAGGATGTGGAAAAGGTGAAGGATGCTCAATTGCGTAAAGCCTCCAAGCAGTCTTTCTACAACACTTCCAAGATGGATCTTAAAACAATCCTTGGTGATCCCAATAAGATCCGCACCAACCTAACCAGCTATATCCAGTCTTTCTCTGATGATGCGAGGGACATCTTTGATCGGTATCGCTTCATTGATGAAATTGCCAATCTTGATTCTAAGAACCTGCTCTATAAGGTTGCTGAAGAGTTCATTAAGATTGACCTGAATACCAAGAAGGTTTCCAACACCGACATGGGATTGGCATTTGAAGAGCTAATCCGTAAGTTTGCAGAACTTTCCAATGAAACGGCTGGTGAGCACTTTACCCCTCGTGAAGTCATCAAACTCATGGTGAACATATTGTTCCAAGGTGATGATGAGGGATTGTCAAAGCCCAATGTGGTGAGAACAATCTACGATCCAACCGCTGGTACTGGTGGTATGCTTTCTGTTGCTGAAGAACATTTGCGAACAATGAACCCCAAATCACAATTGAAAGCATTTGGTCAGGAGCTTAATGATCAATCGTTTGCGATTTGTAAAGCAGACATGCTTATCAAAGGGCAAAATGTTGGGAACATAGCACAAGGCAACACACTATCAGAAGATAAACATTCAGATGCTAAATTCGACTACATGCTTTCCAATCCACCGTTCGGGGTGGAATGGAAAAAGGTTCAAAAGCAAGTAGAAGATGAACATAAGATTCGAGGTTTTGCGGGACGTTTCGGTGCTGGCTTGCCTCGTGTGAATGATGGTTCCATGTTGTTCCTGATGCACTTACTATCTAAGATGCGTTCAGTAAAGGAAGGTGGATCGAGAATCGGCATTGTGTTGAATGGTTCACCATTGTTTACTGGTGGAGCTGGATCTGGTGAATCGGATATTCGTAAGTGGATCATTGAGAATGATCTGCTTGAAGGTTTGATAGCACTTCCACCAGACATGTTTTATAATACTGGCATCAATACCTACATCTGGATTTTGACGAATCATAAGTCACCAGAAAGAAAGGGAAAGATCCAGCTTGTGAATGCTTCTGATTTCTATGTGAAGATGAAGAAATCACTTGGTTCCAAGCGTAAGGAAATCAGTGAAGAGCAAGTAGAAAAAATCACCAACCTTTACGGTAAATACCGACAGGGTGAGTTCTGTAAGATCCTGAAGAACGAAGAGTTTGGATATAGAACGATTACTGTTGAAAGACCTTTACTTGATGAGAAGGGCAAACCTGTCAAGGATAAGAAAGGTGGTAAGAAATCCGATTCTAAGTTACGTGACACAGAGAATGTACCACTCAATGAGAAAATTGAATCTTACTTTAAGCGTGAAGTTTTACCTCATGTACCTGATGCATGGATCGATGAAGATAAGACTAAGGTAGGCTATGAAATTCCATTCACTCGCATATTCTACAAGTACCAGCCACCCAGATCATTGAAAGAAATTGATAAGGATCTTAAAACCAAGGTTGCTAAGATTCAAGCATTGCTTGCTGAGGTTTCGGAATGAGTGGGTACAAACCATATCCGAAGTATAAGGAATCTGGAATTGAGTGGTTGGGAGCAGTACCTGATCATTGGGATGTTAAGCGAATTCGCTTTATGACACGAATGAATCCAACAAAGCAAGAGGTATCAGATTTACCCAAAGATACAGTATGTGACTTTTTTCCAATGGATGCAGTTGGTGAAGACGGTTCTTTAAATACAGAAAACCAACGACAAATATCTGAAGTTGAGTCTGGATTTACATATTTCGCTGAAGGTGATGTCACATACGCTAAAATCACACCTTGCTTTGAGAACGGAAAAGGTGCTGTGATGCAGGGTTTATCACAAGGGTTTGGGTTTGGAACAACTGAGCTGACTGTTATACGTCCAAACGCAGGAGTGACCGACTCTAAATATTTGTGGTATCTCACAAAGTCAAGCTCATTCCGCAAATTAGGTGAATCATGGATGTATGGTGCTGGTGGTCAGAAGCGAGTACCAGATAATTTTTGTAGAGACTTGCCATGGTCTTGGGCTTCAATCAAAGAGCAGCAAATAATTGCCAAATTTCTTGATCGTGAAGCCTCACGCATTGACACCCTCATCCAAGAGCAACGAGAACTCATTGAACTACTCAAAGAGAAACGTCAGGCACTGATTTCAAATGCAGTCACCAAGGGGTTGAATCCCAATGTAAAAATGAAGGAATCAGGGGTGGGATGGATTGGTGAGATTCCAGCGCATTGGGTTATTTATTCAAGTAGAAGATTATTTTCAGAGAGAAAAGATAGAGCATTTCCTGATGACATCCAGCTTACAGCTTCACAGAAGTACGGTATAGTAACACAGAAAGAATTTACTGATCTTGAAGATCAAAAGGTTGTTCAAGTCATTCTAGGTGCGGATCTTCTCAAACATGTTGAACCGAATGATTTTGTAATTAGTATGAGAAGTTTCCAAGGTGGGCTTGAGTATAGTTCGATAAAAGGATGTATAAGTTCTGCTTATGTAATGTTAATACCAGACGCTCGAATATTCCCGCTTTTTTTTAAACATCTCTTCAAGTCCAACGCGTATATTCAGGCACTACAATCAACTTCAAATCTTGTTCGTGATGGACAAGCACTTCGCTTTAGCAATTTCGCTATGGTGTCAATCCCATTACCACCATACGATGAACAGAAAATTATTGCCATGCGTGTAGATCGTGAATTGCAAAAGATTGATGCACTGTCAACAGAAGCTGAATCAGCTATTGTTCTAATGCAAGAGCACCGTGTGAGTCTGATTTCCGAAGCAGTGACAGGTAAGATTGATGTGAGAGGAATCAATGTCAAGTAACGCCAACATCCATCGAGAAATTCATTTTGAAGACGACATCACTAATCACCTTCTTTCAAATGGTTGGTTAGGTGGTGAGACTAATCCTAAAGATTACGATTCTAAATTAGCACTCATACCTGAAGATGCAATTGCATGGGTATCAAGTACCTATCCCAAAGAGTGGGCAAAACTTGAAACGGCTAATGGTAAAGATGGTGCAAGATCCTTTTTCATCCAGAAACTAACAGAGAACCTAGACCGTGAAGGTTCTCTTCATGTTTTCCGACATGGCTTTAAGATTGTTGGTGCAGGTTCAACATACTTTGCAATGGCTTCATTCAAACCAGCATTCGGCTTGAATTCAGAGGAACTTGCAAACTATCAGAACAACAAATGCCGAGTAGTTAGGCAAGTTCATTTCTCCCCATACCGTACAGCAGAATCTATTGATATTGTTCTGTTCCTTAATGGCATCCCAGTTTCAACACTGGAACTAAAGACAGAATCCACTCAATCCGTTCATGAAGCCATCTGGCAGTATAAAAATGATCGACCCCCTGTAGATCCTAAGTCACGTACAAAAGAGCCTCTACTACAGTTTAAAACCCGTTGTCTAGTTCATTTTGCTGTATCTACAGAAGAAGTTCACATGACTACCCACCTGAAGGGAAAGGATACCTACTTCCTACCTTTCAATCTGGGTTATGACGAAGGTGCGGGTAATCCACCAAATCCAAATGGTATCAAGACATCCTACCTATGGGAAAGGGTTCTTGATCGTGACAATTGGCTTCACATATTGGGACGTTTCGTTCATCTTGAACAGAAGAAGAATACTGAAACAGGTTCGATTAAAGAGTCCTTAATCTTCCCTAGATTCCATCAATGGGATTGTGTGTTGAACCTAATCGAATCTTCTCAAAGAGAAGGTGCTGGCAAGCGTTACCTTATCCAGCATAGCGCAGGTTCAGGAAAATCCAATTCTATTGCATGGCTTGCACACCATTTATCCAGCTTGCACAAGGATGAAACAAAGATTTTCGATTCGGTAATCATTGTAACAGATCGTACCGTTCTAGACAACCAGCTTCAAGAAACTGTTTTTCAGTTCGAACATAAGCATGGTGTAGTGGAGCGAATCACTGATAAGGAAGGTTCTAAGTCCTCGAAACTTGCTGAAGCACTTATCAAGCGTAAGCCAATCATCATTGTAACAATCCAGACCTTTGGTTTTGTGATCAATCATATTGCAAATGATGCCTCCCTAAAGGGGAGAAACTTTGCTGTTGTGGTAGATGAAGCACATACATCACAAACAGGAAGTGCTGCCTCAAAATTGAAGAAAGCATTGGGACATAGCATTGAATCTGATGAAGAAATCACATATGAAGATTCGATAAATGCAGAAATGGAGGCTCAATCAGGTAACAAGCATATTTCCTACTTCGCTTTCACTGCAACACCGAAAGCAAAGACAATGGAGTTGTTTGGCACTCGTGATGAATCAGGAGCACTAAGGCCAGCTCATGTGTATTCCATGCAACAGGCGATTGAAGAAGGGTATATCCTTGATGTCCTTCAGAACTACACCCCTTACAAGGTTGCTTGGAAACTTGCCCACAATGGCAAGGATTATGATGAAAACCTAGTAGATAAGTCCGAAGCATCAAAACAATTGGTGAAATGGGTTCGCCTACATCCTTACAATATTGCCCAAAAGGTCGCAATCATTGTTGAGCACTTTAGAGAGAATGTTGCTTGGCGTTTGGATGGTCAGGCGAAAGCAATGGTGGTTACATCCTCAAGACAGGAAGTAGTTCGCTATAAGATCGCTATTGATAAGTATATCAAGGACAACAAGTACCCACTTGCTACTCTTGTTGCTTTCTCTGGTGAAGTGAAGAGTCCTGAGACTGGTGATTTTGAGCATACCGAAAGGAACATGAATGAAGATCTAAAAGGTAGGGATCTTCGTGCAGTATTCGACACACCTGCATATCAATTGCTATTAGTGGCTAACAAGTACCAAACAGGGTTCGATCAACCTAAGCTAGTTGCAATGTACCTAGATAAGAAACTTGGTGGAGTAGCAACGGTTCAAACCCTTAGTCGCTTGAATCGTACATATAAGAATGGAAGCACTGAGAAGGACTGGACAGTTGTTATTGATTTTGTGAATAAGCCTGAAGACATACTAGCTGACTTCCAAGTCTATTACCGTTCTGCAAGTATGCCACAAGGATCTGATCCAGAGTTGCTGCTTCGTTTGCAAACCAAACTTGATACTGATGGATTCTACTTAGAATCTGAAGTAGAGGCATTCGCTCAATTCTATTGGAATCCAAAGGGAACTAGATCACATACCGAACTTCAAAAATTGATTACCCCACCACTACAACGCATTCGAGATCGCTACAAGGTTCTTCTCCAAAACAAGGATGAGAAGGGACTTGATGAGCTTCGCTTGCTGGTAAAGGATGTTGGTGGATACTGCAAGCTCTATGAATTCCTATCCCAGATTTTGAACTATGAAGATAGTGACATTGCGAAGAGATATGCATTTTTCAAGCATTTGCTTCACCCCCTTGCAGAGATCCTTCGCAATCCAAGCATGAAGGATAAGATAGACCTAAGTGGAGTAAAGCTGACTTATCATTCGGTCAAGTCTGGTGGAAACCGTACTTTACAGCTAGACCCAACCAAGACTACTGAGCTTACAGGGCTTGAGGGTGTGGGTACTGGTCAATCTAGAGTCGGTGAAAAGGGAGCATTGAGCGAGATCATAGCCAAACTCAATGACCTTTTTGAGGGTGAGCTTACTGATGCTGATATGGTCAATTATTTCAATGGTGTCTGTGACAAAGCTATGGAATCAACTGAATTGAAAGAACAGGCAGAGAATAATTCCAAGTCGCAGTTTGCTCAAGGTAGTGTTAAGGATATGATTTTCGACTCGGTGATAGAGCATCGAGAAGCAAATAACCATATGGCGGGACAGTTGCTTGCTGATGAAGCGAAGCTAAAGCACTTCATTGAGATAGCTATTGAGCATATCTGGAATGGATTTGAGAAACGGAAGGCTGGGTAAGTTGTAACCTAAACTGCCCAAAACTTTGAAAGAAACTGGAACAATATTTATGAATAATCGTGGCTCTGAATGGTGTAAATGGGATCTTCATATTCATTCAAATGCTTCGGATGGTGGTGATTGCGCTGAAATAATTAGTGTTGCCAAGGCGCAAGGTCTTTCAGCGATTGCAATTACCGATCATCACACTGCAAAAAATATCGATTCTGCAAGACAGCTAGCATTAGTTCAAGGAATCAAAGTAATTCCGGGCATTGAGTTTAGATCAGAGTACGGATCTAGCTCAGTACACTTTATTGGTCTTTTTCCAGACAAGCACAAAAACATTGAAATTAATGCAAAGTCATTAACCGAATTAATTTTGAACCCCTTAGGCTTGTCTGAAACAATTATTGTCGCTAAGGGGAGAGAGAAGGATGCTTCATATTCGGAAGCGAAAGCCTTTAAAATCGGAATGTTCTTGGTTCAAGTTGATTTCAAGAAAGCCTCAGAGTTAATCCACAAATATGGTGGGCTTGTTGTTGTTCATGCAGGAACGAAAGGCAATAGCCTTGACGAAGAAATGAAACACCAAGGGAAAGGAGAACGGAACACCAAAGAGCTTTACGATTCATTAGGCACTGTTAAAGAAGAACTTCTGAAAGGCTATATCGATATTTGTGAAATCCGAAAAGAAGGTGATAGCGATGCTTTTTACAGGGATACATTTGGTTTGCCGTCAATATTGGCATCAGATGCTCACAAAGCATCTGAAGTTGGCTCCAAATTCACTTGGATAAAAGCAAACCCTACATTTGATGGACTTAGGCAAATAATCTACGAACCGAAGGAAAGGGTCTCACTTTCAGATTCGAAACCAGATAGAAAAAATGATTATCTAGTCATCGATAGGATTGAAATTTGTCACACTGATTTTAGTAACCAGACTATTAGTTTAAACCAAAACCTAAACTCAATAATTGGTGGGCGATCTTCAGGGAAGTCGATACTTCTAGGAGCTTTAGCAAAATCGATTGGTTCTGAAAGAGAAGTAAAGAAGGGTAAGCTAGACTATAATAAGTATATCGAGGAACAAATTGTACCTAACCTTAATGTGTATTGGTGTGATGGTTCGCCAAATACAGGTCGAAAAATTGATTATTTTCCACAGTCATTTATTAATAGTCTTGCAGCAGATTCAACCGAAATTGCAAATCTGATAGAAGGGATAATTCGTAATGATCCTGTTCGAAAGCTACTACTTGACGAATTTCAAAGAAAGACAATCCTTCTCCGAACCGAACTCAACAACCTAATCTCCGAGTATTTTCAAGGTACAGAAATTATTAAAGGAATTAAGGATAACCTTTTAACTTTAGGCGTGAAGTCTGGTATACTCAGACAAATTGAGGCGTTAGAAACAGAGCTAGCCTCTGTAAAAGATAAGATGGCGACTCCATTGGATAAGTCAGAAGAGTCACAATACACAGAACAATCACTTACGATTAACCGTATAAAAAAGGTCATTACGGAAATTGATGACGATAAAGCTGTTCTATTAACGCTCGATCCAATCATAACCTTTCCTGATATTTCTACCAGATTTATTTCACTTACAAATGACAACAAGCAAAGGTTACAAGATCATTATGGACAGATCTCGCAAACATTTCTAAGCCAATGGTCTCAATTTGTATCAGATACGATTAATAGTGGCATTGAAAGAAAAGAGTCATGTCTAGCAGAAATACTGAAAACTGAAAATGATCCTATCTACATTAAATGTTCGAAATACTTTAATGAAAATAGAGCTTATGTAGAAATTGAAGTCAAGCTCAAAGGCGAACGGGAAATATATGAATCGATTAGCACCAAGGAATTAGAGCTAAAGAACCTATTGAATTCCCAAGATCTTAAGAGAATACAAATTCTAGACAAGTACAAGCAGTATTACTCTTTGCCAGCTTCGATTGCGAATGAACTCAGTTACTCAAAGGATGATGTCAAAATCATATGCAACGTCAGTTTTTCTGCTGCTAGATTCAAGCAAATTCTTGGAGATAGGTTTAATCAAAGAGCATACGAGGTACAAGCAATAGTCAATTATGAATACCATGATCAACCACATTTTCAAGATCATATGTCAATGATCATGAATAAGATGTTGAGTGAAGGTATACCTCTTCGCGCAAATACAACAAAACAACAAGCAATCATTGATGTATTCACTAACAGCTTCTTTGAAATTAGTTATGATGTCCTTTATGAAAATGATAGTCTTTCTCAGATGTCTGAAGGGAAGAAGGCTTTCATTATACTGCGAATGCTTCTTGAATTTAGTGAAAATGGATACCCAATCTTAATTGACCAACCTGAAGATGATCTTGATAATCGTGCTATTTATGATGAAATGGCAACATATCTAAAGGCTATCAAGAAGAAAAGGCAAGTCATTGTGGTTTCGCACAATCCCAACATTGTTGTCGGCAGTGATTCTGAATTAGTCATTTGCGCAAACCAACATGGAATTGGAAACAAGAATCAAAATGAAGTGAAATTCGAGTACCTTAGTGGAAGTTTAGAGCTAACAAGCCCTAAAATTGCAGCTGTTACAGTTCTAGCTTCTCAGGGGATTAAAGAACATGTGTGCGATATTCTTGAAGGTGGAAATGAGGCGTTTTTGCAGCGAGAGCGTAAGTACCGAATCGCAAAATGAATGTGGGTTGATTGAATGCACATTCCCACGAATAGCTGAATCTTTTGGATTGAGTTTGTTTCATTCATTCGTTGAATGCCTGTACTTACTTACTCGATGTTAATCTAATTGATAAAACAAACATTGGTGGGTGACATCCGATTTCACAAGCTGAGTTGTCCCCATATATGTATTAGAATTCTTACTTCTATTTTTAAATCTGAATGATGCCAAACCACATCTAACTATCCCCCATAATCTTTACTTCTTCTTTTATATCTAAGCAAAGAAGGAGAATCATCATGGGTACTACTGCTCAATACAATACCTCAGTTGCCGATCTAAAAGCAAGCATCATCAAGAGCCTTGCATTTCGCACCTCCAAAATTGATTCCTCTGTTATCTCCCATACTTCAAAATGGGCATTGCAATGCGCCTGTAACCTACAGACTGGAATCTTCGAAATCATACCTGTATGGCTCAATGTTTATCGTTCTGGTGGCATGATATGCGAAAAGATCATGGACGCAACTGTTCACCCTTACCAGTATGATTGTCCAAAGGGTTTTCTAGCCCTTGCAAAGAAGTACCCACCCAATCTATCAGGTAATTGCGTTCAATGGTTCACAGAGTGGCTAGAACACAGCGAAGCTCACCAGCCTAAGAAGTCTTTGAGTATCGAATATGGGAAGTCCTACCTACTTGCAAATGGTCAGGTTGCCCATATTGTTGCACAATACGATAAGAAGAATTGGATTGGAATTATTGGAGTAAATCGCTTTAAGATCAAGAAATCATTGGTGAAGGACGCTGCATAGGTTTTTACTTCTTCTTTTAAATAAGGACATCAACAAAGAGGTGTCCGTTTGAGAGTATATGAAATTCAAACTAAGTACAAGGCCGTTGGAATAATCCCAGATCTGAAGGCAATTCAATCTGCTTCAGACATTGCAGCATATTTTCGGGGTGCATTCGATGGTAATCCTATGCAAGAGCAATTCTGGTGTCTTATTTTGAATGCCTCAAATAAGCCGATGGCACGGCATCTTTGCACAATGGGACTTGCTAACCAAACACAGATTCATCCTAGAGAAGCCTTCAAGGTTGCCATTCGTGAAGGTGGTGTATCTGTAATCTTTGCGCATAATCATCCTTCTGGATCAACACGACCATCCAATGAGGACATTGAAGTGACAAGAAGGCTTTGCGAAGCTGGTAAGATTCTGGACATCCCTGTATTGGATCACATCATTATAGCGGATGAGGGATACAATAGTCTTAGAGCAATGAACCCTAGCATTTTCGGATAGGCTTTTACTTCTTCTTTTATGTATAGGCATCAAAACAAGGAGCCTATACATGTCAGTATTAATCGTAAGCGAAAAGACCATTGCAATCATCGAAGTTGGTTTTAGAAAGTTCGAAAATCACAGGGGCGTTCACGCATTCCTCAGTCTTGTAAAAACAGACTCCAAGATTCTTTCTCTAAAGCTCTTTGCTCTCAATGTCCGTTCGTTTAATGAAAGATACAAGATGAAAGAATCTGCTAAGATTGAGTTACCTCAGATAGCCGAAATGGATGTTTCATTTGGGGCATTCGTGAAAGCGATGCGCTCTTGGGCATACCAGATTGAGGGTAAAGCTGAGAGTTCACCATTGGGGAAAATGGCTATCCTTTTTGCAAACTGTTTGCTTGATGAAATGAACAGATTGCAGGGGACTCCTGAGTTTGATCGATACGAAAATGCTGAGTGGGGCTAATGCCTCACTTTTTACTTCTTGTTTTAAGTATGAGTATCAAAACAAGGAGATTCAAAATGATCGTTATGACAAGAGCAATCAACGATACTGTGGCAGAAGATTCAGCCTTTGCACAATTTTTGGTTAGTTCGATAAAACGCTTTCTAATACGTGATTGGGGTGTTCAACATCCTGATGACAAGGAAATGAATGATGCGAATCCTGAAACGGCTATGGGCTGCTACATGGATGCCCAAGAAAAAAAGATCTGGATCAAACGTGATTATTTGGATGAGAATGGCGAAAAATCAGTAATTACAATTTTCTTCCCAGAAGAGTACTGATGCTGAGTGCCAATATGGGGCATATTGCTACTGGATATATCCCCCGTATTGGCATGTAATATCAGGTATTTCGAGGCTTACCATGCGTAGATCGGCGTTGTCACCTACTCGCACATGTGAGAACAGGCATTTAGCCCTATGAGATTCCAGTATGCTCTCTGTTTTGCCATATATTAGCTTTACTTTCCATATGCCAGCGGAAGAATTGGCGTATTCTCATACCGTTCTTGATTGGGAAAATGAACCTAGAGAATGCTACTTGGTGATTGATGACCTTGCAAGGGAATGGGTAATAACAGAATATGACGGTCAATGCCTAGTGGAGCCGATTGGTAAAGTCTGACATTGCAAATTTTCTGACAATATCGTATTTTGAAATCCAATCAACCAACCAAAGAGGTAAATCATGTCAATTTCAATTATCAAACCCAAGTGGAATGCAGAAATCGAAGCGTATATTGCCACAATTGACGGCAAGAAGTTCATCATTGACATTGATGCACCAACCAAGTCAGAACCTTCAAAATCTGCTGACGTTCAAAATCGCTCTCTCATAAAAGGGAAGAAGGGAAAAGCTGGTAAGCCATTGAAACCATCGACCCTACTGATCAAAAGTGGCGCAACGTTTGAAGACGTTCTTGAAAAATTCCCTAAATTCAAGCGATCAAACTACGATCAAACCCGTGGGCGATTAGGTTTAAGTAAGAAGCGGAAAGCAAATAAGACAGCAGAAAAGAAGCCTGTGAAAAAGGTTACTAAGCAAGCGTCAAAGCAAGTTCCTAATGCAACCACCTAGAGCAAAACATGCATCAAACCCAAGTCAACCCCCTCTAATGCCAAGGGAAAGGCTTCTAAGCCCCCTAAGAAGCCTGTTTCAATCCTTCCAGCACCTTAATACCCCACCTGAATCAAAATAGTCCTGAAGCGAAAAGAACCACCCAAGTTAGGGTGGTTTCTCTTTTGATGGAAGTTAGGCAGCCATCTTTGCTTTGTACAACACCATTAGATAGGATTCCCATTGGGTTAAAGCAGATCTACACCATTCGAGGTATTCAAGTTGCCTTGCTATCCCCAAAAGACAAGTCAGGAGTGAATGAGTTCCCCCCCCCTTGAATTCAAGATTTTTACTACCTAGATTCTTTTCCAGAGCATTATGGAAATTACTTCAAGACAAGGGGAATTATGAGCCAAGTAGATGTATTCGCTTCAAAGTTAATGGACAGCTTTTCAAAAGACATCACGGATAGGGTGTTCTTGCATATCCAAGAGAATAGGGACTTGATGAAATCCTATCTTCGCCTTGTCGAATCCGATGGGCTGGACAATGTGAACAGAGTCATTGGGAAAGCAATTAAGTTAAAGCTCAATCTGGACAACCTGCCCAAACGCAACAAGGAACCAAAGAGCACCCTGATTCAAAGCCACCAACAATTCAGCAAGTAAGCAATTATGAAAGTCGCCGTAATCGTTGTTGGAACCCATCATGCAGGGAAAAGCAGGACAATAAGGGAATATCTGAAACCCCTTCTTGGTATGTCAAAAGGACAGCACCATTTCGCTCTTGGAAGTGAATCTGGCTATATCCGCTCCCAGAGCATAGAAGAAAGGTATGGATATATCTTCTCTCAGTCATTGGAAGAAAAGGGACTTACAGAAGTGCAGACTATTGTATCCAAGATGAAGGGGTATGAGAAACTTGTATTTGCTGCAAGACCAGAAGACGAATCAGTTACCTTGTTTCTGCTCTTAAAGACGGAGTTGGAAAAGGCTGGTTTTACCGTATTCAAAGTTAAGATTGAAAAGAACCAACCAGCTAATTTCTACGAACATAAAGGGAAAGAAATCGTTGACTACCTCAAAATGTGAGGTGGATGGATCAAACCACCTCTGAAAATATCTAGGCAACCATGCTGAATTTGGATAGAGAATTGAGGAATGAGACCCACCTATCAAAAGCATTCTGCATTTCCTTCATTCCATCCTCACACATAAAATGACGGTCATAATGGCGTGAACTCACGGATCGATCAGAGTGATTTTGAAGTCTATCAGCAAGCTCTTTCGAGACTGCACAAGATTGAATCCACACTTTGAAAGTTCTTCTACAAGCATCGCGACTAGTACAATCCTTGAAACCCAATCGATCAAAGTATTTTTGAACGGTATCAACTGAGGTGTGAAGCATTGAATTCTTCATACTAGGGAATATGAAATCATTCTGTTCCTTACCCTTAATCCATTCCATCATTAAGCTGTGGATATAGTCATTGACGCAAATCTGATGTGGTACGCCTGTCTTTGTTGTCTCCCACTTCAGTACCTTTGTTTCGGGATTGTAGGAGGAAACTTTCAAAGAAGCTGATTCAATCAATCGGCTTCCGATAAGTACACACAAGCGTAGGATTTTACTTGCTGGATGTTCTGAATCATTTTCCAAACGAACCAGAAAGCTAGATAGCTCTTCCTTAGTAAGGAATCGATTGCAAACATGAGAGGAAGCCTTGCGGTCGGCTGGAACCATATCAAGGGGATTTGAAGTAATCCCATTGACTGCAAAAGCCTTTGTACGGTAGTTGTAAGGGGACTTGATAGAATGGTTAAAGCAAGCCTTTAAAATGCTGTGAGCACGGTCTGCCATGGCTTCAGAACCCCTACTGTAAATTGATCCTAGAAAGTCACAGACCATAGCAGGGGAAATCTCGCTTGCATTGGTGTCCTTACCAAAGTGCTGCATTGCTTTTGTAAGAACTCTTGAAATGTGGTAATGGCTGGATGCTCCACGGCTTTCTAGACTTCCCAAATATGCTGAGATAACATTTTCGATTGTTGTAGTTGCCTTTGGAATGAAAGGATTGATGCCCATTGTGAACTCCTTTTTTGTATTTCCTTCGTTCCATCCTGATTCTTACACGGAATCAGGATGGCTTATCTGGGATTTACCCAGAGCAACCCTTTGTTGCATGTAGATATAAAAGAAGAAGTAAAAGCAAATGCCCTTACCTCTTCAGTTTTGAGTTCAAACTTTGGTGGGAAATTCAGGTATCAGAATCAGCTTTTTCCTTCCTAAATGCCTCCCATAATTTCCGATTTGAATCAGGGAAAGACTTTTCAAAGGATGCTTCTGGTTGCCCCAATTTGAAATTGCCTTTACTCTCTGTACTAACGACATCAGGGGAAGGCATATCAAGTAGCCGACCTGTAGTAGTCAATGTTCCATTATTGTGCTTCCAAATACCTTTTCCACGCTTACGGTGAAAGTAAAGTAAGCCCTGTAAGGCAAGAGGTTCATTAGTATGGTTTGAGGGATCTCTAAAGCCTAGTGTATCAGAGCAAATTAACTTCCACTCTTCAAGTCGTTTCATATTTACCTCCAATAGTTGAACGTCATCTAGATATAAAAGATGAAGTAAAAACCTCAGTCATTGTGATAGCACAGACACATTTTCTGATCATGCAAAATGTCAGCCAATAGCTTTTTATCCTCAGCCACGGAATTTGTGGTATCTATCAACAGTTGAAAATTACGCGACTTCACAGCAAGCCGAATTCTCTGGTGATTCCAATCTCGCTCTGACTCTTCATTAAACTGAATCAACTTCATTTTTCTGATCCTAATCGCTTCCCTGTCAATTACTGTCAGTTCGTTGTTATCGAGGTACTTATGGTAATCGAGAAGTGAGGCATAGACAGCATCCTTACCTCCCCTGAACCCATACTGAGCAATTATCAATCGTCCATCATAGCTACAAAGCCTTGCATCCTTAAATGACCTAAGTAAGATTGATACGTGCTCCTGCTCAATCAGTCGGATTTCTGAAAGGGAAATTGAATCAAAATCCATACCGTCATCATCAACAATAATTTTCATTTTGAAAACCCTTATCGAATGGATACAGGCGAACCCGTGAACAGCTATATCCCCGATGGGTTTCCCATCGAGGACGTTGCGCCGATTGAGGAACGTTACTGATCCTTTATCGCGTCCTCATAGGCTTTGAGCACGGTTTGCTCAATGTGATCTCGCAGGGGCTTTGTAATCGGGTAGAATAATGATCTGAAATCATCTCCCTTGTATGATGGGTCACAGGGATAACTCACGAACATTGAATTACAACCTTGCATCACGCGCAGTCCCGTGAGTTGAAGCTGGTCATTGAGAACCACACGCGCAAGAGCTTTTGTCTTCCCATGAGGCTCCTTCAATAGATAGACATTACAGCTTGTTACCTGCAAACAGGAAGTTTCCTTTGCTTCGGCGGTGGCTTCTGTTGATGTCTTTGTGGTCTTACGAATTTTCATTATTGATCTTCCTTTTCTTTGATGATTTCCTACATCCGTATATAAAAGAAGAAGTAAAAGCATACGCCATTACTTCTTCCAATATTAGACGTGCAAGAACATCCTAGAGTTGCTGAATCTCTGCATCCAGTTGCTCTATTGCCCTTCCCAGAGCATCAGCAAGGGACTCCCTGTGCTCATCACGGGCTTTGGATTGCTGCACCCTCAGTGCTTCCTTTTCGGTCAACAACGCCTTGACCTTTTCGTTGTCAGCCATATGCTTGTAAGCATCGATCAGGATTTTTTCGACCATGCTGCGGAATTTTGGATCAATTGGGTGGACGATATGACGGTAATCAGCGTTCAGGGTGGAATCCAAAGCCCATTTGATATTCAATGAGCCATTGAGTGAAATGATTCTGATTCCGTTCACATTTAGAACGTTATTGATCGTAATCGAACAGACTGCCAGATCCTTCTCGTCATTGGTCTGATTGAGAGAAATGTGGTGGCTGGTGATGACAGTTAGATACTGATTCTTGGACATACGAGAACTCCATATTCTGACATCCACATGGTTGTCCCCTATATTTAAAAGCAGAAGTAAAAATCCTCATTTCGCCCATATACAGAAAAACCCCAGCCATTATCTGACTAGGGTTGCAAATAGAAATGTCTTGGGCTTCACTTATCCTTGATTGCATCCTCGTATGCTTTCAAAACTACTGATTCTACATGGTCTCGAAGCTCACGAGTCAAGGGATAAAAAAGGCTCCGATAGTCATCACCCTTATAGCCCGGATCATTTGGATAGGCGACAAACAAACCTTGTGAACCTTCCACAATACGGATTCCTGTCATTTGCATGGATTCCGACAATACGATTCTAACTATGGCACGGGTCTTGCCCAATTTGTCCTTCAATGGATAGACTTGGCAGCCTGTTACCTGCAAAGCTGCGAGAGGTGCAGTCTTCTCTTCAGAGGTGGTTGTTGCGGGAATCTTTGTGGATTTGCGAGGTGCCATTTGATCTTCCTTTGTTGATGTTTCTCTTACATTTCTATATAAAAGAAGAAGTAAAATCTCTTTGGCATCAAGCACACAACTCACATCATCCATGTATAATCAAAGAAGTAAAAACCATGTCGCAATATTTAGATTCGAAGAGCTTCACAACTGGCATTTGCTAAGACGCTCCATTAGCCTTTTCCTTGCATCAGGATACTCTCTTTCATACTCAGCCGTTGGATTGCCAAGAACATACTTTGAGCCTGACAGAACTTGGATAACATCAGGTAACTCGATGCCAATTACTTTACTGGTAATGGATTTCTCGCCATCATCGAAGCGGTGGTATTTCCCTTTGAGTTCATGGTCGTACACCTCACCAAAAAGAGAAGTTCGAGCATCCTCTGGTGATTGTATGCTATGGAATTGTCCAGCTACGAGTGACCAGTTTTCAATTCGTCTCATGATAGTCTCCTTTGCTATCCGTATATAAAAAGAGAAGTAAAAACCTATTGAGTCAGACCCTCTGAGTGATCATCCATATATAATAGAAGAAGTAAAAGCTATTACAGACCCCATACATTGATTTGCCCTTATAGGATAAAGGATTAGAGAACACAATAGAAGTGTAACTAACTGCTGGACACACGCCACACCGCCACACATAAAAAAGTAAAGCCCCCATCATTGGAGGCATACTGAAATAGTAAAGTGTTTTTATGGAGTCAAAATCCCGACAAATGATTTCACCCCCTCAGTCACTTCGAACAAAATTTTCTTGGGGGTATCGTGAATTGGTACGTGGAAATTTTATAGGGTGATCACTTTTCAGAGAAATCGCCATCAGGTTCACAATAACCGAAATCCTCAAGAATTTTGATGCCACTAAAAATTGAGTGAGTTGTTATAGATTCGACTACATCTTGAATTGATGTGAGATCCCCAGTAGTGATTCTCGTTTCTATTTGGGTGGTTAAATCTTGCAAGTCGCGCATCCATCGTAAGGCTGCATACGATTCGTTGGATAAGCCGTCGTAGCGTTCTATGCTTAGATCTCTCCAATCGCTATCTGTGCATGATTGTAGTTGGGTATCTTTGATGAATTGAGCAGCATCTTCTTGGGAAGTTACGATGTTCTTTCTGATTTCACTTTGGGAGTCGAGATCGGTGGTGGTGTAGGATAGGAGGATGTTGCGGGAGTTGAGAGATGATTGTGTGGTCATTGGAAATTTCCTTCAGTTGTATAGCAGTAGTTTATACAACTGAAGGTTTTTGATTGAATGCTATTCAAACATTAATGCGATCTATTTGGCTCTAACTAAATTATTCGCTTATTGATCGGTAGTATCTATTTTTTCATTTGCGGTAACTCTTCGACCACCCGACATTTCTGGTCTTGCACTTTCGAGTCTTACGCTGCCAGCTTGCATGACGGGTCTACTCGTAATTATAGGTGTCGGCTGCGCTGTTGGATTTGGATGTGCTGTGTTAGATGTATTTGTTGGTTGTTGATTGTTTTGACTATTGTTTCCGTTTGGCATTTGTTTATCCTTTTGTGTGTTTACTGATATATTTGTGTTTGGGTCTGAAACGACTGCAACTTTAGTTGGAGATTGCGTCTCGCCTTTATTGATTTCAATGTAATAGTACGAGGCGAAGCTAAATATTCCAAACAACAAAGCTAATGCTGCAAATTGTTTAGACCGATTATAATCAGATTGCTTGGACTGATTTGAAAAGCTGTTCATTTCCGAGTATTCAATATATTGCTTTAATAGATCTTTATTCAACTCTATAACAACTGAGTCATTGTTCCCTTTTGACTGTAAATATGAGGTGAGTGAAATTGCTTGACGAAAAATTCCAACTGGACTCGTTATATAACCGTAGTTCTTAAAAAGAGAGCGTACTATATAAACCATTGACCCAACAATTCCAATTGCATACATACAGCACAATAAAGCGTGAATGTACCATGCGGTAGTCCAGTCGAGATCATATGATGAAAATACACCTAAAACCGTTAGCAAACCACCTGTTAGTAACGCAATTAGCGAAATGAATGAAAAAGTCATGCTATTTAAGGAATCCTTTTCCTTCAATGATTCTTCATACAAATCTCGAAAGAAGGAGATGAGTTCCTTATCTTCCTTAATGGAGTCTGGCACCTTATTCCATTCATTTATTTCAGGTATTGTCATATTTGACTTAGTGGTGAAGTTCAACAGAATTAGATGGATTTCTTGCAAATAGGGGAGAGAACGGAATCTATTTAGCATTCTTGACATGCGTGATGTATGTGGCACCAGTGAATTCCCATGACTTTTGAAACTGCTCCATTTTTTGATTAACAGACTCCTCAAAGTTAGGATTGTCATTGCTGAAATAATTATGGTAATTATCAAACAATGAAATCAGGCAGAAATTCTCAAACCCTACATCGTTGCCAATGATTGGCTTGATGTCAATCCATCTATTAATCGTTCTCCCATAGATATTCGCATGAATTGGAATATTTGTAGGAGGGATTGGTAAATCATTTACTTCTTCAAATGTTTGCCGATCTATTGGAACAAAGGGTGAGAACATGTCAAGAATGTAATATGGAATCAAGGTGAAGCTATTCTTAACAATTGCTCGATATTGTGGAATCATAAAAGTACCATTGTCAAGTTCGATGACAATATGACGCTTCCTGAAATCGACTCTTATTGGTTCAATCATTTTAGCCTTCTTAAAGAATGAGTTATTCCGAACATAATGGAAAGTAAGTAGATCTCAATATCTTTTCAAGATAATTCATTTGATTGCAGCTTCATAAGAGAATTCAAATTACGAAAGCAGTAACATTCAGCTTTTGCTCGATTCTGTCGTCTAAAAGACTACAAGAGTAACCCTATAAAGCGAAGTCTTGCTTGTGGTAAGAACTCAGGTATTTATATCGTTGTTTCATTTCCAAAGTATACCATGTTACAGATAATTCTTCCTTTTTGTCCTGTTCAGCGTCGCTGATTTCTTTAGAAAGCCACGACAGAAGTGCATCAATATGCGAATAGGCGTACTCCACAATTCCTTCGGCTGAAACGTTTCTTACCTCTTTACCAAAGAATGATTTTGAACGTAAAAGGATTACATCAATTATTGCTCGATTCTTTGGCAAAACTCCGATCTTTTCTTTGAATACATCAGCAAGCCTAGATTTCATATACACAATATCATGATAGTTTTCCTCAAACATTTTCATCGTACTGTAGTCATCTTCGGCACAACCTGTCTCTCTGGATTTGAAGAGTATATCTCGAATTGATTTGACAACATATTCAGAGTCATTGTCTAAGAATAATGTGTGCTTTGAGATGACCTCAGAATACTTGTCTATCGATGTTGATGATACTCCCCAGATACTTCCATTTTCAACATCCCAATCTTTCACCCATTCATTGCAAATGGAATCAATTGTTTCGATGATTATTGCAAATGATTCTCTTTGGTGGTCAAAGAACAAAGATGTCCGTAACTGATGCATTTGGTTTTGATGCTCAATGGACTGAATCTTTGCATTCAGATCGGTCTTGTAACTTTCAAGGTCTCTTGAGTAATCGTTCCTTTGACTTTCCAACTTAGTTGAATATTCGTATTCAATTGACTTCTTGAGTCGTTCTGATATCCAAGTGCGGAAAAGGAATACAATTACGACACCACCTATTCCGCTCACTGCGATATTGAGAATCCATTCCATAGAGAATCCTTATCAAATATTTGGAAAATATCCGTTAGTAAAGGCTATGCGTTGCCAATCAAGAGGATTAGTTGCTTCCCAGCCATTTCCAGCAGCTATCCGTTCCCAATTGCCCTGATTTGAAGGACAATCTGATAAAGGATTACAGTATTGAATTATCTGATTAAGGCAATCGTTTAGATCAGGAATTGACAATGCCATTGACTGTAATGACACTAACTGAAGTGAGTTATGTGTCAAGAAATTTAAGATCGCAGTCAATTTTTCTGATAAGCCTTTATCACCCCTTATCTCTTCGGTATGTCGATTTAGGTCTTCTATTCTTTTGTAGATGACGTTTTCATGGGCGGTCAATACGATTATATCTAGGGATTCTTGGTATATGTTCTCGATCACTTTACCCTCCTTGTTGTGTGTACTGAAATATAGAAAAGGAATCAATCTCGACCATAGCTCTATGCAGAAGTCATCACGTCAAAGAATTTTGCCGTCCTATTCATAACACCCCTTACCTTTTCCTCGCAAGACTTTGGAACCCAAAGGGCATCATATGCATATCCAGCAGCAATTCCCATGTCACGCAAAGCTACAAGATTCATTTCCATTAGAGTAGACTCAGATTGAAACAAGATATCCGAAGTTTCAGCATGAGCCATGTTCACGATCACCTTTTCTCGCTTACCAGTTTTCTTGTTCAGTTTCATTTTGGTTTTCGATCTAGTCGGGTTAGCAAATTTCGTACTGGCAACACGTTTCATCATGATCTTAAACCCATCGCGAAGGAATGGATAAATGAGGGACTTCATTTGCTGTGCGTGAGTTTTATTCCAAAAACTTAACCCGATAGTCTTTACATCTTGCCTTGTAAGGTGCTTTTTGGGATCTGCAATCGTTGCATTGATTAGGTTTGCCAGTTTCGTGTGACTATCGCCTCCAAGTTCTCTGCGGTATTTGTCGTACTCTTCTTTTGGTATTCTCTTCTTGAATATCTCTGGAATCAGGTTGTGGTGCAATGCTTGGTAGTCTATCTCTACGATTTCCTCACCCTCTGCATCATTCGGATTCAATTTGATCCTTACCAATTTTCGTATCCACTTAGGCATACCAGCAATGTCATAGTAAACTCTTCCACAATTGCTAATGCTTGGAGTACGCCAACCATTTTTAATCATACGCTCAAAATCATAGATATCAAGGTCAAGGAGCCTATATTCTTCTTCGTCATATTCATCTAACCCCATACCTTGAGCAGTTGCATACACGCATTTTTTCATGACTTTCTCGCCTTTATAGCTTGACAGCATTGGCTCCCCAGCCTTTGATAACTCTTTAGCTTTCGCTTTGACCTCATCAATTGTTGGGTATATGAAATAGGGTTGCGTCCATGACAGTACATCAACTAAATCAGAATGCTTTTCAGATACATCAGAAACACCCCATGCGTTGTAGGGTTTAGATAGCTTTACCAATTTTTGCTTCCAGAAGTGATATTTCTCGGTTAATCGAAAACCTTTTGAGTGTTCACCAACGACATAACCTGAGACCTCAATAATTTTACCTGTATCAGTTCCCTTCTTTAGCGTATCAATTATGTGCTTATAGGCTTTACCGCTACTTAACCTTGTTAAAATGTCGCTATGTATATGTTTGAATTCCCTATTGCGATTGCTTGCAAGATGAATCACTATATACGCAATCTCTCTTTCCTCCTTATTGAGGCTGGTGAACTGCTTCAATATTTTTGGCATTCCCCATGGCACTAGCACCTCAGTAATTAGATGAGTTGGATCAATTTTCCGAACCTCATTCTTCCGAGGTTGATCATTTTCACTTTTTTGTAAATAGCCAATATATGGCGAATCTGGATCAATTTGACCACATTTACCCTTGTTTTCATTTTGTCCATTATTGGACATATGATAAGGGATTAATAAGGATTGGAAAGGGTTAGATAAATATGAATGGAGATGAATAGGATTGATTGATTGGTTGGAAGGGTTGAAATGGTTGAAATGGATGTGATAGCTTACAGACTTTTTAAGCCTTAACTTTCCAGCAAGAGAATATTCAGGATGCTCAAATTTTAGCTGATCAAGAACTTCGTCTCTTCTGTTCTCAATTCGCTCAATAGCGTAGTTTTGTAGATCAATCTCTTCCGAAAACTCATCCTTGTTTAGGTAGCTGAGAGAATTTGAAAATGGCTTATATTGCGGATTTACCTTAATGCCCATAATTGATCTATGGCAATACACCTGAATAGTATCTATGACCATTTGCAAAGGAAATGAGCCCATCTTACGCAAAGCCAACACATAACTGTATCTGGCATCAAACGCAGTTCTTACAGCCTCCAATAACTGATCAAATTGAATGTCGGCATGTTTCAATGCCGAGGATTTAGTATCCTTCTCCATGTTATCCCCTAGACATTAAGCCACTTGGCTTGATATAAGGGGAATCTCTTTCTCAGGATGTTCCCGATCCGCACTTTCAAAGATTTCTTCTACAACAGGCACAGTTAATGCCCCATGCTTCGTGAAGCTAACCCATGCCCAACCTGCGGGATCACCTTCGAATTGACTTAAAAGGTGCATGAACGTGCCTGAAGTCATTTGCCAGTGGGTATAGTCAAAATCCCTTACTTGGATTTTGAGTTCGATCATTAGATTTCCATCGAAACCCTTACACTCATACGCCTTGCCTCCACTCCATTTTCCGAAAAATTCACGCTCGATCTTCTCGATCCTCATCTTAACCTTATCTTTCAGAAATTTGGAGACTTCCAAATATTTCGGTTTGTCTGAAACAAGGGCTTTTGCCCGACTGTGGTACATGTTTAGTAACTCATTCATAACTGCTTCTTTTTGATTTGATTTGTTTTTGGAACCTCCTTTTTCTACTAACTATTGTGTGTTGTATGTAAATGGCGTTCGTAATTATAAATATAGCAGAATCTGACAAAATGATGTAAAAATACTTGCCCTATTTTCATTGTTTCCATCTGATATAGGGAAAGCAACCTTGTTCGTCAATCTAGAGGACATGGTTTTCTGCAATCACTGCGAATCCTTATTGTATATGGGTGTACGAAGTGTGCTCGAAGTGGAGATCGAAGTGAGTGGTGAAGTCAGGTGCGTGGTTCGGTCGTGATGTTGGGAATCAAGGTTCGATTGTCCGAGCTTCATTAGTTAATGACGTTGATCGAAATCAATAATCCATTCTATTTCGAGAATTCCTAAGCTCATGAGCGAATTTGTGGTGATTCGCGTCACTAATTTCTGCATCTCCTTTGGGCGTGAGATTTTGAATCTGAAATTATATTCGCAATTCTAGAGTCATTATTAATTGTCTCAAACGTAGCTGTAGCAAGGGGACGTTAGGTATCCATCTATACACAGACGTTCTAGCCATCGATCCATAAACCCATAATTACTAGGCGTTACCGTTCATGGAGCAGCCACCACAGACGTATAAGGATCATCTCTTGTTTGAATAAATCCGAACAGAATCACCATCACATAAGTCGTACCAATCATTCTCAGTCGCTATCATTTCCTTATTAGGTTTTGTCCGATTCAGGATTAAATGTAATGATGCTTGAATGTATATGGGAGTAGGTTAAAACGGCTAATAATAATTCTGGACAAACGATTTCATACTTCCTATATTCAGTATATCGGCAAGTCAATTCAGGCTTGTTCCAAACAAACAAAAAAATAGCGAATGGAAATTCCACCTAATGGGATCTGATTATGCTATTGTCAAAAAAGGAGTGAAAATGAAAATTTCAATTCAACAACTCAGAGAAATCTATCCACATAATATCGAACATATAACAGGAACTGATATGTGGAAAGATGGGGGTGAGTGGGATCGAATCGTAACGGTTTTACGTAGGATTTACGGTTGGACAGAGCAAGCTGATGGTTATGCTGATGATGCAATTTTACTCACATTCGAAAATGGTAGCAGATACGAGGCAGAGCACATTGGCAATGGTTCAGGTGAGATCATTATTGTTGATGATAGTGGGGAAATTCTTGTTCCAATTGAAGATCATCCCTTACTAAAAAGTGTATATCTCGTTTGCGACATCAAGGAATATGACAGTGGCATCAAGGAATATGACTGCGGTATCGTCGATTTAAGTAAAGGCTGGCGATTGGATGCGTTCTACTCACATAATGAATGGGATCGTGTTATGCGTTGGGTGACTGTAAATGTACCAGCCACACTTAAAACCTGAGTAGCTTTAAAATGAACTACAATGTTTAGTCCTTAGCACTATTATGCAAGGGACATTTCTCTGTTTCAAAATGGCCAGTTGAATTCATTTCGATTTGTTCAGGAAATGCCAAAGTATTTTAAGTACACAATTTAATGGCAAGTTTCAGTCGTACTTATCCCGAGAGTGGAAATCAACAAATGAAACTGTTTAAAATTTAAGGGTTGAAGTAGCCTTGCTAATGCTCCGCTTAGAAATATGAAAATCAGGTTTGGAAATCATGGGTGCTTGAGTCGGTACTTCATCTGAGTAATGCAATTATACGGATAGTTGGGGTATCGTTGCATGACATTCTTGATCGACTCCCCTTCCTGAAGCATGGTCAGAATTGCCTTTCGTTCTTCAGGATCTATATGAGTTCGCCTCTTTTGAACTGGGTGGGTTATAACCCCTCCATTAAGGCTCACAATAATCTTCT
>Ga0302272_1000093_pt1 | contig 45702 bp, 37 predicted proteins | sample III_Bog_N1_2_FD_198772 | JGI IMG/M metagenome (GOLD analysis project Ga0302272, IMG submission 198772) | Peat permafrost microbial communities from Stordalen Mire near Abisko, Sweden - III_Bog_N1_2 | ecosystem: Environmental > Terrestrial > Soil > Wetlands > Peat | place: Sweden: Abisko...
TACTTATTCAACTGTCAATTGCTTTTGTGGTGGCAGTTCCGCTATCGTATTACATTGTGCATCGCTGGCTTCAACAGTTTGCCTACAAAATACCCGTCTATTGGTGGATATTCCTGCTTGCCGGATTACTAGTGCTAGTTATCACAGTGATAACCGTCAGCTGGCAAAGTCGCAAAGCAGCCACAGCCAATCCGGTAGATGCAATAAAGAATGAGTAAAACAGTGAGCAACGAACAACCAGAAAAAAGTCTATTACTACCGATATTATGAATTAAAAATATATACATTATGATTAAAATTAATGATTTACAAAAGAGCTTCCGTACGGAAGAAATTGAAACAGTGGCATTGAACGGAGTTTCATTACATGTAGCCGAAGGTGAATTTATTGCCATTATGGGACCCTCGGGCTGCGGGAAATCAACCTTGCTGAACATCCTTGGACTGTTGGACAATCCAACTGCGGGCGAATACTTTCTGGCCGACACCGAAGTAGGACATTTGAAAGAGAAACAGCGTACTGATATGCGTAAAGGCAATATTGGGTTCGTATTTCAGAGCTTTAACCTGATTGAAGAAATGAATGTGTATGAAAATGTGGAACTACCTCTGGTTTACCTGAAGGTAAAGGCATCGGAACGTAAACGACGGGTGGAAGAGGCTTTGAAACGCATGAACATTAGTCACCGTGCCAAACATTTTCCGAATCAACTCTCCGGCGGGCAACAACAACGTGTGGCTATAGCACGGGCAGTAGTGGCTAACCCGAAACTTATTCTCGCCGATGAGCCTACCGGAAATCTGGATTCGAAAAACGGAAAAGATGTAATGAACCTGCTCTCGGAACTCAATCAGGAAGGAACAACCATCGTAATGGTAACACACTCGCAACACGATTCAACCTTTGCACACCGGGTCATCAACCTGTTCGATGGTCAGATTGTGTCGGAAGTGGAAAGCAAAATGTAAACTGTGTGATTTTAAAACAACCGCAGAAATAGTAAAGCTCAAAATAATATGAATTATTTCGGTTCAACATCCGAAAATTAATCTTCTTTGCCAAATCTATTTACGTTGAGTATTTACGATTTCTGCGGTTTTACTCTATCTTTCAATAAGAATAAATTATTCATGAACGTCTATCATCATTGAATCATAGACTATTCAACAACTACACAATTCAACAATTAGCATGACCAATATCTTATTCGTCTTTCGCCGTTTTCTGAAAAGCAAATACCTACGAGCAGTGAATCTGCTAGGCTTATCCATCATTTTTGCCTGCCTGATTTTATCGTATATTCATGTCAAAAAAGAACTGAGTTACGATCGTTTCAATGTAAATGCCGATAGAATAGCCCGCTTATCATTACAATACAATGATGAACCTATTGATGGGCGAATTTACGGGTTTTCAGGTTCTGCTATGTTGTCAAAAATTCCGGGTATTGAGCAAACTGTTGCTTTGTCAAAAGTCTATATGGCTGTAATGACCTATAAGGGAAAACCTCAAATACTGCAGAATATCTATTGTGCCAGTTCTAATTTCTTTCAGGTATTCAGCTATCCGTTGGTTATCGGGCAAAAAGACAAAGTGTTACAATCGCCTAAAAATGTGGTCGTAAGCGAAAGTTTTGCTCGAAGATTATTTGGGAAAGAATCTCCTATCGGTAAAGAAATTCAACTTGACGGTAGAAGATTAGGTCCTATGACTGGTTTTGTGACCGGAGTATTTAAAGACTTTCCCGAGAACTCCCATTTTCATACAGAAATGATAGTTCAACGACCAGACAACGAAGGAGATGACTGGCCTTATATCTATCTTCTTCGAAATAAGAAGACCGATTTATCTGGTCTCAGTCAGAAGATTTCGAATTTATATAACAAAGATGCAACGGCTAAAGACGGTAAAACTACCGCACATCTAATTCCGTTGACTGATATACATTTACATAGCAGGGTAATGCGCGAAATGGAACCAAATGGAAACATCTATTTTGTTTATCTTATTGTCGGTTCCAATGTTCTTTTGCTTGTCATTGTATTGTTTAACCTATGGCTCAATGCAGGTCTTATTTTTTCCGATAACAAAAAGTATTATCAGTTGCTACGGCTGAATGGCGCTTCGTCTTCCACCGTTTTGCGCGACGAAGCCTTGCTGGCATTCCTGCTTGGCATACTGTCTGTTTTGTTAGGAATTCTGATTGCCGCTTACGGTGCGTCCGTTTTGCATTATTCACTATCGGCTCTGAGCTTTGGCGAAATATCAATTTTGTGCATTGGCTTTCTCGGGCTTATCATTATCGTCTCACTTTTACCGGTACTGCTTAGTCTGTCGTCCACTCTGTTTCTGAATGCCAGTAGCGAAATTAAGCCACGCAGGTTTTCTTTTTCGAACGTCAAATACATGTTGGTGGGACAATATTCCATTGTGATGTTTGTCATCATTCTGGCAACAGGTATCAGCAAACAGGTTTCATTCATCAAAAATACACAGGTAGGGGGAAATGATTCTACCATTTTAGTTCTGAATGAACAGCCCGAACAGGTAAAAATGCGCTACAAGATATTAAAAACAGAATTGGAGAAACATTCCGAGATAAAGGGTGTAACAGCCGCCATGCAGTTACCCGGCTCTGCTATCCGGGATATGCTGGGTGTAAAACCCGAAGGAAAAGATAAGGAGGTACAAATTCCGTTGTTGGCTGTTGGTGAAGATTTTCTTCCGTTTTTCCATATAAAACCGATCGCAGGGAGAATATTTTCGTCCGACAAGATGACATCCGACGAACAAATGCAGCTCCTTCTGCAAATGAATAAAGAAAAAGAAAAATATAATTGCAATATATCCGAAGAATATGTTTTGAATGCCAAAGCTGTGACCTTTTTAGGACTCGGCTCGCCTGAAAAAGCTATCAACAAAACATTAACTATTAATCATTCTGCTCTAGGCTACATCCATCAGGGAGTAATCTGTGGCGTCGTGAATAATTTCACATACACTACTCTGTATGAAGATACCATACCAATGATTATTATTCAACGCCCTTTATATTTCTTTCTTAATTGCTTCATGGTGCGCCTCGACCCGAAGAATCCGGAAAAATCGTTGGCTACGTTTAATAAAGTCTGGAGCAAAATCAACCCCGATTATCCGGCCAGCTATTCATTCTTACAGGATGAATACGCCAAAGTGTATCGCAACGAACTGAATGCCGAAATGCTGGTGCGGATTTTTTCCATCCTCTGTTTGATTATTGCTAATCTGGGATTGCTTATTTTCATGGCATTTATCATCAAGAGTCGGACAAAAGAGATAGGAATACGAAAAGTAAACGGCGCAAAATCAATAGAAATAGTCAGGATGCTCAATCTTAGTTTTATTCGTTGGATTGCACTGGCATTCATCATTGCCATCCCACTCGTTTATTTCATTATGCAACGCTGGTTACAGGATTTTGCTCATAAAACCACCCTCGACTGGTGGATATTTGCTTTGGCCGGACTATTTGTTTTACTCCTGTCATTATTTTCTGTGTCGTGGATGACATGGCATGCTGCAACTGCCAATCCGGTGGATTCATTGAAAGGAGAATAAGCGTCGCTCCGGAGCAACTTGATACTACTCCGGAGCGACTAGCTTCGTATAATTAGTGACTCGTTCCTTTTAATTAGCGACTCTTTGCCACTCCAGAGTAACTCAATGTCGCTAATTAGCGACTTGTTCCCTATAATTAGCGGGTCGTTGCCTATAATTAGCGACTCAATGCCACTCCGTAGTAACTCGTAGCCTATAATTAGTGACTCATTGCCACTCCGAAGCGACTCAATGTCGCTAATTAGTGATCAACCGTCAACTCATCACAGTAAACACCGTCCATCCTTCGGCTGAAGTGGCATGAGTTAACTTACCACCATGCAAACGCATAATATAGCGTGAGATACTCAAACCAATACCGGTTCCAGAATCTTTGGTGGTAAAAAACGGGATAAAAATATGCGGAAGCACTTCCTTTGGAATTGGGTTGCCGGTGTTACTCACTTCCACCTGTACCTTCCCGTCAGCCAAACGATTTATGCTGATGCGTATCCTTTTGGGTTCGGTGTCAGTAATAGCCTCCATAGCATTTTTTACCAGATTTACCAGCACTTGCGTAATCAGTTTTTCGTCGGCCAGCCATTCGGTATGTTCGTCGGCCTCCCGCAGTTCTACCTGAATATTCTTTTCGTTGATACATTTTTCTTCCAAATGAAGAATTTTATCTATCAGCGGTTTTACCTCAAAAGAACGAATGTTTGGTTTGGGAATGGCCGTAAATTTACGGTACGAATCCACAAACGACAACAAGCCTTTGGCCGTGGAATGAATCGTTTCGAAAGCCTCGATGGTGTTCAACCGTAAATCTTCATCCGATGAATCGTTCTCCGGCATACTATGCAATGTAAGTAAAGTCTCACTCAACGAAGTAATAGGCGCAATGGAGTTCATAATTTCGTGCGTCATCACCCGTATCAGCCTGATCCACGACTCCATTTCTTTTGCTTCCAGCTCATTGCCAATATTGTTGAGCGTAATCACTTTCATCCGTCCACGTTTAATGACAATTTCCGACAAGCTCAGGCTCACCTGCATTTCCTCACGCTCATTGCTCACCTCAATGCGGGGATTATCGCCCACCCGCAGATTCCGAAACAAATCAGGAAAAGTTTCATTGACATTACTAAGCTGATTGATATGCGTAAACACCGGTAGACCCATCAGATCCAGCGCCGATTGGTTCACCGTTTGCACGTGCCCTTTTTCATCCATAATGATAATCCCCGTAGATACGCTTTCAATAATTAAGCTCAGGAACTTTTCATTTTCCACCACCTCCTTACGTGCACCAACCAAGATTTCCTTGATACGATTTAGCATCACGTTCAGCTCCTTTTCCCGTCGCGACAATTTATCCTCCGAAAAATGAAACGAATAATCGCCATTGTCCAACGCATTAAGCAAGAAAAGCACATTGCTGTTGAACTTTTTATAATGCTGATACATGTTGTACAAACAGATAATGGTAGCTATTCCACTTATAATGGCAAACGACACTTGCCCTTTCAGCGTAAAATAAGTCAAAGCCGCCACCGAAAACATCAGCAAAACAGTAAACGTAAGAAGTCTGTATTGAATAGATTTAAACATAATGTTTTACCCCTAACCCCTAAAGGGAAATTGAATTACTTTGTTATCAGAAATTATTTGATCAAAAAGAAATGACAGTACTAACTTACTTCTTTTTTTGAGGTTAGATGTCATTTTACAACTCGTATTTTTTAATTTTACTGTAGAGTGTAGGGCGGGTAATGCCCAGTTCAGTGGCAACAGCCGACATGTTTCCGTTGTTTTTTGCAATAGAATTCTCTATCAGCATTTTTTCAGCATCTTCCAGACTCATATTTGCCAGCTTTGGACTTTTCTTTTCCTGCTTCCGGAGGTAAAAATCGTCTGCTTGCAATTCCGTTCCATCGCAAAGAATCACCGCTTTTTCCATCGCATGTTGCAGTTCACGCACATTGCCCGGCCAGGCATATTCTTTCAATTTATGAATCGTATTTTTACTCAGCGTCAATCCTTTTTTATCATATTTGGCACTATATTTCAGAAGAAAAAACTCTGCCAGCTCGGGAATATCTTCGGGTCGTTCGCGCAGTGCCGGAACTTCCAGATGGATGGTGTTGACCCTATAAAGCAAGTCTTCTCGAAACTCACCACTCTGCACCGATTGCTCCAGATTGCGGTTAGTGGCACAGATCAACCTGATATCCACCGGAATCGGTTTGTTGTCCCCCACCCTGACCACTTGCCTGGATTGGATTACACTCAGCAATTTAGCCTGTAATGCATAGTTTAAATTCCCAATTTCATCCAGAAAAAGTGTTCCCCCATCGGCGGCTTCAAACTTTCCGGCTCTATCGGTGCGAGCATCGGTAAAAGCACCTTTTACATGCCCGAACAACTCGCTCTCAAACAAAGTCTCGCTCACAGCCCCCATATCAACAGTTACCAAAACCTCTTCACTACGCACCGACAACCGATGAATCTCGCGGGCAATCACTTCCTTCCCGGTTCCATTTTCACCGGTAATAAGAATACTGGCATCTGTTTTAGCAACCTTACCTAGTAAACTGCGAAGCTCCCGCATTGACTCAGATTTTCCCCAACAAAAAGCTTCATCACGGTTTAATTCCCGATTAATGACCGTTTGTTTCTCGCGCAACTGCTTTACTTCTTTACGTGACTGGCGAAGGGAATAGGCCGATTGGAGAGTTGCAACTAATTTTGCATTATCCCAGGGTTTTACTACAAAATCACTAGCTCCTTGTTTCAACGCATTTACCGCTAAATCAATATCAGCATAGGCAGTAAACAGTACAACAGGAAGCTCCGCATCAAACTTTTTAATTTCCGACAGCCAGTATAATCCTTCATTTCCGGAATTAATACCGGCCGAAAAATTCATATCAAGCAAAATCACATCCGGGCGATTATCATTCAATTGGGAAACCAGCGTATTGGGAGAGTTCAGTAAAATCACTTTCTGGAAATAGCTTTCAAGCAATATCCGCAAAGCACTTAGCACATTTTTATTGTCGTCGACAACTAGTATACAACCCTTTTTCATTGTAAAATTATTTTACAACAAAAATACAAGCTTCTTTTTAATAACAGGTAAAATTTCAGAAGAATAATAGCAAAAAACTCTATAACAAGAAAACCGTCTTGAATCAGGAGATTCAAAACGGTTTTATATTGTGATCCGGATGAGGTCACACATTTCCATTCTAATTATTTTTATTCCAATAAGTTATGTCATTTGGGATAAAAATAAGTAATGATTTAGTAACGAATAAAAAGTCTTGCTTTGTCTTGCATAGACAACGTTTTGACTGCTAAGCTTTCAGGTGCAAATATACACAATTATTTTGATACACGCAACTAGTGTCATATTATTATATATTTAGATATTGTGCAAGGTGCAAGTTTCTATATCTAGAAACTTGCACCTTGCACTAAACTTTGAGCCACTGAAAAGAGAGAATTAATTCAACCATATTCAGAAGAAACTTATTTTCCACATTGCCTAGCATACTTTCGCAACCACCGTCACGCTTTCAAATGGCGTCCCGATCGAAAGCGTCTCTAAAATATTAATACATAAAAATCTCAAAACAACCCAGCATTATGCCAAGATACTGGATTTGAAGGTAAGTAACGATATGCAGATTTTGAAGGAAAAGTTTGGAAATGGAACCGATTAAAAATCAAGCAATCGGCTGGATAAAACCCAACAACCCCTTTTCTATTCGCATTGTATTTCTTTCATGTTCAATGCTGCTTAAGTGAAGAGTGAATTCGTATTATAAGGAAGAGCGTAGTTATATATTTACATAGTTTTAAGCGTGAAAATATATTAATCTACGCTCTTCAATGAGTTCGCGCCTAAAATTGGCACATCTGATTCAACGTCTATAACATAGTAGCTCATTTCCGTATGTTTGATTCTATTGACACCTTTATAATTTATTTATTTATTTTCTTTCTTATTTATTTATTTTCTTTCTTATTTATTTATTTTCTTATTTATTTATTTATTTATTTCTCCGTCATTATCAAAAATAAATTTCTTCAGTTTCTCAACTCCGTCATTAAATTTAGAAGAATTTGTATCCTTCAAAGTCTGAATATTTTTCAACTTCCATTGTATGGAAGGATAACCACTTAAATCACCGGCAGAACATTTATCCCATTCAGGATTTCCACTTTCGAAAGAGAGCAGAAATTCCCAATCTGTATCAGTAAAATTTTGATTGACTTGTTCAATTAATTCTTTCCGGGCATTCTCAAAATCGGCATATTCAAAAGTCACATCCGACATTCCCTTAAATTGATTTTCGAGAGCTTGCTGCTGATCAACAGGATTCGGCTGTAAAGACTCAAGTACAGGTTTGTCGCTTCCTAGCAAATAAAACATCAAACCATTCTTTACGTCATCAAAAGAATCGACAACCATGTATTTATAATCAAAAAGATCACGTGGGTGCTGACGACCTAAAGCAGCTGCAATTTTGCCACCATATAAGAACGAGAAGGGGACTATTCTTGCCACACAAGTCATATTAAATTCTTTTTGCGCTTTCTCACAAAGCTCTTTTTCTTCAACTTCGCCAATTACACCCCGCTTGATACCATTAACCTCAATTTTTACGGTTGCTCCGCCAAAGGTACATTGCAATTTCAATACAGCTGGTTTGGGGATAACACGAATTCCGGGAATAGCCTTTTCAATCTGCTGTTTTAATGAATTCAGATGATTATTGATTTCTTTTATACTCTCCTCTCTGTTTTTAATTGGAAGATAAGTCAAATCAATATCTACAGAATATCGGGGCATATCCTTTATAAACAAATTGATAGCCGTACCACCATGTACTGCAAAATCTTTTATTTTATAAACCAATGGCATAATCCGTATTAATAGTGCCACCTGCTTTTTATAAGCCTCATTCATATTCAAACAACTCTTTAGGGATAGTTATCATATATTCTGGCACGTAAACACCTTTGTCTGTCAACTGTCGTTTCCCTACACCTAACTGTATTTTACTTCTATCTAACTTGCCAAACCATGCATGGCCGGCTTTCTCTGCCATATATAGGAATAATCGTTTTATCTTGAAGTTATCCGTATTCTCTAATAAAAACTGAACCACTTCTGGTCTTAACGCAGTAAGCTGTTCCATAATATAAAAGAGATCTATATAATTATATTGGTTCGGTGCCAATAACAAACATTCAAGAAAAGCTTGTTCCGGAACTGAAGTTATTAACTCAGAGTTGTCTTTCCTCATTGCAGTCAACTGAGGATTCGAAAACGTTTCAGTTATAAAGAATTTCATTTCAAATTCAAAATCTGTCTCGGTCATCCACTTTTGGACTTTATCTTCTTTTGAATGTCCAATCATTAAAATTGGTTTCCCCATAGGAACATAATGGTTGAATCCAAATAGCTCTAAAGCAGAATGGGCACCAACATAAAAGCTTTTATTCAATTGAGTTTTTAGTCCTGACAATGCAGCATAAGCTGAAAGTTTATCGCCTGTTCGGTATAAAACCCCTTTAGATAGTGTTGAAAACCATCCGGATTGGCGATATTTATGTATTAACTGGTTAGAGTACCCGTTTTTATTCAACCAACTGGCGAAGAAAAGTCCACCAGGTTGCCAATTTTGTAATAGTTGGTTTAATTTGTTTCCTTGTTCTATACTCATGGTATATAATGAGTCTTTAAATTGAACTACAAAAATAGATTAAAGATTTTACTAAAACAAATATAAGTTCGTAATTTACACCAATAATATACTATTAGTTTATTATCAGTCTAAAATATAAACCAACACAAAGGAAATAGCCGATGCATGTGGTATCAACAAAGAGTTGACTTCCATCTGGCAAGACACACTTTTGACACCGCAATTACTTTAACAAAAGGAGTTCCTACTGAAACTGTAAGTAAAATGCTTGGACATACTAATACTCGCACAACGTAAATCTATGCACGCATAACTGACAGCAAAATAAGTAATGATATGCAGGAACTTACTGAGAAATTATTCAACATAACACATAATAGGTATATAAATAAGGTGCTAGATTGACTTCTAACTAAAAAAAGGAATAAACTCTGGTTGATTTTTGCAAATATATAGATAATGATATTTTACCTATAATTATTTATAATAACTGATATATCAATAATTATATATACTTTTGTAGTGAAATATAATATATTATGAAATCAAAAGGAGCAAATTATACTCAAAAGCAGAAGAATATCCTGACCACACTAGGTGAAAATATTAAATTAGCCCGTTTACGCAGGAAGCTATCTATTCGTTCTATGGCTGAGCGAGCCGGTATTGCTACATCTACGTTGGGAAATATAGAAGATGGTTCTCCATCGGTTTCACTAAGTAGCTATTTGCAGGTATTATCTGTTTTACGGCTTGAAGATGATTTATTATTGATAGCAGACAAAGATCCGGTAGGCAGACAGATTCAGGACGCCGGACTGATAGTAAAAAAAAGAGCCCCTAAAAAGAAGAAGACAGAATCTGTTATTGATCATGTTATTGATAAGGGAAATTCTGAGAAACCTAAATTTGACTAATTCGTTATGAAACAGAATAAGGAAAAAGAAATACTTGTGTATGCGGATTGGTATATGCTCGATTCACCTCAATTGATAGGAAAATTATATTTTGTTTCTCTTCGGGGCAAGGCTGTATATTCTTTTGAATATGACAAAGATTGGATAAAAAGCGGCATCTCTATTGATCCGGAATTACCTCTCTTCTCAGGGTTACATTATGCTTCTTCAAATGATAATTTCGGCATTTTCAAAGATTCATCTCCTGACAGATGGGGACAATTATTGATGAAGCGCAGGGAAGTCCTTTTGTCTAAAATAGAGAAGACAGACCCCTATCCTTTAGTTGGAATCGATTTCTTACTGGGTGTGCACGACAGTCACCGTATGGGGGGATTGCGTTTTAAAGAGAGCGCAGAAGGTGAATTTATGAGTAATGACCAAAAACTGGCAGCTCCGCCTTGGACTTCATTGAGGGATCTTGAATATGCAGTTGAACAATACGAGAAAAATGCTGACGAATTAGATGAAACTTCTCTGAAATGGATTAATCAACTTATTGCTCCCGGATCATCGTTAGGGGGGGCTCGTCCAAAAGCAGATGTTGTTGACACAACCGGAAAACAGTGGATTGCAAAATTTCCAAGTAAAAAGGATGATTCAGATGTCGGGTTGTGGGAAATGGTTGTTCATGAACTAGCCATTCAAGCTAAAATTACGGTTCCTAATGCTTTTATAAAAAAGCTTGCTTCCCCTTATCATACTTATTTATCTCAACGTTTTGACAGGACAGAATACCATATGCGGATTCATTATGCTTCAGCTATGACACTGCTACAACGGACGGATGGAGACGATGCAGACAGTGGAGTAAGTTATTTGGATCTAGTTTCATTTATTAAGTCTGAATGTGCAGATACAACAGCCAATTTGGAAGAACTATTCCGTAGAGTTCTTTTTTCTGTTTGCGTTTCCAATACGGATGATCATTTACGAAATCACGGATTTCTTTATACGGAAGACGGTTGGACTTTATCACCGGCATTTGATATTAATGCAAACGAAACAGGAACCGGATTAAAATTGAATATTGATGAAGAAGACAATTCTTTGGATATTGATTTGGTTATGAATACGGCTCCTTATTATTTGTTATCCGACAAACGTGCTGTAGAAATTAAGAATGAATTAATTAAAGCGGTTTCCGCCTGGAGAAACGTTGCAGCCAAGTATAAAGTTTCCAGCTTGGAAATAGAACGAAAAGCAAGAGCTTTTCGAGTGTAGTCACTTCATCATAAACCTAAACTTGTATTCTATTTTTTCCCTTCAAATTGATCATTGATAAATTTAGTTACATCGGTAAGTCGATAAAATGATTTACCATTAAGATTACAATAGGGAAGTTTACCTTGGGAACGGTAGCGTTGTAAAGTACGATGGCTCACTTTAAGCATTCCTATCAAATCTTGATTATCTAAAAGCTCATCTCCTTCCAGACAAGCCTGATGATTAAGTAAACGATTTATCTTTGCGTCAGTTGTTTCGAGCTTATCGAAAAGTTTTCCCATCCACGCATCTAAAATTTCTTTATTGATTTCCATAACGATACTTAGTAAAACATGACTGATTTCTTGAAGGCACTCATATCATTATTTTTTTGCCTTATTGGCTTTTCTTTTCTCTGCATATAATCTTTGCTGACTAATCAAGTCTTTCAAACATTCCTCGTTACTCTTTACAATTCTCTCGCTAAGCATCCGCTTTATTTCAGAGATAGTATAATAAGACTTTCCTGAAATAATTGAATACGATATCAAGCCCTTTGAGCGCAGACGCTGAAGAGTGCGCTCACTTATTTTTAAAAACGAGCACACATCATAGTTATCCACCCATGTTTCATCAGGGTTCTCAGTTACATCTGCCTTGTAGTCATTTACAAACTGAGCAATCATATTGATTTTTGCTTCTAATTCTTTATACGCTCCAGATTCAATAGTTATAACATCCATAGTAGTATTTTTTGATACAAAGTTCAACTATTCGAAAGTATAAAATTCACAAGTTGGGTAAACTTTTTATCAAATAAATTGGGAAGTGCCTACAAATAACACTTTAGAGAAAGTCGTTTTACAAAAAGAGAATTGGCAACTTGGGTATTGCCAGAAGTCAATAAGATATTACGAAAATTCATTTAGCACATTCTATCTAATTGACATTATATACGTGAATATTACAGTTGAAACTTGGGAACAACTTGGGTAACGTACATTTTAGGTTTTACGACACAAACAGCTCTTTTACAGGCTATCTGCCTCATCCATCCGTGCAATTAATTTTTTCCTCAATTCATCTAAATATTGTACCCGACTACCTTTTCGACCACGAATCTCAAGATAAGTACGATATACATCTCCCAACTCGATATTGAATACCTGCTCAAAATATGCCGTTAATTTCTTTATGTCAGATTTTCCATGATTGATGCTACCGGAAGTATGTATTGCGTAAATAAGTTCAATTAGAGCAACTTTTGAATCGGTCCACGTTTCCTTTGCTTTAGGGAGATTGAATGTTTCAATTGGGGTATTCAGCACATGCTCTAATTTAGCCAATTCCGTATTAAGGTAAATTATCAGTTTATCATTCGCTAATATCCTCGCGACTTTAAAATCATATCCTGTCGTAAATAAAGGATCTCTTTCTAAGTAAAAGCTATCTAGGTTCAAATGAATGCCTTGTTTTCCTCTCAAAAAATAATACCTGTCAAAGTCCGTTTTTCCAGCCCGGTAATATCTGTAAAAGTCGATATTGCTATCAAAAAAATCTTTCAATTTACCAAGCTGTTTGTGTATATAAGTCTTTTGTACAATATCACTGGCTGTTGGACGATTCATCTCAAATTTATAAATACTACTATAATAAATTAGCTTACTAAAAATTTGAGGTTTTATTTCTTTGAAAAACTGAATTTCTTCAGCCTCGTCCGTAAATGAATATTCAGAAATATAAGCTTTAAGCTCATTGAACGTACTTTCTATCAGCGATATTGTTTTAACACACTTGTTGTAAATATCATCTTCTTCCAAATCAATGATTTGAATTTCATTAGAAACTTTTTCTAAAAGGCTTAGGCTGTATTGTTTCATAATATATATTTTTACACGACTTATATTGACTATAGTATATAAATACTCATTGAATAACAACTGTATCATTTCTATTCATCTGAATATCAAATAAATATTTTCTTTCCATAAAATTACAATAGTAGCATTTTTGTTAGTTTTATATATTTATATTTTATACAAATATTTAGCAAAAATACAATACTAAAACGAGATTTAGGTTATTTAATCGAAAAATACATTAGTTTAGCAGTTAAATAATCATAAATACTATCGAATAGAACATAAAAAATCAATATCAAAATATTTATACTGCTTCAATATCATCATGCCAAATAAAATTATTAAAATAATGCTTGCCAATGAAATATGTCAAATAATTGATCATTAATTATTCGACACATTTTGGTTTTTCAAAATAGTCCCAAATTTCGATGTTCATTATAAGCGCTTTATAGACCGCTTACAAAAAAGAGATTTAGACAGAACGAGAAGCAATTGGGGAGTTTTGAACCATTGAAACTACATTATTTTGTTGGGGTTCCTCTATTTTAGGACTCCCCTGTTCCATCGGTTTTAAAGAGAGTTGCATTTTACGATCCAACGTAAAGAGTTCGGATTTAAGTCCATTGAGCTCTTTTTCCCTTCTCCATGAGCTGTTAGCTATTTCGTGTAATACAGGAAGATCTTTCGATATCTTTTCCGTTTCAGCTTGATATTTCTCTATCAATTTGGGAATACGGTCTAAGGCATTAAGAAAATTAAAAGCGGCCAACTTAGGATCCGTAGCGATATGTCCATTATTGAAACTGTATTTTATATTACCATCGCCTTCAATGAAAAAGCGATTTTCACGAAAATCAAAATTATCTTTCAGACTTCCTTCCGTCTTAACTAACAAATTAAAACCATATAGCATTCCTATTTTAAAATACTCGCCATTGGTTTGAGCTATTTCATTTATCTCATTCAGTTTAGCAGCAATAATCTTCGGATCATAACTTAGTTTCTTTTCTAACTGAACTGGATTGAGTTTATTTCCGTCATTATCCGTTTGCACCCTACTTGTAAAATCATTCCAATCTTTGCTCATTCTAGCAATCATCTCTTGATTGCTATCAACAATGCGTGTAATCTCTTCCAGTTTGAAAGCTGAAGTTGACTTACTGCGATTAAAAGCATGTTTCTCACTTTCTAACGAGGCAATTTTTTTTTCTAACTTGGCTTTGTCCAATAAGTCCGTATTACCAGAAAGGATAGCTACGTATTCAGAAAAATTCATCCCTGACTTTTCATCCAGACTGCCTTCATCAATCGTTCTGCTACCCATATTATTATTTTTTAGTTGCTGGATAAACAATTGCTTGTTATGGAGTAGATTGAATTTATAGGAGTCCAGACTTTTTTCAACAGCATAGATTATCACATCTACTTTATTATCAGCATAAAACTTAGCAATTTCATTTCCTTTTCTGACGGCACGACCATCACGCTGAGCAAGATCACTGGGTCTCCAAGGAGTGTCTAAATGGTGAACTGCAACAGCTCTTTTTTGAGCATTAACTCCTGTACCCAGCATTTCTGTAGAACCAAACAGAATACGTATTTTACCATCGTTCATTCCATCAATCAAAGCTTTGCGAACTTTGTCATTTTTTGCTTCCTGAATAAATCGAATTTCATGCGAAGGAATGTGGTAATTTTCCATCAGTTTTCTTTTAATCTCGCTGTATGGATTCCATTCACCCGGCTTATATGTACCCAGATCAGAGAACACAAATTGTGTTCCTTTTTGATTTTGAAATTTTCTGTAATATTCGGCTAATTTAGCAGCACAGTGTGAGGCTTTATTATCAACATGGTCATCATATACCGGACTAATCATGCGCATGTCGAGTGACATTTTACGAGCATAATCTGTTGCAATCAACATCTTGGCTCTTTCTTCTGTTTCGGATAATGGAGGTCTTCCCAGTAATTCGGCATCACCCGTTTGTGCAAATTTTACTAACTTCTCGATAAAAGCTTCCTGCTGCGGTGTCGGTGGAATATTGTGCATGATTTCATTTTTATCCGGTCGATCGATACCAATATCTTTGGCGGTGCGATAATCCGTAATTTCAGAATAAAAAGCGGCAAGTTCCGGAACTTTGATAAAATATCGAAAGCGCTCCTTTTGCACGATCTGATTTGTTACAGAAAACTCATAGTCAATAGTTTTCTTTGCAAAGATTGCTGCCCAGGCATCGAACGTATTTATATTTTGTTTTTCCAGCTCTTTGGGGCGAAGGTATTTGAATATAAGATAAAGCTCCGTTAAAGAATTTGAAATTGTTGTTCCCGAAAGAAAGGTAGCGCCCAAATCCTGCCCCTTTCGTTCTTGAATAGTCCGAATGGCAAAGAGCATATTTAGAGCCCGTTGACTACCTTCGGGATTTCCAAGTCCTGACACTCGATCATGACGGGTGTTGAACGTAAGGTTTTTGAAACGATGGCTTTCATCGACGAATAAATGATCAATCCCCATCATACTAAAATCAACTACTTTATCGTTTCTGGAAGCTATATCTGAAGCAATAATCTTCAACTTTACTTCCAAATTCTGTTGACGTTTAATGACCCCTTTCAGCATGCCACGAGAAATCTCTTTGCCTTGTTGTTTGAGTACTTCCAGATTTTCTTCAACGCTTTCCAATTCTTTTTTCAAAATTTTCTGTTGCATTTCAGGTGACTGGGGTATCATACCAAACTGATCGTGGGTGAGAATCACGGCATCCCACGAATTATTTTTAATATCATTGAATATTTTAATCCGTCTATCCGGAGTAAAGTCTTCCTTCCCCGGATAAAGAATGCGTGCATGGGGATAGGCAGTACGAAAAGTGTGTGCGATTTCATGCACATTGGCTTTAAGCCCTATTATCATAGGTTTATTAGCCAATCCCAGGCGTTTCATCTCATAGGCTCCGCAGCACATAATAAGAGTTTTACCTGCTCCTACTTCATGGTCACAGATACCACCTCCATTTTGCTTCAACATCCATATTGCATCTTTTTGACTTCCATACAAATCACTAATTCCCAGATTTTTCAAATTCAATTGTGGAAAGCTTTGATGCGAGCCATCGTAATCAGGACGCACAAAACAATTAAATTTCCGGTTATATAAATTGGATAAGCGATCTTTGAATTCGGGGGACTGTTCTTTCAGCCATTCAGTAAAACCATTTCTAATTTCATCTATTTTTGAATTAGCTATTTGTATGGCTTCATTATCCCGGATCCGAACTTCTTTGTCACCTACAACGATATTTTTAGTAATATCTGGTGAAGTGTTTACTAAGGCATGCTTCATCAAAGCTAACCCATTAAAACTGCGACTTTGTGATTTTACAGCGTATTTGTCATAGATATTAGCATTGAGGTCAGTGGCCTTAACCGAAAACTCATCGGCACTGGGAGAAAAATGAATATTTACGTTTGTATCAAACAAGAAGGATGCGTATTTACTATAGATTCCCGTCGGAATCCAACGTTCTCCAAAATTAAAATCCAATTCTTCAAAAGGAATGGGAACCGGTTTTGCATCTTGTAAAACAGCCAATGATTGTTGAGAAAGGACATCTTCCGGATGTTTTGCCAAATACCGATCTATGGATTCAGCCTTTTCAATTACATTACCAGCAATAAATTTTTCTGCAATTTCATAATTCTCGACCAGTGGATTGTAATAAATTCTTCCATGAAGCTCTTGCAATACTTCATCGCTATTTTTATCCATCAAAAGCGATGTCATGTACTCCAGATTAACTTCTCCAAATTTATTCAGTGAAGCTGCCAAAGCTTCTTGTGAAGTTTCAACTTGTATTATTTCATTGGGATTAAAAGAAACCGGATGATTGAAAATATCAGCTTTAATCATTTGTCCATCCACAAAATGCTCCAGGAACAACATCTCCTTTCCACCACTATCCATTTTAATCAAGTCAAGATTCTTTGGACTATTCAGGAGTCCGTACCGCCTGACAAATTCATCATAAAGCGAATTCAAGTGTAAGCGGTATTCACTGTGTTCTTCTCGTATTTCAGCTTCATACGTATAAAGTCGTTGATAAGCATCCCGTAAATCAATATATAATAATGCTTTCTCCTTTTGATGATTAGCAACCGGCATAGGTGTAAAAGTGGCATCGTCTTTATATACCTCAGAAAGAAACCCTATTTGCTCCTGAATTGACACCAAAGAACCTACTTGATGATGAGGCTCGCGGATTCCTGTAAAAGGGAAAGGAGCCATTGAAACCTCAGGTTTAGGGGTAAACGGAACAAGTTCCCGCTGAATTTCGTTTGATTCAAGGAACTGGTTGAACAAAGTAGGTTGATTGGCTGGGTGCCTTTGTGTGCCTCGTTTATTTCTGATATTGGTATTGATCTGCGAACGTTCTTCGGCACTCATATCGAAAAGATCATAGAGAGTCAATATGGGTGCTTCTGTCACGCTCTTCTGTTGAAAAGTCGTGGCATACGTACTTGAAAATTGGACATTTGATTGTGATGTGAATGGAGGATTGTGTTGTTCATACAACTCTATACTCAGTCGTTTCGATAAATCATCGGCAAGCACTTTTTGCAAATCATTGGTTATTCCGGCTATTCCTCCATCGTGTAAAAAAAACATTGCCTGTTTACCATATTGGTCGGTATCACTAAAACCTTTAGTGTGAACAACTCGGTGTAAATCATTGAAATAACGATTTGAATAAATGCCACTAGTAAGTAGAGTACTCTTAACAAAAAGTTTCTCATCATCCGACAAAGATGTCTTTGTGGAATTCTTTTGCAGAATAATCAGGTCACTCCCCACTTCTGTATTAGCACTATCCACAAAAAGGTTATTGGGCAAACGAACTGCCGATACTAAATTGGTTCTATCCATTAACCATTGTCGAATTGCTTCATTCTGTGGGGAGTTCATAACTCCCTGTGAAGTGATAAAAGCCAGGACACCACCTTCACGTAGTGTATCAACTCCTTTGATAAAAAAATAGTTATGAATTGTTCGGGTAGATTGTTGCTTTACCTTGTCCTTATTCTTGACAAAAGAAGCATCGAAAGCCGCCACATCACCAAAAGGAATATTGGACGATATTACATCAAAATGATTGTTATATCGGGATTCTATCTCTTCAAAGCCACGAATGATAAGATTGTTTTCTGGATACAAATGCGCAAGAAGCTTGCCGGTAATAAGATCCTTCTCAAAACTCATAAAAGTAGCATCTTTTGATGTTATTTGTTGAAAAGCCGAAACAAACTCTCCCATTCCAGCTGACGGATCAAGAAATCGAGAAGGGGATATTCCACTTTCATGCAAAGCATTCGCAATTGTTGTGACTATTTCCGGCGGTGTGTAAAATGATGTCAGTATGGAATTTTTCAAACTTCCCCAATACTGTTTGTATTCCTGCTCGGTATTGCTATTTTCCCGAATTACGGCATCCAGTTCTGACACGAGTGGGAAAAGATTCAATTCTGACTTTGCCCAAGCGTCTTTATCAGCAAGGGTTTGGACTGGATTGAGAATGCATTTCAATCCTCCAAACCCTGAATATTGCCGAATACTCGCGATCTCTTCTGCTGTGGGTTGGCGATGCTCTTTCTCCAGCGTAAATGCCAGTTTTATAGCTTTGATATTCGCACTGAGATGTGCTTTTTTATTGAAGCTCATGATCTTCCAACCAAATAACGATGGCACCTGTCAGCTCTGTGTAGAGCTGTTCAAATTGAGGTTTATACGCAAAATCATCCGAAAGTGGATAGTTTGTAAAAACACCTTCACAAACAGAAAGTAGTTGTTGAGCCAGTTCCTTCGCGGAGCCTTGCGGAACTTCTTGTGCAAATTCATTCCAAAGCACATTGACAAGGGTATCATACTTTGAAAAATGTAGCCCCTCAAAAAGCACTTCGTTCGCCGATTCTTCTGCTTGAATATGGGTTTGTCCATTTTCTATTGTTTGAGAATAAGTTTGGACTGCCAGGTTAGCTCGACTTACAATTAAATCTGAGTCATTGACCAATTCAGGATGACTCTCTTTGAGAAAAGACAATAGAGTGAGCTGATAATACGACAACTCAACCGAATCATTATTTTTATTCATAATTGTCAAAAATTTATAGTTATATTCAATTTATTCTGTTGGCAATTTCGTAGATATTATAATTCCGTTATGCAGTAAATCCACTGCATAACGGAAACAAGAAGTGTCCGCAACTTATTCCGCAGGTACACTCTTCTGTTTATCAAATTCAAACACGACCTGAAACTGCTTATCAAAAACCAGCGAAGCAGCAAAGGATTTTCCGTTTTTACTTTTGAACCCTTTTATTACGTCTGTTTTACCTTCCGTGAGTAATTCCATTATTTGTTTGTCCGTAAGTTTCTTTTCGCTTTTAGTTCGAAAAACCACCAGTGAACAATCTGAATTACTGCATTTCACTACTTTGTCATAGAAAATTATTTTTCCCAATTTGCAACTGGGACAAATACATTCAGATTTTTCGGCTATTGAAACGAGAGAATTTATCAATTCCTTCGTTATTTGAACCGTATGAACCATTATAGCTTTTTGAAAGATATCAGAGGACATTTCAGCTTTTTCTATTTTCGACAGCATATTTTCCCACATACCGGTCATTTGTACATTGGCAATCTGTTTGTCTTTGACAATATCATAGACACTCAACCCTTTATCCGTCGGGACAAGCGACTTTTTTTCTCTCCGAATATAGTCCCGAATAAAAAGCGTTTCAATAATAGCCGCCCGGGTTGCTGGCGTTCCAATACCGGATTCTTTCATTGCAACTCTTTCTTCTTCATTTTCCAATTCCTTGCCGGCATTTTCCATGGCAGTAAGTAATGTACTTTCTGTATGAAGCGGTTTTGGTTTGGTCTTATTCTCCAGTAATTCAATCTCTTTAAGTGGCAATATCTCATTATTCGTCACGACCGGCAGCATCATATTCATCTCGTCTTCTTCCCCTGTATTGAATACCGCTCTCCAACCCGAATGTTTTATGCTTGTAGCTTTTGTACCAAATAGAACATCCTCACAATTCAGCGTAAGAGTGGTTATTTCTTTGACACATTTTTCCGAAAATGTTTCCAGCATTCGTCCGGCTATCATTTCATAAATAATTTGCTCATCCGACGACAATTCTTTCGGATTATTTTCGGTAATAAGCAAAGCATGGTGATCGGTTACTTTTTTAGCATCAACACCCTGTTTATTGAACGTCAGGAGCGAACTTGCATACGTACCGAAGCGGGGATGAGATTTAAGTCTCTCGATTAATTCAGGGATAGTTTCAAAAACATCTTCCGAAATATAGCGACTCCCTGTTCGGGGATAGGTAATCAGTTTCATTTCATAGAGTTTTTGAGCAATAGAAAGTGTTTTGTCAGCCGAGAAACCGCGTTTGCTATTTGCCTCTTTTTGCAAATTGGTCAAATCATATAGCAATGGAGCATCCTGATTTATAATTTTACTTTCCACAGACTGGACAGTTACATGACTTAAATTCTGTAGTCGTTCAAAAGTACCAGTTGCCATTTGTAGATTATCAAACTTTTCTGCTGCAAGACCTGTGAATGAGATGTCGTTTTTCTCCGTATGCAATTTTAATTGCCAGTATTTAGTTGACACAAAATATTGATTTTCCAAAAAACGGCTGCAAATCATAGCCAATGTTGGAGTTTGTACTCTTCCCAATGAAAACGTTCCGTTTCCCGCAGCTATACTCAGTGCCTGACTGGCATTGATACCGACTAACCAGTCGGCTTCACTGCGCATTTTGGCCGCAATGTAGAGTAAGTCATACTCGCTACCGGACTTAATATTTTGTAATCCTTCCCGAATGGCTTTATCGGTCAAGCTGCTTATCCACAAGCGATCAAATGGCTTACTACAGCCCAAGTAGCTGTAAATATACCGGAATATCAATTCACCTTCACGTCCGGCATCGGTAGCAACAATGATTTTATCGCAATCATCAAAAACCTTTTTGATAATCTTCAATTGTTTCATTGCTCCGGTGTCGGGTTTGAACGCCTTATCCACTTTAACTTGCCGAACAGTAAGTAAAAAGGTTTGTGGCAATATGGGTAGTTGTTCTCTATTAAAACCGGTTACACCATATTCTGACGGCATGGCCAACCCGACAAGATGACCAAATGCCCAGGTGACTAAATATCCATTGCCTTGCATATAACCATCTCGTTTTTCATTAGCCCCTACAATTCGGGCTATTTCACGACCTACAGCAGGCTTTTCAGCTAATATTGCTATTTTCATTTTCTTTCATTTTAGAATTATCAGCCATTATCTGTGAATTCGTTGTTTCGTATTTTTCTGGTTTTCATCCTTTTTTTCCTGAAATTCTGTCGGTTTGACTTGACCCTGCTTGAGCGGTTCATTTACATTCTTGGTTGCTTCATTAGAACTTCCATTGGAGTTAACGGCAACCTGGGTTTTGCTGGCATTATCAGGAGTAATATCTTTTGCATTCGACTTATCCGGATTCCAACGATAGAAGTTCAGTTTGTTCTCTTCGGGATTGAGTTTTACATATGCGCTGTACTCCTGACCTTCCCGATCTTTCATTCCTTTGACATAGATAGCTTCACCCGCTTTTAATTTATTTTGATCTGACTCCGGCAATTCGACACCACCCAGTTTTTTCGGTATGACAAATTCCTGATTTGCAGTTGTTGAATTTGTTTGCTTTTGCTGCTGAGTATGCCTTGAATCCTTATCAAAAAGGAACTCAATACCTCGTTTATCCGCATTAATTTGAACAGTCGCATTGAATAATTTTCCACTTTTGGACAACATATCTTCCAACTGAATTCCTTTTCCATCCTTCAAACTCTGCATTTGTTTATCATCCAGCGTCACTCCCTTTATTTCGGAGGGAATGCGAATCCTATCAGCTCTCACAGCCACTAATTCGTTGGTCATTTTATCTATCGAGATATAAGCCGGAATTGGATTTTGTCCGGATGTATCAAAGTTGAAAAGTCGCCCGGCATTGCCTGTTTTGAGCAAATTCTTTTTATCTTCTTCCGTAAACTGAATTCCATAATAGGGCTTATCCAGTTCGGGTTCTTTGCGTACAGCGTGGATAGCCACGGTCAATTTACCATCAGTTGTTTCCCGGAAAGATAGTCGGGCATCGGTACGAATCGTTATTTCGTCGAATTTAGGAGAGATGGGTAACAACACCGGAGATTTTCCCCAATTCAGCATCGGTTGGAGACTTCCCGATTTTTCCAAAGTTTCACGTGTTACACCAAGTCGTTCCAACTGTTTCCAGTCAATACGATTCTCATCAATAGTTTTAGTGGCTTGCTTTGTTGAAAGCTCATCAAGCGAAACCCTATACGAATCAAGTTTTTCTTTGTTTGAGGGCACTTCAGGATGCTTGAGCATGTCTTGTAAAGAAGAAGACATCTTTTCAACCATATTTGCCGGCATCTTAAAGAATTGGAAATGGGTAGGATCTTTGTACTGCCGGTGAAAGTTGGTCAGGAAATTTTCCAGTGCATTTCCATGCTTGTCAAGTTTTAAAAATGAGGGCTCATTTTTCCTGTTCGGGCTAACTGATTTTAGTTTCCCATTTTCGTCCATTCCGGAGACAACATTCAGTTTGTTGTCCTTTTTGTCAGCGACCAGCAATACATCGTGGTCATTTACATTTTCGTTCATAATTATCAATTTTAGAGGTGAATACTTTATTCAGTTCCAAAGTTATGTATGTAAAATCAGATAATTATCATGTTCTGACTGGGGTGGCGTTACTTGGCAGGAAGTGGCGTCGAATGGCTGGAATTAGTAGGAACCGATATCTTTTTTATCTTACCAACAGATGGCAAAAGTGTAAAAAAAAACAATTGTAGGATAAATTCAGGTAGAGGATGGCTGAAAAACTTTGCGGGCTCTACACTTCGATATGTTCAACAGCCGTCAGACCCTGTGAGAAGAAGAAGAAGAAGAAGAAGAATACGTTCTTTTGCAGACCGGGAACTTTGCCCGCAAAGCTTCCCGAAACGACCTTTTAGGTGCAACCCGACCGTTTTCGGCTTTGAATTCAATGACTATAAAAGTTGCTTGCGTTTTTTGATTGTATTGGACAATCAAAAAATTATTAACCTGCCCCTTGAAAGCACTGTATAATTTTTGAAGGAGGTAAATTAACAACGTTCATTTTTAGCTTGTGACAAATTTTTCGTTTGTTTCGACCAACTAGCCACTCATTTCGAATCAAAAAAAAATTAAGAGTACAGAGAAGCTACAGGAGCCAAAGACTATGCATTTCAGATTTGTCTGCAATTAACGCACAGGTATAACCTGACCGCTTTTCTTATTTCAGTCTGTCAAATCTTTCGTTTATGAGTTGGATGTACTTTTCTTTGAAGTCGGGGCTTAAAAAGCTTATTTGAATAAAATCAAACCATTTATTTCTGATTTTTTCCATTTTAGCAAAAATATTTGCTTGTTGTTTAGCATCTAATTTCATAGCATTAAATGCCAACTCAAAATCTTTGCGGTTTATTTTTTTCTTTCTCCCGTTTAGATTTAGCGCTAAATCTTCATCATCTTTGGGATTCACCAACACAGTAGATAAGAGATCATAAGCCGGTGACAAGACAGGTTCGTTTGTCGGATCATAAATCAATGAAAAGTTCTTGAGGTGCATGTCGGCATTACCGGTAAGAAATGAGAACAGTATCAACTCTGAAAAATTGACGATATCTAATCCCGGATTTGTTGAGTATTTTACGATAGCCTTTGCAACTTGTTCGTGTGAGGCCTGGTATTTATGTTCTGTTTGCCTTTCAGTAAGTTGGCACATGTCTTCCATGTGCAATTTTTGCTTATCAACCCGATCAATTCGTTTTGTGAGATAAGCTAATTGACCTGATTTTAGGCGAATAAGAGAATGAGGAACTACATTTATCTTTGCTATTTCAGCCAAATGCATGGTCAAATCTTCCACTTCAGGCATTTGAGGATATTTCTCTGCCGGTGGTTTCAATATATAGTTTCCCCAGAGCCCAACAATGCTAAAGCGGTTGGGTTCCTTTTTATTCTCGCCACCTACCAGGTTTAGTGAAAGTTTGGGTTGCACGCCGGTAACTGTCATTTGGCTCTGTATAACCGTAATTGCCAAATCTTTCATTTGACTTTCATCATAAGGTAATTCCGGAGGCGTAGCTGAGCCGAAAATTTTCGTGCTGCATGAAGCATGAAAATCAACTTCTTTTTCGGACAATGGCTGATAACAATATAAACAACGCATGGTAAAATTATAATTTATGATTCGTTATTCTCAACAGGAAATACGCTGACGGCCCCAATACAATCTTTACAACAAGCTAATAGCAATCCCATTCTATCGCGAGAGTTCAGTTTCCAGTTTGATTCCGCAATGTCTAAGAGCCAACCTTCAGGGATTAACCCATCAAAGAAAGGGAACAAGACAGTACTATCAAATGCCTTTTCCTGTAAAGGTAGCGTCAGACTAACCGGAATAGGCTTGTCGCTTTCAAGATAGGCTTTCTCGTAGATAAAATGAAAGCCATTTTCATCTTGCGAAAGGAAACCTGCTGTATGTTCGTTGAATTTTATTTCAGCCTTTCTCATATTCCTTTTGTTTCGGTGTTTAATCGTTCGGATTTATTTTTACGGGACCCAGTTGATGACCAAACAATTGCAATACCTGATTTACTTTGTCCAACCGCAAGGTTGGCTTGCCTTGTTCCAAATCACGTAGAAACCGTAGACCAACGCCTGCCTTTTCTGCCAATTCCGGTTGTGTCAGTTTTGCACTGTTTCTTCTTGATTTTACAAATTTGTTTAATGTCATATATCGTGAGGAGTTAGATAGAAATTCATTGTATTTATACCCTATCGGGTGCAAATATAATAATTATTTTTGAAATTATACCATTTCGGGTATAGCTTGTTAATACATGCTGCTTTTATACCTTTTCGGGTATAAAAGCAAGTATAGTCTTGCGGATTATATCATTTTGGGTATAATGTTTTGAAAACTTATTTAAAATACCACAGTTTACAAAACTCGGCTGGCAGAGGGAGCTAGCCGCAATTAACTTCCAGAATAGTCTGACCGCTTTCTATCTGAAATCTTTTTCACCTAATTTGAGTCCAACTCCTTAAATAGAATATTTTAAATTTAAACGATTACCAAACAATTAAGTTATCAGCAATTTTATCACGAAGTTCAGGTAAAACATTTTCTTTATTAGCGAATTTCCTCCATTGGCTTACTGTGTAGTATATTTCGTCTAGTATGTTTTCAGCCTTTTTGGGTTTAATTGTTTTTTCAACAGTCAAAAGATCTTCCTTCGTGATTTCTTTTCTCTTATTGTTCATGCTTAATGCGTGTTGGCTTATCCATCTATTATCCGGGCTGTATGCATAGCAAATGTCATAGGCTGGTGATAGTTCCCATTTGCCATCCTTTTTTAATCGGAATGAAAAGTTCTTCGTGTGGTCATCACAATTTTGGGCAATCACATTGAATACCATTCTTCTAAACATTTGCTCCGTATCTTGGTAACTCAGTTTTAGCTCTCGCATAGTCTGAAACAGCTGTTCATAACTGAAGCTATTTACCAGATTAAAATCGAAATGTTTTAATGCACAGAATGTTTGGATATGATGTTTTATTTCACCCCCTTCCCGGTCAAATCGTTTTGTCATGAAATGCGCTCTGCCATTTTCTTCCAACAGTCTGGATGGCATCATATCAATACCACAAGCTATGGCCATGTTATAATAAGCCATTTCTACACGACCATATCCTCTGCTTTCGCCAAGCTGTACATCGCTCACTCCATCCAGTTTTATCAACCAATGTTCAAAACCATTCGGCGCATTGGTTTGTCCGGATTTAACCTCACCTGTTTTTTCGTTGTATGCAATTACAGCCTTTGGTCTTGCTCCACCTGCCGATGTGCCGATCTTTAAAATCTCCGACACGGCTTTTTCTTCATCTTTTTGAAGGTTGATCGTAAACGACTCTCTTTGGGCTAATATTTTTTGTGCAATGTCTACCAAGCCGTCTATTTCGATAGAGAATGTTCTTTTGCTTTCTTTGATAGTTGCCGGTTCGAACTCCAGCGCACCCATACCTCTGGCACCTATAAAGCAAAGCATTTCAATGGGATTCATACTATCCTGTGCCCGACCCTGTTGAGCCAACCACATATTGATCAGTTGATTTCCATATTTGTCGGGAAGCATGTCGGCCAACAAACCCGGCAATCCTTTAAAGGTATCAAATTCAGCATTTTTATCTCTTCTGAGTTCCGGAAATGTGATTACTTTTTTGGATGCAGAGATTGGCATTTTTAAAGGAGCTAAATCCCAATTAAGTTTCTTGAAATTAGGATCATATTCGAAGCTTGCCAGCCCTGTTCTTTCATCCCAAGCAACTGCACCGACTAAGATTCCCCATATTTTTACGTCTGCTACATCCATGATAAATAGTTATTTTCAGTTTGACTCTTATTTATTACCGCTAGCTCTTTTTCTTTTTTCCCGTTCCATTTTAGCCAGTGCTAACGGGCTTATAACTTGTTGTACGGAGAATGCTTCCATTACATTCAATTGATCCAGTACCCGGAGTACTTGTATTAACGTAGCCAATGTCACCGTTTCTCCACGCTCTAACAAACTCAATGTAGAACGGCTTATACCCGCAGCATTTGCCAGCACATCTTGTGTTTTATTTTGATCCATGCGATGGTGTCTTACAAAAGCTCCAATGTGCTCCGACAAGGCTTTGTCGCTCATTGAATCCCAATTTTTGTATGATATGTCAGTCATAAAGTCTAGTATTACAGATTAGTGAATGATAATTCATGCAAATATAATCTTTATTTTTGAAAATGCAATAATTTGAATGATTATTCATTCATTAAGCTGAATTTATTTTATTAACGAATGATATTTCATTCATTAATAGCTAATATTCTGAATAAACAAAAAAAAAACTGAATCACTCATACGTAGATTGCAGAAGACACACAAGATTGCGGAGTTTTCGGTTATCTCTTATTTCTTCACCAAATGACTTAATTCCGGATTGTTTCGGATGCGTTCCATCTCATCCACAACAATTTGAGCAACATCCTGCTTAATTTGATTGTAATTTCTATCTATCTCTTGTTTTAGGATATCGTTACCATCGGCATCTTTAAAGACAGCTATTTCAGGTATCATTTTGTAAGCTTTTGTTTCAGCGGCTACCCGGGCGTTATCTACGACTATTTCCGCATGAAAAATTTTCTGATCAATGCGCTCTTCAAAATTATCAGAAACAGCACCCACAAATACCCCTTGAGTAAGATTGCTAATCTTTGAAGCAGGAATAAGGCTATCCATTTGAGTACTGATAGAAGTCGATTTATCCTGCCTATTGATAGTCATGGATTGTCGTTTTTGCAGCACCTTTCCAAATCGTTCGGAGAGGTTTTTAGCCGTTTCACCTACCACTTGTCCGCTGAAGATATTGCCCACCGTATTTTGGATTACTTTCGCTTCTTTATCGCCGTAGTCACGAATCAGTTGGCTGTAATCCTGAAATCCCAAACACACAGCGACTTTATTGCTTCGTGCAGTAGCAATCAGGTTATCCAGTCCTCTAAAATAGATCGTCGGTAATTCATCAATAATCACCGAACTTTTGAGTTGTCCTTTCTTATTAATCAACTTCACGATACGAGAGTTGTATAAGCCCAATGCTGCCGAGTAGATATTCTGCCTATCCGGGTTATTACCTACACACAGAATTTTGGGTTCCTGTGGATTGTTGATGTCCAGACTAAAATCATCTCCTGTCATTACCCAATAAAGCTGAGGAGAAATCATGCGCGATAATGGGATTTTGGCTGATGCGATTTGTCCCTGCAATTGATCTTGCGCCCCACCTTCCCAGGCATCCATAAAGGGCGACAGGTAATTTTCCAATTCAGGGTACGAAGTCAAGATGGTAAAGGTATCTGCATATCGTTTGTTCAGGAACTCAATGGCATGGGGAAAGGTGCAATAGATACCCTCTTTATAAATCTTCAGGTACCAGATAATGGCAGCCAACAAAATAATCGGCGATTCCACGAAAAAGTCACCCTGCTTTTGTATCCAACTGCGATTGAGATTCAGCATAATGGTATATGCACTTTCATACGCATCACTGATATCCGTCATAAAAGAGGGATTAATGGGATTGCACCTGTGACTCTTTCGCGGATTATCGAAATTGATCACATAAAATTTGGGAAGCACTTTGTATTTATCTCTGTGCCTGAGTAGGTGATTGTAAGCAATGGTAGAAAGGTCGTCAAACTTAAAATCATAGATATACATGGCAAAACCCTTTTCTATTTGCTGCTTGATATAATTGTTGACCACTGCATAGGATTTACCGCTACCGGGTGTCCCCAGTACGATGGTAGCACGAAAAGGATTGACAATATTTATCCAACCATCCCACTGTTTGTTTTGATACCAAAATTTAGTCCGCAGGTTGATAGAATACTCATTCTCCATCAAACGTGTTTCTTGCATAAAGCTTTCATTCTCGTTGTTGAAAACATCATTCATCAGGTTATTCTTCAACAGCCGACTCATATATAAGCCACCCATCATCAAACAAACGTAACCGAGTGTCAGAGTTGAAATGTAAAGTGACGCATTGGTTCTGTCTGAAAACGGCAAAGAGAGTGCCCATCCGTTGAAAAAAAACAGGACACAACCCAGCATCAAAAAAACGCAGATTCTGCCCCAAGATATCTTCTCAGTTTTTACCCCTTTTGTACCCAGGCACGATAAGAGCAGAAAGATTCCCGCGAACAACTTTGTCCAGAAGGCAGAAGAAAACAATCCTGTTGTTTGTTGAAAATTCAATAGCATTTTGGTTAGCACACCGTTGGTTAGACCCCACTGTTGAAACACTCCATAACAATACCAGTAGATATTGATTAATACGAATACTATGCTGATGGCTCGCATGAATTCCATCACTTTTGCCAAGCCTCTTAAATCATCTTCTTGTTGCATATTTTTTGTTTTTACATGAATTCATTTTTCTATTTTTCTTGATAAGATTTCAACCCATTTTTTTCTTGCGTTTTTTCTTTCTTCTCATTCTTCGGATAAAAGCTTCTTCTTCCATATCAGTTCCCTCATTCTCCACATTAAAAATCCGGAAAATTGACCCTATACCGGAATCGGTCTCTCGTTGAGGTACGAAGTCAGGCTCAACCGAGTGTCCGATACGAGTATACTGTTGCTGCGATTGCTTCTCACTTTCCAAGTGAGGTGCATTGAACAGCCCGTTGAATACATTTGCCGAGAATTCTTTCCCCAATCGGGAACCATTGATTACGGATTTATTTTGATAATCGACAAACGTTACTCCATAAATTCGTTCTGTGGCGTTCTGCCTGAAGATGACCTGAATACTGTTTTTAGCAAGCTCCGTCTCAAAGTTTGCACGGTCAGGTCGTTGTTGCAGTACTTTTGCTACTACCGCTTTTGTTCGTGCTGTAAGTTGTTTTTCTTTGATGATTGTACCAGATTGTTGCATTCGTTCCCGAATAGCTTCGTAACCCACCTCTTTTCCAAAAAGCGAAGATTTAAACGGTTTCCCAATTCGTGTTCCTTTTTCATTCAGAGCGGAATAAACCAATCCGTTATAAAGCTTATCGCCTACCTTGCCGGTTATTTCTTCCACCTCAATATTGAATAATGATAGCAAAGCTTTGTATTCTCCCATGCTCTGAAAAAAGTAAGATTTTACAATTGGACGAATCACGGCAGCTAGCTGAGCTTTCAGATCCGTCTCCCCATAATGTATTGGTTTGATGAGCAGGGCAGCTGGTTGCTCTTTTTTATCAGCCGGTATCAGATGATACTGTTGTTCGAGTTTTCGACAAATCTCCATGGATTTCCGGTGTTCAAAATTATGATCCAATTTCTTACCGTTTTCATCAACCCGAACCGATACAATGTGCAGGTGATGGCGGTCAATATCTTCGTGTTTGTATACGATAAAAGGTTGATTGCCGTAACCCAACCGCTGCATATATTCCAGTGCCAGTTTAGAGAATTGGTTATCGGTTAATACGTCTTTCGGATCCGGGTTCAGCGAAATGTGTAGAATCGGATTCCTAGTTCTAATATTAGCATCCAAATGAAGTTGAAAAGATCGCACACAGCTCCCTATCGTATATTTTCCATCGCGCGGTTCTATCATACGATTGACCAGAAGCACCTTAGCCTGTTGCTTTTCCAGTTTTTTTTGATTATAGGCAAGTGCTGCAAAAATGGAAGTTCCCGAGCTTATCTTGGCTACCATGTTTGATTATTTCTCTTTCTTGTTAGTATAAGATGATTCCTGTAGGTTCGTTCCATATATTTTGTACTCGAGTTCCTGTGTTAAGTCCATAATCCGGCAGTTCAACACCACCAATTCCAGCGTTATTCTTTCCAGTTTTGTCAGCATAATAAGAGCTTTCTTTTCTCCAAAAGTTGTTTTTAGTGCTTTCACAGCTTGATTATAATTGCCACCGATAGCCCGATATTGTGCATAAAATGTCGTTAAACGCATGTAATAATCCGCAGCTGCTTTGTCCGTTTTGACCACACGAAGGGTTTTATTGAAGATACAAGCTGTGATAAAATGGGCTTTCATTTTCATTCCCGACTCATCAAAACGAGTCAGAAAGGATGCATTTTCCATCTCATCCAGACTAATCGTATATCGGAATTTAGCCGGAAACGGTTTAGGTTTCCGACCCATTTTAGCTTTGGCGGGTTTTCTCTTTTCTTTCTTGTTCATACTGATTAAATTTAAAAACGAGCAAATTGCTCCAGGAATCATTTTTCCAACGCACCGACTTCGGAGTATGCGTTTCCCTGAAAGGGCAAGTTATTTTGAGATGCTGAAAGAATTTCAAGCATCTCAAAGTACAACTTGCCATTTGCTTTTTGCAAATGCGGTTAGCCGGATTGACTGCCTTTCTGATTCCATTGAATTTGCTTTTCTGATTGAAAGTGCAAAATTACAAATGATTTAAAATCTGCACTATAGTGAATTATAGGACAAACCAAGCCGCGGGAAGCCAAATGAAGACAGAGTAAAAAAGGAATGATTTTTCTGATTTTCTTTGTCTGAAATATTGTTTCAAGGTTTTTTTGAAGGCAATAATTCCTGAAGAAATGAGAGATAAATCACATGCTGAGAATCAATCATTCCTGAGTTCTGGAACATATGAATGATTGAACTCATGAACTCAAGAATTCAAGAGAACAGGAATTCATGAAATCATTTCAGGGGCCTTCCTTGCATCCAATCAGGCTTTGATTCAATACAACTATCCTTATTTAAAAACATAAAAAATAATTGTTATGAAGAAAGAAACCTTATTTATTGCCTTTTCCACCCAAAAAGGAGGAGTTGGCAAAACAACCTTTACCGTTTTAGCAGCCAGTTACCTGCATTATCTCAAAGGATATACGGTAGCCGTTATGGATTGCGATTATCCGCAGTATAGCATTCATGCTATGCGTAAAAGGGACAGCCAACAAGTAGAAACGGATGAGTATTACAAGTTGATGGCATACACTCAATTCAAGCAGTTCAATAAAAAGGCATATCCTATTATTTGCAGTTCACCGGACAAAGCCATTGCAACTGCCCATGATTTTCTAGCCAACTCGGATCTTGAATTTGATGTAGTCCTTTTCGATCTACCCGGTACCGTGCATAGTGTAGGTGTATTGCAATCTCTGGCTAGCATGGATTACATCTTTACCCCCATTATAGCCGATCGTCTTGTCATGGAGAGCACACTTTCTTTTGCATTATCAATCAACGAGCTATTGGTTGGCAAGAATCAATTCAGGCTGAAAAGGCTTCTGCTATTTTGGAATCAGGTGGATAGAAGGGAAAAAACCGATTTATATGAAATCTACGAGAAAACCATCACAGAGTTCAGCTTGCCCATGCTTCACACGTTTATCCCCGATACCAAGCGCTACAACAAGGAAATCTCCAACGAGCGGAAGCCCATATTTCGGTCCACCTTGTTTCCTGCTGACAAGCGACTAATTAAAGGCAGCAACCTGGAAGAGTTGCTAATTGAAATTGCACACATCATCCATTTGTAATATTATGGCAAAGCAAACAACTATTCCGAAAGTAGATGAAGATTTTATGAAAGAAGTGATTTCGCAAGGATTTCCGACAAAACGAGAAACTACAAACGAAAATACTGTTTCAGCTTTCAGCAAAGAAGAAAAAGAAGAGCTCAACGAAACTCCACAAGTAAAGGAAAGTCCGAAGCGAAAGAGAACGGAGCAACCCGGTTATCGGGAAATGTATTTTGAGAAAGAGGAACTCGGCGACCGTCAGGCTATTTATATCGCCCGGGAGACCCATCAGACCTTGTTGAAAATAGTTAATGTTATCGGTGGACACAAGGCAACGATTAGTAACTATGTGGGAAACATCATTCGCCAACATCTGGAGAACCACAAAGAAGAAATCAATAGTTTGTATGAAAATAAATTCAAAAGACCCATATCCTAATGATAACGCGATTGATACTCTCCATCCTGCTGTATTTCGGTTGGGTACTACTCTATTTATCCCGTAACCGAATAAAAAAGTTCTTTTTGAGAAAGAAAAAATCATCTCCGGCCAGTACATCCACTTCGTCGAAAGAAGAAGAAATTATGGGCAAAACAAAAACGCAATTGAGCCAAATAAAGACGAATAACGACAGGCAAAGCCAGTTTGAAAAAGCGATTGAAAAGCCCGTTATATTTGCTGCGTCCAACGAAAAAAGAAGCTTGGCAAGGATAGATAACAGTGAATTGGATGCTGTATTTTCCGATTCATCTGAATTGTTGGAGCTAGACCTGGAGTTGGAATACGAAGACTCAAAATTAACCGAAGAGGAAGCTTTGATATGCTTTGTAGGTGATGACGGTATGAAACCGGCAACCGGCATTCAGTATGATGAAATGGAAAATCTTATTCAGGTGATGCAACGAAGCAGTGTTTCTCCTGATGTAGAACAAAATGCCGTAGATGCATGGCTGCAGCTGAATCAAACTGAATTATTTCAACAACTTATAGCACAAATTGAAGACGGAAAGCAACGGGTATCAGACATGCTGGATAAATACCATATCAATGCAATTGATATGAATCCGGCAAATACCGAAAATCGAGACAATGACTTCCAACAGTTTGAGATAAATGATTTTTTATAAATCCACAAAGACAACCCATATGAAGAAGATAGATTATGGCTAGTAATGAGTAGCCCGTTACGAACATTCGATTTTATTTCCAGTATTCACAGTCAAGTCCTCTATTTTGATGGATGACAAATTAAAAAAACATATTTTATGACCAGAAAAAAATTATTCATAACGGCAGCTTATATAGTGGCTGCCAGTTCTTACCTATTCGCTCAAGGAAATGGATCGGCAGGTCTGAGTGAAGCCACCAACATGGTTACTTCTTATTTCGATCCGGCGACTAAGTTAATCTATGCTGTAGGTGCTGTTGTCGGTTTAATCGGAGGTGTGAAAGTATACAGTAAGTTTTCATCCGGTGATCCGGACACCAGCAAGACGGCAGCTTCGTGGTTCGGTGCCTGTATCTTTCTAATTGTTGCTGCGACCATTCTACGATCCTTCTTCTTGTAAGATTATGGCAGAATATTCTATAAATAAAGGAATCGGAAAAACGGTGGAATTTAAAGGGTTGAAAAGCCAGTACCTTTTCATTTTTGTCGGTGGTTTGCTCAGCATCTTTGTCCTTTTCGTCATCCTGTTTATGGTCGGTGTAGGGCAATGGTTTTGCATTGCCTTTGGCGTTCTTGCCGCATCACTTCTTGTCTGGCAAACTTTTGCTTTAAATGAACGATACGGTGAATACGGACTGATGAAGTTGAGTGCAACCAAGCATCACCCCAGGTACCTGTTGAATCGCAAGAGCTTTCCCCGTTTATTCCAACACATTCAGAAATAAGAAGTATGAGAAATGTATTAAAAGCAACAACATTGGAAAGCAAGTTTCCACTCTGGGGCGTGGAAATGGGATGCATCATTTCAAAAGATGCCGACATCACCCTTGCCTTCCAGGTAGAACTCCCCGAACTCTTTACGGTTACGTCTCCTGAATACGAAGCGATACATTCCGCCTGGGCAAAAGCGGTGAAAGTTCTTCCCGATTATTCCATTGTACACAAACAAGACTGGTACATAAGTGAACAATACGAACCGGAAATTAAACAAGAAGACATGAGTTTTCTTTCGCGAAGTTTTGAGCGGCATTTCAATGAACGTCCTTATTTGAATCACACTTGCTACCTGTTTTTGACAAAGACGACCAAAGAGCGTGCCCGAATGCAAAGTAACTTTTCTACTTTGTGTCGCGGTTCTATTATTCCCAAAGAATTTCGGGATAAAGAAATTATCTTGAAATTTATGGAAGCAGTGGGCCAGTTCGAACGCATCGTCAATGACAGCGGATTCATTCGCCTTACCCGATTGAAAACCGATGAAATTATCGGTACGGAACATCGCCCCGGCATAGTAGAGAAATACTTCTCTTTATCACAAGCACAGAGCACCACACTAAAGGATATTAGTTTGAGTGCAGAGGATATGCACATTGGCGATAATATACTTTGCTTGCACACCCTGTCGGATATAGAGGATTTACCCAGTCGCGTGCAAACGGATTCCCGGTATGAGAAACTATCCACCGACCGTTCCGATTGCCGGTTATCCTTTGCTTCTCCCGTAGGTTTATTGCTTTCCTGCAACCACATTTATAATCAATACCTGTTTATCGATGACAGTGCGGAGAATCTCCGAAAATTTGAGAAGATGGCGCGCAACATGCATTCATTGTCCAAGTACAGCCGGGGCAATCAAATTAACAAAGAGTGGATTGAACAATATCTAAATGAAGCCCATAGTTTCGGACTTACATCCATTCGGTGCCATTGCAATGTGATGGCCTGGAGTGATGATCGGGATAAACTCAAACACATCAAAAACGATGTAGGCAGTCAGTTAGCCTTGATGGAATGCAAGCCACGCTACAATACCGTAGATACGCCGACTTTATTTTGGGCTGGTATTCCGGGCAATCAAGCCGATTTTCCGGCAGAAGAGAGTTTTTACACCTTTATCGAACAGGGGCTTTGTTTTTTTACCGAAGAAACAAATTATAAAAGCTCTGTCTCCCCTTTCGGAATAAAGATGGTCGACCGGCTGACAGGAAAACCTATTCATGTAGATATATCGGACCTGCCAATGAAGAAAGGTATCATTACGAACCGGAACAAATTTATTTTAGGTCCTTCCGGCAGCGGTAAATCCTTTTTTACCAATCACATGGTTCGACAATATTACGAACAAGGAGCACATGTTCTTTTGATCGACACCGGCAACAGTTATCTGGGGCTCTGTGAGTTGATTCATCGAAAAACGCAAGGACAAGACGGGGTGTATTTCACCTATACGGAGGAAAATCCCATAGCGTTTAACCCTTTCTTTACCGAAGATGGCGTGTACGATATCGAAAAGCGGGAAAGTATCAAAACTCTGATATTGACTTTGTGGAAGCGGGATAACGAACCACCCACCCGAGCCGAGGAAGTAGCCCTTTCGAATGCCGTGAGCCTTTACATTGAAAAGATCAAAACCAAGGAACTGACACCGGGTTTCAATACCTTTTATGAATTTGTGAAAACGGATTACCGGAAGGTATTAGCAGCCAAGAGTGTGAGAGAAAAAGATTTTGATATCGCCAACTTTCTGAATGTACTTGAGCCTTATTACCAAGGCGGTGAATATGATTACCTGTTGAACTCCGATAAGCAAATCGATTTGCTTTCCAAGCGGTTCATCGTTTTCGAGCTGGACAATATTAAAGATCATCCTATTTTATTTCCGATAGTCACCATTATTATCATGGAAGTCTTTATCAATAAGATGCGAAAACTTAAGGGCGTACGTAAATTGATACTTATCGAAGAAGCCTGGAAAGCAATTGCCAAAGAAGGGATGGCCGAGTATATTAAGTACCTGTTTAAGACGGTTCGTAAATTCTTTGGGGAAGCCATTGTGGTGACGCAAGAAGTAGAAGATATTATTGCTTCACCCATTGTCAAAGAGTCCATCATCAACAATTCAGATTGTAAAATTTTGTTGGATCAACGCAAATACATGAATAAGTTTGATGCCATTCAAGGCTTGCTGGGTCTTACGGAAAAAGAAAAGGCACAAGTTCTTTCCATCAATTTGGGAAATCATCCGAACCGACATTATAAAGAAGTCTGGATTGGATTGGGCGGTACACAGTCTGCCGTGTATGCCACCGAAGTATCCAGGGAGGAATACCTGACTTATACCACGGAAGAGTCGGAAAAATTAGAACTATTCAACCTCACGGACAAGCTGGATGGCAATATAGAGTTAGCCATTAAGCAGCTTTCCGAAACTAAACAACAACAAAAATAATTTATTAAACCCTCATTAAAATGAAAACAAAGATTTATTTAATTGCCGTCATGTTGACGATTTGTATTTGGAGTTCAAAAGCCCAGTTTGTCACTTTTGATCCCTCAAACCTGGCTCAAAGTATTGTTAATACGACAAAGCAGGTTATTGAAACGTCCTCCACCGCCTCGAATATGATTAACAATTTCAAAGAAACGGTAAAACTCTATGAGCAGGGCAAACAGTATTATGATGCTTTGAAATCTGTCAACAATCTGGTTAAGGATGCAAAGAAGGTACAGCAATCCATTTTGATGGTAGGTGAAATTTCCGACATTTACATCAACAGTTTTCAACGCATGCTTCGGGATAAAAACTTTACAGTCGAAGAACTGGGAGCAATTGCTTTTGGTTATGCCAAACTTCTGGAGCAAAGTAGCGATTTATTGGTTGAATTAAAGAATACCGTCAACATCACCGGACTATCCATGACAGACAAAGAACGGATGGATATGATAGACCGGACTTACAATTCACTCAAGCGATATCGGAATCTGGTCAGTTATTATAGCAATAAGAATATTGCAGTGAGCTACCTCCGTTCGAGACAGACGGGCGATATGGACAGAGTAACGGCATTGTACAACACAAACGACAAATACTGGTAAGAACATGTTATTAGCTACTGAATTTGATAACCTACACCAGATCTTACGTAATCTGTATGTAGACATGATGCCGCTATGCTCCAATATGGCTGGAATAGCCAAAGGAATAGCCGGGATGGGAGCCTTGTTTTATGTAGCTTCCCGGGTGTGGCAATCCTTAGCCAGAGCCGAGCCGATTGATGTATATCCCTTGCTTCGTCCTTTTGCCATTGGCTTATGCATTCTTTTCTTTCCCACCATTGTGTTGGGTACCATCAACGGAGTATTAAGTCCGGTAGTCACGGGAACGAACCAACTCTTACAGACACAGACTTTTGATATGAATACCTATCGACAACAAAAAGACAAGTTGGAATATGAAGCCATGTTACGAAACCCGGAGACCGCTTATCTGGTCAGCAATGAAGAGTTCGACAAGCAACTGGCTGAGTTAGGTTGGAATCCCAGTGATTTAGCCACCATGACCGGCATGTACGTAGAAAGAGGATTGTATAATATAAAGAAGTCATTTCGTAATTTCTTCCGGGAGTTGCTGGAGCTTTTGTTTGAAGCAGCTTCTCTGGTAATTGATACTATACGTACGTTCTTCTTAATCGTGTTAGCCATACTGGGTCCCATTTCATTTGCTATCAGTGTGTGGGATGGGTTTCAGTCCACCATGACACAATGGATAACACGCTATGTAAGTGTCTATCTCTGGTTACCGGTGTCTGACTTGTTCAGCACCATTTTAGCCAGAATACAGGTCTTGATGTTACAAAATGACATTTCGCAGTTGCAGAATAATCCCAACTATTCGATTGATGCCTCCAATGGCGTTTACATCATTTTTATGATTATTGGCATTATCGGATATTTTACGATACCCACAGTAGCCGGATGGATTATCCAGGCCGGTGGCATGGGAAATTACGGTCGCAATGTCGGCAATACAGCTAATAAAGCCGGAGCTATAGTCGGTGGTATCGCCGGAGCAGCAGCAGGCAATGTAGCCGGTCGATTATTGGAAAAATAATAATTAAACACCCAAAACAGATGGAATTTAAATCATTAAAGAATATAGAATCGAGTTTCAAGCAAATCAGGCTTTTCAGCATCCTTTTTCTGTGTTTGTGCGGAAGCATTACGGTGTATGCTGTGTGGAGTTCTTATACGTTTGCCGAAGCTCAGCGACAAAAGATTTATGTGTTGGACGGCGGAAAATCCTTGATGCTTGCTCTTTCACAGGATCTATCGCAAAACAGACCCGTAGAAGCCCGGGAGCATGTAAAACGTTTTCACGAGCTTTTCTTTACGCTTTCGCCAGATAAAGAGGCTATTGAGAATAACATCAAAAGAGCCTTGTTTCTCTCGGATAAAAGTGCATTCAACTATTACACCGATTTATCCGAAAAAGGCTATTACAATCGAATTGTTTCGGGGAATATCAATCAGACGATACAGGTAGACAGTGTGGTATGTAACTTCGACAAGTATCCGTATGCGGTAACAACCTATGCCCGACAAATGATTATCCGGGAGAGTAATGTGACGGAGCGAAGCCTGATAACCGGTTGTAAATTATTGAATTCCGTACGAAGTGACAATAACCCTCATGGTTTTATTCTTGAAGCCTTTGAGATCGTTGAGAACAAAGACCTAAAAGTCGTAAACAGGTAAAGTCATGATAACTAAAGTGAGTAAATGTATGCACAGTCTAGAGCAAAGACTGCAAAATTATTGCCAGGCTCTTTCGCCCAAAGAAAGGCTTATTTCGATACTGATCCTGAGTGGTGCTTTTGCAGTTGCATCACTCTGTATCACCATAAATGCCTTTTATAATATCAACAAACCGGTTGGAGACTCGATGAAGATCGAACATATTAAACAGTTACCACTCCAAACCAGCGATAGTATTAAATCATTAAATTTAAACGTATATGATAGAAGATAAAGAGGTCTCTAATCCTCAAAAACAACCGCTAACCGCAGAGCAGAAGCTAAAACAAAAAAAGATGCTCGTTTTTCCTTTGATGTTCATCGCCTTTGGCTTATGCCTATGGTTCATTTTTGCACCATCCAAGTCCGAAAAGGCGAAAGAACAAAAAGGTTTTAACACCAATATTCCTATGCCTAAGAATAAGGTATTGGTAAGTGATAAGAAAACAGCCTATGAAGAAGCAAAACAGGAGCAAACCAAGCAGGAGAGAATGCATTCATTGCAAGATCTCAGCTCCATGTTCAGCTCTGAAATCAAGAGTTCCGATACTTACGATTTGAAGAACAATCCGAATTCAAAAACCAACAATCTCTTGAAAATTGGTGCAGCCAAGCAACCCTTTGCAACCATACAAACTTCAAATTCAGCTTATCGGGAGATGAACCGGCATCTGGTTCGTTTTTACGAAGTTCAAAAAAAAGACACGGTAAAGCAGGATCAGAATCAAGAGGTCCGGGAGTTATCGACCAAACTTCAAGACAATGAAAGTAGAAAGAACACTATCTCTGAACAGATGGAACTGATGGAGAAGTCTTACCAATTGGCAGCTAAATACATGCCGCAAGGTCAAAATCAAGCAGTTTTATCAGGAAGAGAGAGCCCGATACACTCTTCAAATCCTGAATCTTATCCGGGAACTACAATTAACAATTCGAACAAAAAGAATCAGATCTACCCCATCAACCAAGTATCAGAATCCCTTGTTTCCAGTTTGCCACAAATAATCAGTGATACAACCTTCGGTACCAACAGGTCAAAGCAATCTGTTCGTGGATTCAATACAGCTGTAGGGATCAGTTTATTGGAGAATAAAAATACGATCAAGGCCTGCGTACAGGAAAACTGTACATTGGCAAATGGACAAAGTGTTCGATTACGATTGCTTGAGCCGATACAAGTCGGAGCGATTTTTATTCCTCGTAATAGTATTGTTTCCGGCGAGGTCAACATACAGGGCGACCGTTTAAACATTCTCATTCAATCGCTTGAATACAGTGGAATTATTATTCCCGTGAAACTGACGGTTTATGATACCGACGGGCAAAAAGGTATATTTATTCCGGGCTCTATGGAGATAAATGCATTGAAAGAGATGGCGGCTAATATCGGTTCCAGCTTAGGAACAAGTATTTCCATTACCCAATCGGCAGGTCAACAAATAGCCTCGGACCTCGGGAAAGGAATCATTCAAAGTGGTTCGCAGTATTTATCCAAGAAGTTTCAGCAAATTAAAGTCAAGTTGAAAACCGACTATCAGGTTCTGTTATTTCCCAGTCAAGACTGATTATTCAACTCATTCATTAACCCATGAGGGCACCACCAGCTCTCACCAATATTCAATTCAAAATGAAAAAAACAATATTTATACTAGTTCTATTCCTTGAAGTTATCGCTATCCTTCAAGCGCAAATCACGAAAGAAACCATCCATAGAGAATTATCAAAAGAAATTAGTTTCGATAGACTGATACCACCCTATGAGTTGGAAGTAACCTTTGATAAAACGGTTCATCTTATTTTTCCATCACCCATTCGATATATCGATTTAGGTTCTGCTAATATTATTGCCGGCAAAGCCGATGCAGCAGAGAATGTCATTCGGGTAAAAGCAGCCGTTCGCAATTTCAAGAGTGCAACCAATTTTTCTGTTATTACCGAAGAGGGAAGCTTTTATAGTTTCAATGTCAGGTATGCGAATGAACCGCTTATGCTGAATGTGGAAATGAAAGATTTTATCCACGATGGAGATACCCTCAATTGTCCGAGCAATTTACAAGAAGTTTATCTCAAAGAATTGGGTGAAGAACCCCCAAGATTGGTACAGTTGATTATGAAATCCATCTATATAAAAGACCGGAGAGAAATCAAGCACGTTGGTTGTAAGCATTTTGGTATAGAGTATTCACTTAAAGGGATTTATACACATAACGGATTACTCTATTTTCATACGCAAATTAAAAATTCATCCAATGTCCCTTTTGATATAGACTTCATTCTTTTCAAAATCGTGGATAAGAAACTCATGAAGCGTACGGCAATTCAAGAAACAGTCATCCAACCGCTTCGGACTTTCAACAACATAACCCGTGTCAATGGAAGAAGTAGTGAACGTTCCGTTTTCACCTTAGAAAAGTTCAGCATTCCGGATGACAAACAATTGGTGATAGAACTATTCGAGAAGAATGGGGGGCGTCATCAACGTCTTATAGTTGAGAACAGGGATATTGTGAAAGCGAATGTCATCGATGGTTTAAAAGCCAAATAGAACTAACCCCAATTATTTCCCCCACTAAAGAAGAAAAAAAAGAAAAAAACAAGAAAGAAAAAGATAGCCAATCAAACAGGGCGGCTGGATGAGCTGTCAAGGTTTCTGAAAAAAATACAACCCGAAGTAAAGAGGTGTGGAGATTTTTTTACAGAATCAGAATGACCTGACCTTTACAGCTCATTGCGCGGAATTCAGTTAGCCGCCCTAGCTTTGCTATCCTTTTATTTTTGTCGGTAAATATTCTAAAAGTCCTCCACATTGTTTTAGGTCTAAAAAACTTAGAAAATAACAAATTACAAACTTTATTTTCAGCGGGGCATACTCGTCGCAGACAAAGAAAGTTTACCCCTGGGAATGCGCGGAAAGAGGCATGTGTAGCGACCGAAAGAACGAGTTGGCGAGTAAGAAAGAGGAAGCTACTTATGCTGTGCGGTGCTAAGGTGGGTTCTACTCAAAAAAATGTTTCGAATAAATTCGAAGGAAAGGAAACTCCGGCATCGCCAAGCAGCATCACAAACCGACCGCAAGCACAGGAAATAAAAACACATTAAATTTTCCATTGTCTGCACAATTGATGGGTGGCAGGGGATATTGAGGATTAGTATCGATCAATTTTTACTGCTTGAAAAAAATCTACTGCAATAAGATATGAATAATTTAGATCAAGGAAATAACCCTTTTAAGTCATCTTGACTTAAAAGGGTTTAAAATTAAGTTTCCATGCAAAGGTTTATAGTTAATATCGTTCACTTAGCTTTAGCTTTCTCAGTGTAATTATTAGTAATTTCCTAACATTCGCTCTTATTAAATCAAACACTCACCAGAAAAACCACGAACAAGCAAAAAATTCATTCAACTATTTTATGGACAAAAGCATAATGCATCAACTCAACGTCACTTTCTATATGTAATTTTTTAAATATACGCATACGATAAATAAAAATTGTGCTTACACTTAATTTAAGATCAACTGCAACGTCTTTTACTTTTTTACCCAAAGCTAGTAAATACAAGATTTCTTGTTCTCGGCTTGACAATGATTCGTGTAACAACTGTTCCCTTTGTCCGGGAATTAGATCGAATGCCAATTGTTCCGCCAGCGTTGTACTTATATATCTACCCTTAAAATATACCTTTCTGATTGCAATAACTAAGTCTTCAAGTGTTGTATCTTTACATACATAGCCAGCTGCACCTGCCCTGAGTGTACGAAGAGCTAACTTACCTTCAGGATGAATGCTTAGCACAAGAATGTGCATGTGCAATTTCATTTTTTTTAAATCAGCGATTAAGTCCAATCCACTATGCCCAGGCATAGTCATATCCAACAGCATAATATCACAATCTACATTTTTGATATTCTGCAATACGTCAGTTCCATTCTGGGCTTCACCAACAACGACCAAGTCAGTCGCCTCTTTTAATAAGTTTTTTAAACCTTCACGAATAATTTCATGATCGTCGACAATAAATATTTTAATCATACATTTAGTTATTTAACTTGTAGTATATTTTAGTTTACAAGTGACACTTCAGTTATTGATAATTTTATTTAACATATCAATTTATAGTGCACTTGGTTAATGTGTTTAATTAATTATTGAGGAGGGTATCCCAAACCTCAGCATCTGTTTTGTCTCAAACGAGTTTATTATTCTGGAATTGGTAATTTACGCTTCGTTCCAATTGTTTTGACACAAAAGAGTCATAAAAAATTTAAGGCTCAGCCCATTTCGCTCAAAAATGTCTTTTTATAGAGCAATAGTTTTCATTTCTATAAGAGAATAAGAATCAACTCAGAATATATTAAATAAATAAATTTTCAATCAGCAAAATCTAAATGCAGTTAAATAAAACAATTTTATGAAGGATTTTTAAATAAAGTGAAGATAAGAAATGATCTTTAACCAATCTGATTAAGCCAATCCTGAGCTAACACTCCTTCTTTAAACATCTTTGTATTAATTCCATGATTAGTCCATGTTGTTTCTACAAAATAAAAAAAACTTTCATTTTTTTCATTTACGATATGAGCTGTAGGAATTCTTCTAAACAATATATTTATTTTATCTAAGTGATTGGCAAACCAAAAATAAGCTTCACCAATACTTATATCCACAATTGCACTTGTAAAATCAAAAATTATTTTACAGTGAAGACTTACTGCTAACGTACAGATTTCTACATTTAGTTTTGCAAAATTTCTTGCATTTACTTCTCCTTCAATAATCACAGTAATGGTTTTGCTGACTTCATTAATTTCATATGAGTATTCCATAGTTTTTATGTTTTTAGATAGTTTTGAATTAGTTGAATTACTTTCAATTATAAGTCATTTACGCTTGTGATAATGACTTTATATCAATCTAATTATTATATCTGTATTTCACGAGTCAATTTAAAAGTTACTTATTCAAAAGTTAAAATAAACTCAACACGTCTATTTAGAGATCTACCTTTCATTGTATTATTACTCGAAATAGGCCTTTTATCACCATATCCAATTGATTTGATTCGATGGCCATCAACTCCTTTTCTAATTAAATACTTGCGAACAGTAGAAGCTCTGAGTTCAGAAAGTAATTTGTTGGTTTTTGAATTACCTTTACTATCTGTATATCCATGTAATTCAATTAAATAATTAGAATTCTTGATTAATTCCTTAGCTATTTGATCCAAAATAGAACGAGATTTTTTTTTGAATTTTGTCTTGCCTATATCAAATTTCACTTCCGTTAATGCTCTTATAAACAACGATATAAATTCGGCTTTTATTTCTGGGCAACCTTGATTGGATGCTACTCCAACCAAATGTGGACACATATCTAAATAATCAGGAATCCCATCACCATCCGAATCAATCTCCATAGATTTCTCATCAGTTTTACTTTTTTTAGTTTTTGCAGTTACATCTACATTCAACGTCTTAATGGGAAGGTCTTTTTTTTTATCAATAGTACTACTTCCAAAAGAATCATTATCTAATTGACTCAAAGCAAGTGGAGGTGTAATAGAATTTTCTTTTAAAATTTTAGCATTTCTATCAAGAGTCGTTGAATCTGACTGTAAATTTCCAGAAACTAAATCTGATTTTAAGTTAAAGTTCTTTGAAGAGATGATATGCATATTATTATTTAACACATTCTCAGATGACTCAGATTCTTGTTGTTGAGAAACTTTGGTTACTGAATTCTCAGACATAACATTCACCGTTAATTCTACTCTGTCATCTGAACTGTTAGACGTCGAATTTTGAATAGTATGTGTAATCGTACTTTCTGAATCACCTTTTTCATCTGAAATTAGCAGTATATCTTTCTGTTTACCAAAATCTAGGCCTGCATCAACCGGTTTTTTTGGTATAATCTCACTCTCTTGTATTTCATGCGCTCTAGTCTTGTCCAGTTTCCAATAAAGTCCCGCTTTTATACCAAAAGCTATCGGTATTACTTTCTTTACCTGATCCGAACCCAAGAATCCAGTGTAAGTGCCATCTGGTTCATAAACTAATTTTGAGCCTCTGGTTATAATATTGTTCAAGCCATAATTCAGGTATCCACCCAAATACACATCCACTTTCGGCGAAAGCTTGTAAAGAGCCCCTAAATCGAAAATTCCGGAATAAGACGGTTTTAAAGATAAATTACCCTTATAACTACCGCGGAAGGTACTAAAACCGTATGGAGGCAAATCACTCAATTCGACATTCCATTTACTATAGTAACCGGTAGTTACAATCTCACCACCTCCGGTTTTATAATTAGATCGTACAGGTATCGATATTTTTGCTCCAGCCGAAGCCAACAACCCGAACTTTCCACTTAAAAAATGACGGTACTGAACTGCCAATGG
>Ga0302272_1000100_pt1 | contig 43648 bp, 26 predicted proteins | sample III_Bog_N1_2_FD_198772 | JGI IMG/M metagenome (GOLD analysis project Ga0302272, IMG submission 198772) | Peat permafrost microbial communities from Stordalen Mire near Abisko, Sweden - III_Bog_N1_2 | ecosystem: Environmental > Terrestrial > Soil > Wetlands > Peat | place: Sweden: Abisko...
CTACTTATATTGAAGATTGGCACACTCAACTGGGATTGAAAATTTTTGAAGATAAAATCGGATATACCTCGACCACTAATGCTGCTTTATCGTTTGCTTATGCCGTCACTCTCAATGACACATGGAGATTACATCTGGGTATTGCCGGCAGTTATCAGAACCTCTCGTTCGATATCTCACAAATTGTATTAACAACTCCCGAAGACATAGAGGCTTATCGCAACTTGACGCCGGAAAAAGATTTTAACTCCGATTTTGGAGTAGAATTGGCCAGCAAATCGTTTCGATTTGGAGCCGCAAGTCAGAATATTGTTTCATTATTTGACAAGAAAAACAAGCAACAGGTAAATACCAATTTTTTATATGCCGCTTACCGTAGTTATACCGAAGATCCTATTGACTTTGGGATAGGTACCTGTGGAATTCAGTATAGTAACATGTTTCAAATGGAGTGTTACGCGTCAGCCTATTTTAAGGCAGGACAAACATACGACAAATTTCAGATAGGCGCTTTTTACCGAACGCCCAGCGAAATGGGAATTATTCTGGGAATCAACTTCAGCAAGTCACTGTCACTCTCTTATAGCTACGACTACAACACAAGCGCTGTGAAACGTAGCTCAATCGGCACACACGAATTAATGCTTACTTACCGCATCAACAAAGGCGTGGAGTGCCATTCGTGCTTCTAAAAGCCTCAAATCCAAGAATCAGGAACTAAGATAAGAAGAGGTGGAGGGTATTCAACTCCCTCCGTTCTCTGTAGGATATTGTTGGGTATAAGCTCCCCATTTAGCGCAATTTTGAGCGAAGCGGAACCAACGGTCAACGACTGAAGGGAGTTAAACTTGTGCTGAATTAAAAATCAGCGAAGCTAAAACCAAGAAAGCTTCCAATCAAGTACAACTTGATTACATTTAGCTTCGCTGATTTTCAATTCCAGTCCAAGTCTCCGCTGTGCTCAGACCTGAACTAAGAATCTGGAACACTTGCAGTAGGCTGCGCCTACGTTGGACATAACACAAAAGCTCCAGCTTTTGAGCCTGCAAGGCAAGAGCCTTACTTTTATGCCGTAACTGGCTCCGTCCCCCCGGATTTGCAATCCGGGGGCTTAGAATATCAGGAATCGAATTCCGATAGCTATCGGAACAGCAAAGCTAATTTTAATCCGCTACTTCCTTTTGTTCAGATACTTGTCCTGTGCCGGATCACAGATCCTTATACTCCATTGCGGCGACGGATTGCAAATTACGGGTGTTCGGAAGATTAGGATAATGCTCTCCTTAATGTTCTTTGATTTGATATTTTTTTTAGTTGTCTGGTAATGATGTTTTTATCGAAATACAAGAGAAGGATCACCTCCACAGAATTGAACAATCATTGAAATTATCAGTTCGTCCAACTCTATCCCAAAACGTCTCTTAGCGGTTTTATAGCCAATCTTGTTCAGGCGTTTGTAAATTAAGAGTAACATCGAGAGAATTAATGTCATATAAAGGATGATTTTTATTCCGTTCTCATTGGTTGACATGAAATGGCTGAAGTTCAGTTCTTGTTTTATGAAACGAAAGAACACTTCAATATCCCATCTTTTACGATAAAATTCTGTTATTGTATATACATCTAAGTCTTTTAGGTTGGTTAAAAACAATAAGGTATCGCCATCAGTATTTTCTGTAGTTATTAATCTGAAAGTATCGGTTGTCAATTGTTTCGTTTTTCTATTGTTGGTATAACAATACAAATGGACGATTTCGTCTTTCTTTAATCTGAGATTACCAATAGCTCTATCGCTTTGTTCTAAGATTTTCACACTATGGTATGCAACTCTGGGATTAAGACGCGTAACGAATTCAATGTCATTGTTTTGAAAATCTTCAAAAACACTGCGTTTATTTACGCCCCGATCAAAAACATATAACCCATTTTTATGACTTTGAGCATGATTTTTAATCACTTGAGGTATGGTAAGACATTCATTGAATTCACTTTGTTGTAAAAATATTTCAGCACTACATGGGAGTAACCCGTCAAAACCAACTGTAAATTTTACATGTTTTTTACCATTATTCTTATGCTTGAAATTCATACCCTGAACCAGTTTCGCCGATGTTTCGGCTACCATAGAAGAGTCAACCCGAACCAAGTGATAGTCATCAAGCTCTTTTTGTGAATACAAGCGACTTAACTGGGTATAAAAATGGTCAAACAATTGTTCAAAGAAACTTACCTCCATTACTGATAATCTTTCTGAAATGGAGCTGTAACGTACTGTTTTATCCTGATCTAAATGAAATAAGAACTTGAATTTAATACTATTGAAAATATCCTCCATCGTACGTAAACTTGTCCGATCGGATTCTAACAACGAATAAAGGATCATGTAAAAGACCGAGCGCCCATATAAAACTTTGGTACAATAATCGACTTGAGTATTTGCTGCCAGAGAACTGATCTTGTCATCAGGAATGACACTCAATAGTTCTTTTACTGTAATCTTAGTTTTCGAATGGGTTGATTGCATCTCTTATAAAATATGAGTGCAAAGATATTGCTCAATTGGGTTTTACAAAAGGTTATTTGCGCTTATTTATCAACATGTTACATAGAATCATGTTGATAAAAGGCACTTATTTTTGATATTCAAAATCCAACAGTATTTATACACGAAAAATGATTGAAATTTGAGCCAAATTCTATTGCATATTATCCTTGATAAATCTTCCGAACACCCGTAATCTGTGATCCGTCGCCGCAATAGAGTATAAGGATTTGTAATCCGACACAGGACAAGTATCTGAACAAAAGGAAGTAGCGGATTATAATTAGCTTCGCTGTTCCGATAGCTATCGGAATTCGATTCCTGATATTCTAAGCCTCCGGATTGCAAATCCGGGGAGACGGAAAGATAGACTACGAAGAGCAGAGGACAATCCGCCCCTGCGTGTAGCTTCCTACGTTATGTTTAATTTTAAAAATGAATTCAGTGTTGCAATCTCAGTAGAATTGTATATCTTTGATACTATCAAATGATACTATCAAAGATATAAGAGTATGAAACCACCGTATGAAATAACAAGTGAGATTTTAGAACTAACATCCTCTATTTCAGAAAAAATAGGTGAAATTAAATCAGCAAAGCTAACTAAACCACTTACTGAACTACGAAAGCGAAACAGAATAAAGTCTATACAATCATCACTTGAGATTGAAGGAAATACACTGACTATTGAGCAAATTACCGACTTGATTAATAACAAAAGAGTGCTTGCTCCTCAGAAAGACATCATTGAAGTAAAAAATGCTATAGCACTGTATTCTAAGCTTAATGAATTGAATGCTTATGAAGTAGATTCTTTGTGTCGTGCTCATGGGATATTAATGAATACATTAATTGAAAATGCCGGACAATTCAGAAAGACTGCGGTTGGAATTATAAAAGGAAATAATATCACACATGTAGCACCTCCCGGAGATATTGTTGACCCTCTAATGAAAGATCTATTTGATTACTTGAAAAACGACAAGGATATACTGTTAATAAAAAGTTGTGTATTTCATTATGAATTTGAATTTATTCACCCATTTATTGATGGAAATGGAAGAATGGGTCGATTATGGCAAACAGTGATATTAAAAGATTATTCTTCTGTTTTTGAATACTTACCGATAGAATCATTAATTAAAGAGCGTCAGCAAGATTATTATGATGTTCTTGGAAAATCGGACAATCAGGGAAACTCCACTGGGTTTATTGAATTCATGCTTAAAATTATCAATATTGCTTTGGAAGATTTATTGAAGACCCAAAACCACACGTTAACTAGTACAGACAGAATAAATATTTTTAAGGATTTTATTGGAAATGAATTATTTACAAGGCAAGATTATTTAAGACATAACAAAGAAATCTCGACTGCTACAGCCAGTAGAGATTTGAAAGTAGCTGTGGACAATGACATTATTGAAAAAACAGGAGAAAAACGCTTGACAAAGTATAGATATAAAAAAAACTAAACATAATACATGTTGTTCATTGGCGGCTGACATGCATTTCGGCAGTTTTGCTCCCGCATCACTTTGTCGCAGAGCGACAGCGAATGCCCCCGGTTGTTTGTAGCGTGTAAAACAGTTTGGGTTCGACGTATGGCTCTGCCTACTTTTAAGATAACAGCATCCCGATTAATATCGGGACTGCCTTGCAAATTCAACAATAGAGGCTAACACTATTTTCTCTTCTTCGCTACTTATTCACCTTAAAGGTCAACACATCAGCAAGCTGCTGTTCTTCGAGATAATGGATAAAGGGCTTGGTGACATAGATAGATTTACTACGGGCAAATAGCTTCACATTAGTTTGAGAAGCCTCATCGGCCACATAGAAATAGAGCAAGGTTTTTCCGGCAATTGAATGGTCAAAAGCCAGAGCTTTCAAATCGCTTATCAGTTCATCGGTCACCTGATTCACATCTATTGTGATGGAAATTGAATGAATCAATGTGCCCTTCACGCTATGCAGTTCTTCTATTTTGCTCAGTTTAAATTCCCACTTTATCGGCTCCGAAGGATCACGCTCTTTCTTGAATTTCCAGTCGGAACCCCGCTCCTTGACCGAACCTCTGAGATAGACAAAGAGGTCTTTAATCATGTATTTATTATACTCTATAAAGTCGTTGCCAAAGAGCATAAACTCGAACGAGCCGCTGTAATCTTCTACCGTAATAGAGCCAAACGGGCGTCCGGTTTTAGTCATTCCCTGACGAAATGCGGTGACAATACCCCCGGTGCCTATTTCGCGCCCGCGTATCTCATCAATCTCCTTGAAATCGGCCATGTGAGTGTTACATCCATAGCGAAGTTCCATCTCAAACTCATCAAGCGGATGCGCCGAAAGATAAATCCCCACGTATTCACGCTCTTTGTTGAGCCGTTCGAGTGTGGACCAATCGGCTGCCGGTGGAATGGGAGGCTTGGCAATATCCACCTCTTCAAAGCCGCCAAAAAGCGAGTTGCTCATGTTGGCCTTATCGTTTTGCACTTTATTCCCATATCGTAACAACGAGTCGATAGCCAGTTCATCTTTCCCGTTAAGGGCAAAATATTGTTCGCGTTTTACATTGCTAAAAGTATCGAAAGCGCCTGCCAGCACAAGACTTTCAACCGCTTTTCGGTTGCAGGCATTGAGATTGACGCGTTCCATAAAATCGAAAATAGATTTGTATGCACCGTTCTTCTCTCTTTCGTTCACAATGGCTTCCACGGCTCCCTCTCCCACGCCCTTAATACCTCCCAGCCCAAAGCGTATTTCGCCATTGCTGTTCGACACAAACGTAAGCCGACTTTCGTTCACATCGGGACCCAACACCGGAATACCCATTGCCTTACACTCGTCCATAAACTTGGAAACCTCAGTAATATCGTCCTTGTTGCGGGTTAAGTTGGCGGCCATAAACTCGGCTGGAAAGTTTGCTTTCAGGTAGGCTGTCTGATAAGCAATCCACGAGTAACAGGTGGCATGTGATTTATTGAACGCGTAAGATGCAAATTTTTCCCAGTCGTCCCAAATTTTCAAAATCACCGCCTCTTCATACCCATTTGCCTTGCATCCTTCTATGAATTTTACCTTCAATGGACCCATTTTGTCCTTCAGCTTTTTCCCCATGGCTTTCCGCAACTCATCGCTCTGTCCACGGCTAAAGTTGGCCAGCAAGCGCGAAAGTAACATCACCTGTTCCTGATACACCGTGATGCCATACGTATCTTTCAAATAGCGCTCCATCACCGGAATATCATACACAATAGGCTTGCGGCCGTGTTTCCGGTCAATAAATTCGGGAATATATTCCATCGGGCCCGGCCTGTAAAGGGCATTCATGGCAATCAGGTCTTCAAACTGCGTAGGCCGCAAATCGCGCAGGTACTTTTGCATTCCCGCCGATTCAAACTGAAACGTTCCGGTAGTGCGCCCGATGCTGTATAGCTCGTAGGTTTTGGCATCGTCAATTGGAATCGTATCAATATTCAGGTCAATACCCTTCGATTGCTTGATATTTTTCAATGCCTCTTTAATGATGGAAAGGGTCTTTAATCCCAAAAAGTCCATCTTAATCAAACCCACATGTTCAATCACCGAGCCTTCATATTGCGTCACCAACAGGTCGATATCACTACCCTTCTCTTTGGCGGTACTAAGCGGCACAAAATTAGTCAGGTCGTCCGATCCGATAATCACCCCGCAGGCATGCACTCCTGTTTGCCTTACCGTACCTTCGAGCATGGCAGCATACTTAAGCGTATCGGCAAGGTTCTGATCATTTGAATTAGCTGCCGCCTGTAGTTCGGGTACATAACGCAGACAATTGGCCATGTTTACTTTCACCGGTTTATTATCCACATCGGGTAATCGGTCGGGGATTAACTTGGTAAGGCGGGTTGCCTCATCAAGCGGTAATTTTTGCACCCTCGCCACATCTTTGATACTCGACTTGGTGGCCATGGTACCGTAAGTGATAATGTGCGCCACCTTTTCTTTGCCGTATTTATCTGTTACCCAACGTAAAACATCATTCCGTCCATCATCATCAAAGTCGATGTCAATATCGGGCATAGAAATACGGTCGGGATTCAGAAAACGCTCGAACAGCAAGTCGTATTTAATGGGGTCAATATCAGTAATTTTCAAGCAATAAGCCACCGCAGAGCCTGCCGCCGAACCGCGTCCGGGACCAACGGATACACCCATATCGCGTGCCGCTTGTATAAAATCCTGTACAATAAGAAAATATCCCGGAAAACCCATCGTCTTCATCACATCCAACTCAAACTCAATACGCTCCAGTATCTCATCAGGCATCGGGTCGCCATAACGCTCCTTTGAACCTATAAATGTAAGCTGACGCAGGTAGTCGGATTCAAACTTAATGCGTATCACTTTTTCGTATCCACCCAATTTATCGAAACGTTCCGATTCAAACTCTTTCCGCAAAGCATCTTCAGGAAAGCGATTGCGATAGTCCTCCTCAGTACCGAAACTTTCGGGAATAGGGAACATAGGCATCAGGGCATCCGAATCAAGACTATAGTCCTCCACTTTATCGGCTATCTCGAGCGTATTACCCAAAGCCTCAGGTATATCGGCAAAAATGGCCGACATCTCATCGGGTGTTTTGAGCCATTCCTGTTTGGTGTAATGCATCCGGTTTGGGTCGGTAAAATCTTTACCGGTACTCAGGCAGATAAGCCTGTCGTGACCTTCGGCATGTTCCTGATTTACAAAATGCACATCATTGGTGGCAATGACTTTGGTTTGGGTTTTTTTTGCCAGTTCCAGCATTTTTTCAATGACAATCTGCTGTTTTTCAAACACATTGAAATCGCCCATATAGTCATCACACTTGTGTCGTTGCAACTCCAGATAAAAGTCATCGCCGAAACGCTCCTTAAACCAATAAATTGCTTTTTCGGCACCCTCCATATCGCCCGAAAGGATTTTAGACGGAATTTCGCCTCCGAGGCACGCAGTACTGACTATCAATCCTTCTTTATGCTTATCGAGCAACTCTTTATCAATGCGTGGACGGTAGTAAAACCCATCAATCCACGAGGCAGAGATTAATTTACAAAGGTTTTGATATCCTTTTTTGTTTTTCGCAAGCAAAATGAGGTGATGCCCGCTGCCATCTTCTTTGGTGCTCTTTTCAAAACGATCGCGACGTGCCACATAGGTTTCGCAACCGAAAATAGGCTTAAAAATATGCGATTTGGCATCTTTTAGCTTGGCTTCTGTTTCGCTGATTGCAGCCTCCTGCCCTCCTTGACGAGTCAAAGCGGCAAGGTGTTTCTTCAGCGACTTGACTTCATCATGCACTTTCCCGTTCTTTTTGTCCACATATTCGCAAAACTCTTTGATGCCAAACATGGCACCATGGTCGGTAAGCGCTAAGGAATTCATTCCATTGGCAATCGCCTTATCGACCAGTTCGTTAATCTTAGACATCCCGTCCAAAATAGAGTAATGTGAGTGCACATGCAAGTGGACAAATCGGTTCATATATTGAAAATAAACATTTTAGATTGAAATAATCGACAAGAAACCATTCAGTTTCAATTGGCTCAAAGTTACAAAAAAGCTCGTTGAGTTTTCTGACTGTTGGTAACTATTTTTTGAAAAGAAGGTGGAAATTATAGAACCGCGATTAATCGCACTTCTGCGGCAGATTTATTTTTTGTGCAGATGTTTTGCAACCCGGTTCCATTCTCTTTTGAGTTGAATCAGCATCCATTTTTCACTTCGGCGGAGTCGTTCAAACTTATAGTGGGGTTGGTTGAGTGTACTGAAGCGTTCGCCACTATTCTCTTGCTTCTCATACTGCTCGGGGAATACTACCAAGAGGTTTCCCTGCGAAGTGGATTGCGCTGTCTTTGTAATTAATGTCTCAAAATCAACATGATATGATATGGCTGTAGGACGAGCGGCAAAAAACACCTGCAAATCATCATCCATAATTACATTGGGAGAGAAGTCAATTTCGTTCACCTCATAATAGAGCACAAACTCAATGGAAACACCCTGATGCATCCTTTTCAGGTGAGTGAGAGCATTGCGGGTATCGTGTATTGCATACACCACCAGATGAGCACTTTGCTTTCGGGCAATGTGGCACACGTGCTCAAAACTGCGACCAAAGCCCACTTCCAGTTCTGCTTTTGCAGGAAGTATTACAATCAGTCGTTTGCAAAGTTGCAGTGGCTGTGTGGACTTATAAATGTAGAGCGAGCAACTCACTCCCTTGAGAAGCATTTCAGTCATCAGGCCATAGAGAGAATCGCGCATCTTTACCTTTTGATGTAACCCGATAACCACATCCGAAATGGCATATTCCTTTGCCGAATAGAGAATTCCGCTTGCCACATTCACATCGTAACGGGTAATTCGCTCCACCCACTGGTCGGCTACTGATGCCACCTTAGCGGCCTGTTGCAACAGCAATTCGCCTTGCGCTTTTTTTGCCTCATCGGCATCGGTTATCACATTTAATGCGTATAAATCTTCTTTGTTTTTGGGAGTTTTTAATGCCAACGCCAACTCCACCAACTGGTCGAGCGTGTTTGGATTGGCCACGGTAAAGAGAATGCGTTCCCGTTTTTTTATTTCAGAAGTTATGTCATCGGCTGATCGTTTGCTCGACAACATGTCACGCGAAGCCTTCTCTGTCATAAAATTACTTAATGTGCCCAATATCAGAATCATAATAACAGCTCCCACCATAATACTATCAGGCAAAAGATGGGTGCCATCAGGCAATACAATGGAGTAACCAATCATCATGGAAACCAATGTGGCTCCGGCTTGTCCATTACTCAAGCCGAACAGCATCAACCTCTCATTGCGCCGCATAGAGAAAGTTTTTTGTGTCAGCCAGGCGGCAACCCATTTAGTGCAAATTGCCACCGACACCATCACCAAAGCAGCTAACAGCGCATCAAACCCATGAGTAATAGCCCTGAAATTGATTGCCATTCCCATCGAAATAAGGAAAAACGGGATAAAGAGTGCACTTCCCACAAACTCAAGCCGGTTCATTAACGGAGAAATTTTCGGCACTAACCGATTGAGTGCAACACCCACCATGAAAGCACCGACCACCCCCTGCAATCCGGCTACCTGTGCAAAGAATGCCCCAAAAAAGACAAGCGATAGCACAAAAATATATTGCAATACGCTATCTTCGAACCGTTTGAAAAACGAGTGTGCAATTTTAGGAAAAACCCACAGCACAATCACGGCAAAAATCACCATTCGTAACGCCGCTTGCAACCATGACACATCAGTGTGCGAAGTAGAGAAACGGTCGGCAACCAGAGTAAGGACAATAAGTGACAAGGTAACCGTAATCAAACTTCCTACCACAGCAATTTTCACCGAACGCCTTCCCGAAAGTCCAAAACGATTTACAATGGGATAAGCCACCAGTGTGTGCGAAGCATACATACTTGCCAGCAGAGCTGAAGTTAGAAAGCTGAGATTCAGAAAGTAAATGCCGGTAAAAACACCCAATACCATTGCCCCGAGAAACGATAATGCCGCAAATACGCCACCTTTCAGTCGGTTCTTGGGTATATCATTCAGGTCGAACGAAATACCCGCTACAAAAAGGATATAGAGCAATCCCACATTTCCGAACAGACGAAAACTATCGTCATTTGACAACACATTAAATCCGAAAGGTCCCAGACACATGCCCGCAAGCACCAGTCCCACAAGCGGAGGCACCCGCAAGCGGCTAAGCAGCAAAGGTGAAAAAAGTATCACCAGTAACACCACCGAGAAAATCAGAGTAGGGTTAGAAAGTGGCAATATAAAGGGAGAGCCTAAGTGCATATATCTGTTGACTGTTTAACAAATATCGAAAAGTCATCGGGCATGCGTAATTGCAAATCTGTGCATAACACTTACCTGCCGCAAATTTACAAAAAGTTTAAGACAATCAGAAGGCACCATTCAAAATGATTCCGCATAAATCGACTAAAAAAAATTCCGTATCTTTGTATTTACAAAAAAAGACAACTCCTCTGTCAGTTGCCTACAATATAAATCATTAACCAATTTGTTTTTATGCCTGCACCACACTATACCTACGAACTGAAAATGAAGGTAAGAGACTACGAGTGCGACCTTCAGGGAATTGTAAACAATGCCAATTATCAGCATTATTTTGAACATACCCGTCATGAATTTTTATTGACCAAAGGTGTGAGTTTTTCTGAACTTCACAATCAGGGAATTGATGCGGTGGTAGTTCGTTTGGAAATGGCCTTTAAGACATCGCTCCGCCCAACGGACGAATTTGTGTCGAAGCTCTATTTGAAGAAAGAAGGAATTCGGTATATATTTTATCAAGCCATTTATCGCTTGTTCGACAATAAGTTATGTATTACCGCTAAAGTGGACAACGCTGTCCTGACTAACGGGAAACTGGGACATTGCGAGGTGTTGGATAAAATTATGGAAGAAGAAGAGCAGAAATAAATCTCTGAAACTACTCGTTTGCAGACTGTTTTTTGAAAACTTTTTTCAGGAAACTGGCTCTGTACTTTAAGTAAGGTTCAATGTGGCGACGGCGTTTTTCCTCAAAAATATCGGCCACCGTAATCATTATTCCCGTGTCGTACAAGTTTGAAAACTCATGATTGATACCCGTTCCGAAGGTTTTCATGGTAGGCGACAGTCCGATATACGCATTGATTAATGCCGGAATATTCACTCCAAGTTCACGCACAGCCAAATTGAGTTTCCGATAATTTGCTTTGAAAGTCCTTTCCGAAAAATAAGCATCATACTGCGCCGTCTTTGCCGTGGGACGGTAATCAGCCTCTTTCAGAATGATAAGATTCTTTTTATCAGGAAAATAGCGATACATAAAATAGAGAATCATGTCGCGCGCATCTTCATTGAAATCGGGATAAATCGTCACTTTGCCAATCAGAAATTCAGTGTGTTCGCCAATGGCAATAGCGCCCAAACCATCCCAAAGATTATCGAGCGCAAACAGGCTTTTCGCTCCCATTCGCGACGATTGATAAGCCGGTTGCACAAATGCTCGTCCCAAATCAACCGTTTTGGGCAGGTATTTTTCAATAAATTTCTTCGAAAAATGAAACATGTGCGCAGTCACCATTATTGGCTGACCATCGGCATCAAATTTTACATTGCGCCCATGCAAAAATCGATAGCCACCCATAATCTCCTGCGTCTCCTGATTCCACACAATAAGCTGTTTATAAGGCTCATCCATCGTGTCGAATTCATCAATATCCATCTCATCACCCGTGCCACCGCCTGAAGACCGAAACGAAAGTTCGCGCAAACGACCCACCTCACGCATCACATTGGGTGCATCATGGGCAGTGACCACATAGATATGATTGTTGGCCTTATTGGTAGGGCGTAGAAGTTTATCGTCCGTAAGCTCGCTGATAAGCAGCTTTTTATCGACTGGAGGTATAATATCAATCATGCGATTATTAAGAAAACCGTGACAAAAGTAAACATAATTATCGAACAATCACGCGGTCGAAATTAATTTATTTGCATTCACACAACAAAAAATTCACACATTCCAGTTTCTTAATGTGCAGCACAACTCTAAATTAGTTATAATTCAGGCTTCTGCATTCTATCCTCTGTATATAAACACTTTATGAAGATTTTGTGAAGATTTTCAAAATTAAGAATTCCGAAAAATACTGTTGATAAACTGTTGGAAACTAATTATTGTGTTTTAAAGTGGGGAATTGTGGGGTAATAAAAAAAATTATACCTTTACAGCATTATAAGTACATTAGAAAGAATATGTCTGTTTTTATTGGAAATAGCGATGCAAAAGCCGATGCTAAGGGAAGAATCTTCATCCCGGCTCACTATCGGAAGGTGCTTCACGAAAGCGAAAATACTCGCTTAGTGATGCGAAAAGATCCGTATAGCGATAGCATCGTGCTCTATCCTGAAGACATTTGGAACAAAAAACTGACAACTCTAAACAATCGGTTGGACGAATGGAACCCCACTCACCAAAAAATTTTGAGGCAATATGTGGCCGAAGCCGAATGGTTGGAGATAGATTCACAGGGTCGCGTACTCATTCCGAAAAAATACCTGCAACTTATTGGAGCTGAAAGCGAGGTGCAATTTGTAGGAATGGTAGATACATTCTCTCTATGGGCAAAAGGAAACTTCGACAAAACAAAACTGTCTCCCCCCGAATTTACGGAGTTGCTGCAAAGCATTATGGCAAAAGAATAAAAACAACGCAATCAACCCCTAAATCCCCTAAAGGGGACTTGCGGGTTGTACAAATAAAATTATATTCTGCTTATAATCAGGAGAAATCGAAGTCCCTTTTAGGGGATTTAGGGGTAAAACAAATCAACTAATTGTCAAGAAAATTATGAGTGAATACCACACACCGGCATTGCTACACGAAACCATTGAAGGGCTGAATATTCGTCCCGATGGAATCTATGTGGATGTAACCTTCGGCGGAGGTGGTCATTCACGCGAAATAATGAATCACCTTGGAGAAAAAGGCAAACTGCTCGGTTTCGATCAGGACGAAAATGCATATGCCAACCGATTGGATGACAAGCGATTTATTTTTGTGCGAAGTAACTTTCGTTACATCAGCAATTTTCTAAAATATCACGGTATCGACAAGGTGGATGGCATTTTGGCCGATTTGGGCGTTTCATCGCATCACTTCGACAGTGCCGAACGTGGCTTTTCGTTTCGTTTCGACGGGCAATTGGATATGCGCATGAATGAGCAATCGACACTCAGCGCCGAACGGGTTATTAATACTTACGCGGAAGATAAGCTTGCCGACCTGTTTTATTACTATGGTGAACTGACTAACTCACGCAAATTAGCATCCGCCATTGTGAAAGCAAGAGCCGAGAAGCCCGTAACTACCATCCAGGAACTGATGGTGATACTGCAACCGTTCTTCAAATTTGAACGGGAGAAAAAAGATTTGGCAAAGGCATTTCAGGCTATTCGCATTGAAGTGAACAACGAAATGGGCACTCTGGGAGAACTCTTGACGCAGATTCCTAATTTGCTTAAACCGGGTGGACGTGTGGCGGTAATTACCTATCACTCACTCGAAGACAGAATGGTAAAGAACTTTGTGCGCAGCGGAAATCTGGAAGGCACGCTCGAAAAAGATTTTTTCGGACATGTACACACTCCTCTAAAAGCCATCAATAACCGACCGATAGTGCCTTCGGACGATGAAATAGCCGCCAATCCCCGTTCGCGAAGCGCTAAATTGAGAGTGGCGGAAAAACCAGTATAAAAAACTGTCAATCATAAAAATTTATGGAGACACCAGAAAATAGTACCCGACCAGCCAACACGGAAAAGAAAAATCCGTGGAGCTTTCGCGATTTATTGAGTGGGAATATTTTGACTTCCGATTTCTTCAGAGGGCAACTATTTTTGTTCCTTCTGCTGTGTGTCATTGCTGTTTTTTATATCGACAACCGTTTTACCTGCGATCAGCAAATTGTAAAAATAAACCGGCTGAAAGAGCAATTGACAAATGCCAAATATGAGTCTTTGACCACCTCAGCGGTATTGATGCAACTAAGTCGTCAGTCGCAGGTAGGTATCGCAATTAGCACCAAAGGAATTGACCTTAAAGCATCGCCCCAACCGGCTATAAAAGTTGAATAACAGATGAATAGTGATCGCCGCGACATACTTCTTCGATTCGGTATCGTCTATGTACTGATACTTGGCGCCTTCATTGCCATTGTGTTGAAGATAATCGACATTCAGTTTATTGAACGTCCAAACTGGATAAAGCTTGCCTCCACATTGACTCAGGCCGACAGAGAAGCGCCTGCTACACGCGGTAATATTTTTGCTGCCGATGGAGAACTATTAGCTAGCACTTTACCCAAATATTATCTCTACATGGATATGCGTGTAGAAGCTCTGCACGACACATTAAAACATAGACGGACTTCGCTTTTTTATGAGAAAATTGATTCGCTTTCCACTGCCTTATCACACAAACTCGGCGACCGTTCAAAAGACGAATACAAACGAAGCCTCACCAATGCCTATAAACATGGAGATAGCCGTTTTCTGGTTTTTCCCTATTTAGTTTCTTTTTCCGACATGCAGGAAATACGGAAATTCCCGCTTTTCTGCATGGGCAAAATGCGGAGCGGACTCAGCGAAGAAATTTATGCCCGCAGAGTACGTCCATTCGGCGACTTGGGTTCGCGCACCATTGGCGATATTTATGGTGAAGGAGGAAGAGGTGGTAAAAACGGTATCGAATTGGCTTTTGATTCTTTGCTAAAAGGGAAACCGGGCGTTTTCTCCCGCCAACGTATTGGTGGACGATGGGAAAATGTGGTAGCCGTACCACCCGAAAACGGTGCCGACGTAATATCAACCATAGATGTAGCTATTCAGGATATTACCGAAAGTTCGCTTCTCAAAGAGATGACTGTATTAAACGCCAACGAGGGGTGTGCCGTGGTAATGGAGGTAAACACAGGCGAAATAAAAGCGGTAGCCAACTTAGCGCGTATGGCTTCGGGCGAATATGGCGAACGGCGCAACCAGGCCTTTGCCGACCAAGGCGAACCGGGTTCTACCTTTAAAGTAGCCTCTATTATGGCTGCCCTCGACGACGGATTGATATCGGAAAACGATACCGTGGATACAGGCAACGGCGTGTATGAGTTCTTCGGGCAAAAGATGACCGACCACAATGCAAACCGAGGTGGTTATCACCGCATCACAGTGGCGCAAGCAATTTGGTTTTCGTCCAATGTGGGGGTGTCGCGCACCATCTACAAAGCGTACAAGAACAATCCGGCTGCATTTGTGGATAAGCTCTACAACATGAAACTAAATCAACCGATGCATTTTGACATCCCCGGTTCAGGGAAACCGCTTATTAAACATCCGAACGATAAAAATGCGATTTGGAGTGCTACGTCTTTACCTTGGATGTCAATTGGGTACGAGGTGCAAATGCCTCCCATTTACACATTGGCATTCTATAATGCAATTGCCAATAACGGCAAAATGATTCGCCCGTATTTGGTAAAGTCTATTCAACGGGATGGAAAAACAATCAAAACATTCACCACCGAAACAATTAATGAAGCCATTTGCAAACCGAGTACCTTGACCAAAATAAAATCGATGCTCGAAGGTGTGGTACAAAAGGGTACCGGGAAAAGTGTGGAATCTCCCTACGTAAAGATTGCAGGAAAATCGGGAACAGCCCAAATATCGCAAGGCGCAGGTGGATACAAACTAAACGGCATTACGCATCAGGTATCTTTTTGCGGATATTTTCCGGCCGACAATCCACGTTATTCGGTAGTAGTAGTGATTCGCGAGCCTCAAATTGGGGTGGCATCGGGCGGACATATGGCCGGAGCGGTGGTAAAAGATATTGCCGAATTGGTATATGCAAAAAAAATGACCGTCACTCCTGCCGAAATGGGGAAAGTGGAAAACAGCCCCAAATTACCTGTTGTAAAAGGAGGAAGCTATACCGAAGTACAAACCGTATTGTCAAAATTGGCCATCAACTTTATGGGCGACAAAGGCAACAACAAATGGATTCAGACCCAATCGGATACAGGAAGTGTACAGATTCGCGCATTGAATTATCGTCGAAACTCTGTACCAAACGTATTGGGAATGGGAGCAAAAGATGCGGTGTATTTATTGGAAAATATGGGTTTAAGGGCACAATTAGTGGGACGGGGGAAAGTAATTGGCCAATCATTGGCTGCAGGGGCATATCCTCAAAAAGGGCAAACCGTAGTCCTAACATTACAATAGAGAATAAAACCCGAATGGAGCTATAATTTTTATCTGACTATGAAATTATCAACGCTTATTCAACACATTGATGTAAGTTCCAAACTCGGCACTCCCGAGATGGAAATTGCTGACGTCCAGTTTGATTCACGCAAGGTGGGCAATGGCTCGCTATTTATAGCCACACGCGGCACCAACACCGATGGTCACCAATATATCGATACTGCAATTGAACAAGGAGCCTCTGCCATTGTGTGCGAGGTATTGCCTGCCGAAACTAAAGAACATATCGTATATATAATCACCCCCAACAGCGCAGAAGCATTGGGACAAATTGCACATGCATGGTTTGGGGCACCGTCAGATAAACTAACCCTGGTGGGAGTGACCGGCACCAACGGCAAAACCACCACCGCTACCCTACTCTATGAATTGTTTCGTAAGTTCGGACACAAAAGCGGATTGCTCTCTACCGTGTGCAACTACGTGGACGACCGCGCAGTGGAAGCCACACACACCACTCCCGACCCGCTGGAACTGAATAAATTATTGGCCGAAATGGTGGATGCCGACTGCAACTATGCCTTTATGGAGGTGAGTTCGCACGCCATTGACCAACGTCGCATTGCAGGGCTGAAATTTGCCGGAGGCATCTTTACCAATATCACCCGCGACCATATTGACTATCACCTTACGTTTGAAGCCTATCTGAAAGCAAAAAAGCAATTCTTCGACGGATTGTCTGAAAACGCGTTTGCTCTAACCAATGTAGACGACAAAAACGGGATGGTAATGCTTCAAAATACCAAAGCAAAAAAAGCTACTTACTCCACACGCACTTTGGCTGATTTCAAAGGCAAAATCATTGAAGAGAGTTTTGACGGAATGATTTTGAATATGAATGGAATGGAGGTATCGGTACCGTTTATCGGACGGTTCAACGTATCAAATCTGCTTGCAGTATTTGGCACCGCAGTGCTTTTAGGTCGCGATCCGCACGAAACGTTGGTACAGATGAGCGATCTGCATCCGGTATCGGGGCGTTTTGAGGCTTTGCGCTCGCCCAACGGATTTACAGCCATTGTCGATTATGCACACACACCCGATGCATTGAAAAATGTATTGGGCACCATCAACGAAATTGTGAATGGAAAAAGTCAGGTGATTACGGTAGTGGGTTGCGGCGGAAACCGCGACAAAGGCAAACGTCCCATGATGGCGCGCGAAGCGGTGTCGGCAAGCACGAAAGTGATTTTCACGTCTGATAATCCCCGGAATGAAGAGCCGATGGATATTCTGAACGATATGTTGGCCGGGCTGACAGCGGAAGCAAAACGTAACACGCTCACCATTCCCGATCGTGAACAAGCCATCAATGCCGCTTGCATGTTTGCTCAAAAAGGCGACGTGTTGCTGATTGCTGGAAAAGGACATGAAGATTATCAAATAATAAAAGGGGTAAAACACCATTTTGACGACAAAGAGGTGGTGAGGGCATTTTTTGATTCATTGAAATAACCGGATTTAAAACACGAAGACTCCGAGACACAAAGCAAATTGACGGTAGAGCAATAATAGAGGGAATCGCACTGTCGGAGCTATATTATAGCGTAAAGTATCATTCGTAAAACACAGAGTATCGTTCGTAAAATATAAAGTGCCGTTTATAAAATATATAGTATCATTCGTAAATTATAAAATACCTTTAGTAAAACAAATAATATTTTTCGTGAAAATAGAAGTGTCATTCACAAAACATAAAGTGCTATTCTACAAATATAAAGTATCATCCACAATCACATAAAACTCAATAACCAATGCTTTACTACCTGTCACAGTATCTGCACACCCTGCACGTTCCCGGCACCGGAATGTTTAATTTTATCTCATTCCGTGCGGGCATGGCGTTCATTTTTGCGTTGTTCATTGCCACACTGATTGGCCGCAGAATTATTGACTATCTGCAAAAAAAACAGATTGGCGAAACTATTCGTCAGGATGGTTTGGAAGGCCAGCTGGCAAAAAAAGGAACACCTACCATGGGCGGGATTATCATTATCATCTCCATTTTGGTTCCGGTATTGTTGTTCAGTATTTTACACAACATTTACACCATTCTGATGATTGTTGCCACACTTTGGATGGGCTGCATCGGATTTTTGGATGACTATATAAAGGTATTTCGCAAGAATAAAGATGGTTTGAAGGGAAAATTCAAGATTGTGGGACAAGTCGGGCTTGGACTGATTATCGGGCTCACACTTTTCCTGAGTCCTGAAGTAGTAATGCGCGAAAATGTGGGTGTAAAATATACCGGCACCACAGAAGAGGTGGTATTGTACCGCAACTACGACTTCAAATCGACACAAACCACTATCCCTTTTGTGAAAAATCACAACTTCGACTATGCCGATGTGTTCGGATTTATGGGCGACAATGCTCAAAAATGGGGTTGGGCTCTCTTTATTCTGGTCACCATTTTTATTGTCACCGCAGTGTCCAACGGCTCTAATCTGACCGATGGACTTGACGGATTAGCGACAGGATCTTCGGCTATTATAGGGGTCACATTGGGTATATTGGCCTACTTATCGAGTAATATAAACTACGCTGCCTATCTCAATATAATGTATATTCCCGATGCCGGTGAGCTAGTGGTGTTTGCCGCGGCATTTATCGGAGCTACTGTTGGATTTCTTTGGTACAACTCCTTTCCGGCACAGGTGTTTATGGGTGATACCGGTAGCTTGACCCTTGGAGGTATCATTGCTGTGTTTGCCATCATCATTCACAAAGAACTGCTCATTCCAATCCTTTGTGGCATTTTTCTGGTAGAAGAGGTATCTGTAATGATGCAGGTAGCATACTTCAAACGTACAAAAAGAAAATATGGCGAAGGGCGTCGAATATTTAAAATGTCACCACTGCATCATCACTTTCAAAAACAGGGAAATACAGGTAGTCAGGCACTTATACAATTTCCCATCCCCGCTATTCCCGAATCGAAAATTGTAATTCGGTTTTGGATTGTGGGGCTAATTCTGGCTGCTCTTACAATTATTACATTGAAAACAAGATAAGAATGAAAAAAATTGTAGTATTAGGAGCTGCCGAAAGTGGCATTGGCGCTGCAATTTTAGCGCAAAAAGAAGGATTCGACGTGTTTGTATCCGACTTTGGCGCCATCACGCCTAAGTACAAAGAAATACTACAGAAATACAAAATTGCCTGGGAAGAAGGAAAGCATACGGAGGAAATTGTGCTGGCAGCATCGGAAGTGATAAAAAGTCCGGGGATACCCGAAAAATCCCCTATTATAAAGGCTCTACGGGCACAGGGAACATCGATTATATCCGAAATTGAGTTTGCCAAACGCTATACTACAGCAAAAATGATATGCATATCGGGTAGCAATGGCAAAACAACCACCACCTCTCTTATCTATCATATACTGAAAAATGCTGGTCTGAACGTAGGATTGGCAGGAAATATCGGCAAAAGTCTGGCATGGCAGGTGGCAGAGTGCAATTTTGACTATTACGTGGTAGAACTAAGCAGTTTCCAATTGGATGGCATGTACAATTTCAAGGCCGATATTGCCATTTTACTCAATATAACACCCGACCATTTAGACCGTTACGATTATAAATTTCAAAACTATATTGATTCAAAATTTCGCATTATTCAGAATCAAACAGCAGAAGACAGTTTTATATACTGGAATGACGACCCTGTAATCACGGCAGAATTGCATAAAAGAGATATTGCCTCAACCAGATTGCCTTTTGCACTAAATAAAAAAGATGACGAAATAGCCTACCTTAAAGATAACAATGTCGTATTTAATACTTTAGTTAATCCTTTTACTATGCCTCATGATGAAATTGCACTTCAGGGAATCCACAACCTGTACAACTCCATGGCTGCAGGTTTGGCCGCCGACATTATGAATGTCAAGAAAGAGATTATTCGTCAATCATTCAGCGACTTTAAAGGTGTAGAACACCGACTGGAATATGTCGCTACCGTGCGGGGAGTTCGTTTTATTAACGACTCAAAAGCCACCAACGTCAACTCGTGCTGGTATGCACTGCAAAGTATGAAAACCCCTCTGGTATTGATACTTGGAGGCACCGACAAAGGCAATGACTATTCCGAAATTGAAGAATTGGTGAAACAAAAAGTGCATACGTTAATCTTTCTGGGAGTAGACAACCACAAGCTGCATGAATTTTTCGACAAAATGGGCAAGAAAACCATTGATGCAGAATCGATGGAAGCTGCTGTAAATGCGGCATATAAAAACGCAACAAAAGATGATACCGTACTGCTATCTCCATGTTGTGCAAGTTTCGATTTGTTTAAAAACTACGAAGATCGTGGCACACAATTTAAACAGATAGTCAAAGCTTTATAACTCACAAAACTCATATTTATGCTTTTCTATTATTCAAAAAAAAGAATCCCGAAATGGGAGTATTGGCGTCAAAAAGGCAAATGGACTTTTAGCGTCACCGTTGGTGTAAGCGTTGCATTAGTCATCCTTGCATTTTTCATCCTTCTTTTCATTGTATCGGGTCATTCACTCCCCATTTTCAGAATGCTTGGTGCATCGCTCGGTATGATATTGGGTGGCACTGTTTTAGGATGGATGGCTTGGTACGACAACGAAGAAAAATACGATGAGTGGTTACGTTCCAAGAAACAAAAGTAATCTCGTAAAAAACAATTCGATATGCGCGATTTTTTCAAAAAATACTTTCAAGGCGACTCCGTAATCTGGACGGTGTTCTTCCTGCTCTGCATGATTTCGATAGTCGAGTTATACAGTGCCAGTAGTTCGTTGGCTTTCAGAGCGTCCAACCATGCAGCACCTTTGTTGCGACACACCATGTTTTTAGCCCTTGGCGCAGCTCTCGTGGCCGGAGTACACATGATCAACTACAAGGTTATGAATAAAGTAGCATATATCATTTTGGGTATTTCGGTATTAGCTCTACTCTACGCTATTTTTAAAGGCGTATCGGCCAATGACGCTAAAAGATGGATTGGAGTAGGTGGATTTCAATTTCAACCCTCGGAATTTGCCAAACTTTCGCTGTTAGTAGTCGTAGCCGATTTGATTGCAAAAGGGAAAACAGCAGAGCAACTCAACAAGTCATTCAAAATAATTGTAGCTATCACATTAGTAATATGCGGTTTAATTTGTCTCGAAAATTTATCAACTGCCTTTATTCTCTTCGGAGTTGTGTTCTTAATGATGATAATCGGACGGGTACCTTTCAAGAAATTGGGTATGCTTTTAGGCGGTATTTTGCTTTTTGTCGTACTGTTTGCTGCCTCTATGCACATTGTGCCACAAGAGCACCGATGGAAAGGGTTCAACCGTTATTATACCTGGGAATCGCGTATTTCTCATTTTATGGGTCAGAAACAAAACAAAGACAAGTATATAATAACAGACGAAAATTATCAGGTAATGCACGGGCAGATTGCCATTGCAAGAGGTGGATTGATTGGTGTATTTCCGGGCAATAGCCTTGAACGAAATTATTTACCTCAGGCTTATGCTGATTACATATACGCAATTGTGGTAGAAGAACTTGGACTCGCAGGTGGTCTATTTGTGATGGCTCTTTATTTGTTTTTACTCTTCCGAGCGGGACAGATAGCCTGGCGTTGCAACGACCCTTATCCCTCGCTGTTGGTCATAGGATTAACGCTGATGATAGTAATACAAGCTCTTGTGAGTATGGGAGTTACTGTCCATCTTGGCCCTGTAACAGGTCAACCCTTGCCGATTATCAGTCGCGGTGGCACCTCTATTTTAGTGACCAGCATCTATTTTGGCATTATTTTGAGTGTGACCCGATATTTCAAAAAAGGGAAACAAGTAAATCCCGATTCTCCCGAAATAAACTCAATAGCCCATGAGCCAGCTCAATAAATTCATTATCAGCGGTGGAGGCACAGGCGGACATATTTTTCCAGCCATTGCTATTGCTAATGCGCTGAAAGTCAAAGTGCCAAATGCTGAGATTCTCTTTATCGGTGCCCAAGGAAGAATGGAGATGGAAAAAGTTCCGGCTGCAGGATACCGCATTATCGGATTGCCAATCAGAGGATTTGACCGCAAAAATCTTCTTCGCAATTTCAAGACACTCTTCCTTTTAGCCAAATCAATGCGTATGGCAAAGAAAATTGTACGCGAATTTGCACCCAACGCTGTGATAGGAGTAGGTGGATATGCCAGTGGCCCCACCTTGAAGGTTGCTTCGCAGCTTCACATTCCGGTTATTGTGCAAGAGCAGAACTCATTTGCAGGTGTCACCAATAAGTTATTAGCACATAAGGCTGCCTGTTTTTGTGTAGCCTACGAAGGCATGGAACGCTTTTTTCCACAAGAAAAAATCATTCTGACAGGAAACCCCATTCGTCAGGATTTGCAGCTGGATGCTTCCAAAAAAAACGAAGCATATCGCTTTTTCAATCTTGACCCGGCTAAAAAAACTCTATTGGTAATAGGTGGCAGTTTGGGTGCTCGTACCCTCAACCAAAGCATGGCTGCTCATCTCGAAACCCTGTCAAAATCGGGAATTCAGGTAATTTGGCAAGCCGGAAAATTTTATATTGACCAAATGCGCGAGGCTGTAGAGCCCTACAAAAACGACAAACTGGTGCTGACAGATTTTATAGCTCGGATGGATTACGCGTATGCGATAGCCGATTTAGTCATTTCGCGTGCCGGGGCAAGTTCTATTTCTGAGCTTTGTTTGTTGGGCAAACCGTCTATCCTTGTGCCTTCTCCAAACGTTGCAGAAGACCACCAGACACACAATGCAATGGCTTTAGTCGACAAGGATGCAGCAATAATGATTAAAGACGCTGAGGCGCAATCACACTTAGTTATCGAAGCGCTTGCGTTGATTGAAAATCCGGTTCGTTTAACCACTTTGTCAGCCAACTGCCTCGCGATGGCACAAAAAGACTCTGCTGCCCGCATAGCCGACGAGATACTTAAGCGGGCAAAAAACTGATAATAAATTATTGATAAATAAGACCGAAAAACAGAGGCTGTCTCAAGATTTAATTTGAGACAGCCTCTGTCGGTTTTGGATATTGTGTATTACTTTATAAACTCATCAAAAATTCTGTAAGGTTTTGTTCATGCTCAATTCCTAGCTTTTTTCGCAACCTGTAACGCGCCATTTCAATACTTTTCAACGAAATATTCAACAATGCTGCTATCTCTTTTGAGCTGATATTCATACGAATGTATGCCGCAAGTTTCAAATCGGAGGTAGTGAGTCCCGGGAATTGAGTACTTAGCTTTACCAAATAATTGTCATGCGTCTTATTGAAGCTCATTTCAAACACCTTCCACTCCTCTTCCGGATTTTTATTCTTTTCTACAATATGCTTCAAACCACGAAGTTCTGAGGTCGGGATAATTTTATTTATAGCCAGTTTCGTAATCTCGATATCGAGTTTATTCATCAGTTTGTTTTTATAAAGCATCGTTTTAGTCACCCGCGACAGCTCATCTGTTTGCGACTTAACCTGTTCTTGCAGCAAACGATTTTCCATTTTCGAAAGCTCCTTCTCATGTTCATATTCAATTTTTTTCTGAGCTTTCAGCCAGCGGTGCTGTAAATATTTGTAGTATGCCAAAGCCACGGCAGCAAGTAAAATACACAAAAGGCATAATCCTATCCAGCCAAGATACCAGGGCGGCAGTATGGTGATTCGTAGTTCTTGAGAATAATAAACCTCTTTGGTTCCGACAATTGTTGCTTTTACCTGAAACACATAATCGCCTGCCGGGAGATTTGTAAAAGTAGCTATATTGCTCGATGAAGGTATTGAATAATTCTCTGAATTGCCTTTAAGACGATAGCTGAAACGGACATTCCCTTCGTTCTCATAATCGGGTAAGGTGAAGCGAATAAAAATCGTTTTGTGATTGTACGGAAACTTAATGTTGTGATCTTTGTAATAATCGATTGAATGGGGAAGTGAAAGTGATTTCATTTCGCTGGTAAATGTTCCTATATCTCTAATATACACTGTATTGCGCTTTATTTTAGAAGAGTATTTGGTATTCATCACTGCAAAACTGTTTGATGTACAAACCAGATAATAATCATTTGCTATCTGTTGAATATCTTCATAGCGATATATCAGTTGCTTATACATTGATTCCATATTCCTATTGACGAGTGTTGCATTAGGTTTATCATAGTTTCTGATGCAGAAAAAATTATTGGTGGAATAACACCACATCTGATTATTGTCCAATTGCAGCCTATTTATCGATGAATTATGTGGAATCAGTTTATTAAGAACCGTATCTTGCACAAAACGATTCAGTGAATAATCCAGTTTCATCACACCTTTTACGGCATCCAACACATACACATTGTCTTTACATGAAAAAACACCTTTTGCACTCTTTGAATTAATTCCAATCTCATCAAGTTGATTGCTACTGTATACTACATTTTCAAATGCTGGATCAAATCTTACCTTATTATAACCAGCAGATACACTGCCCAAATAAATATTGTTGTCTTTATCTTTTGCCAGACAATCTCCATCATACGGGAAAACCGATTGCTCCTTGAAGGTGTATTTAGAGCCAATTATGTGCATCACACACAGACCATCATAGGTAAGAAACAATACCGTTCGATCGTCTATAGTAAGCCAGTGAGTTACCCCACTTTTTGTATAAATAAAATCACCTTTATCACCTTCAACGGCATAAATCCCTTTATTGTGTGCACACAATAAACGATTGCCAACCAACTGGAGCGCCCAAACCTGTCCCTGCGATTTCGGCATAAGAGTCAACGACAGCTCTTTTTCAGGAAATGAAAGATCAGAAACAGCACAATAAAACAATCCCTGATTGGTGGCAAAATAAAGCCTTCCGTTAAATTCCTGCACCTCATACACCGAACCAAGAACACCTTTAGGATCGGGGAAAGTGCGTATCGGACTATTCATTTGAATATGACAAATGCCCCTGTCTAAGCCTAGCCACAAGTTATTTGTCTGATCAGAATACACACTTAGCACCGTATTGTTAGGCATCCCTTTGGGTTTATTAATTGTTGACAGGATATTCCCGTTATGATCGGTTATCAGAAGTCCGTTCAGAATAGTGCCAAACGCAAATCGACCTCCCGGAAGTGATGCCATACTAAAAATCTGATTTTTAATCAAATAATCATTGCATGGGAAAGTGCATTTTTCAATCCTGTCATTCTCTATCTTAAAAAGACCGCGATCTATCGTGGCAATTAATATGGAATTTGACGAGTAAGATTCCATTCCATACACACAATCGCCTGTGAAAATTTCGCCACCGGGAATACCGACGAGTCTGTCATTTTTCAGTTCCATAAGACCCAATAGTTTTTCCTGAGCAAAAAGGCGGTCATTTGCTTTGAAGAGAAACTGAAAGCGGTTAGGTGCCGAAATAATCGAAATAGAGTGAGTTATTGTATTGTATTTATAGATATTTTTGAAGCTATGGAAATAAATTGCATTATGAAAAGGAACAATCTTCCAGATTTCTTCGTCAGAGAACCTCAGGTCAGATGCTTTTGTCAAAGAAGTATATTTCAGTTTGCGCGTTGAAATATCTTCAGACCAATAACCAAATTCGTTGCGGACACCCGTATATATTTTTTGGTCATCGGTTATTGCAATGCTTCTCACAACAGACTTATTGTTGGGTAACGAATAAAGTGTCCATTGACTCCCATCATATTCGAGCAAACCGTCAGAGTTGGCGAAATACATAAAACCCTTATTGTTCTGTGCAATTGCCCATGTTTGGTTCGCTGCATTATAAATGTTTTTATCGAAATAGGTAATTTTTGGAACGCACACATTTTCTATGTTTTCTATTCCGGCATAGGTATTAATCATTGGAAGTGAAAGAAAGAAAAAACATGTGATATAAAAATATTTTTTCATGTGCATTTGAATAACAAGGTTAAATCGACTATTTTGTCAAAAAATATAGTCCACAAATATAAGCGTAAAATATTCTGATTACAAATATAGTAAAATTAATTTTTATAAATCTGATTACATGATTATTAGTTATACGTATGTAGAGTTATAATATAGGATAAATCCTATGCCCATATAGTTTTTGTAGAGGTAATTTAATTCGTGTTTCTGCATTTTCTCACTTATATTTGTGCAGAAAATTATTTAACCTTAATGATGGCAGTGTATTTTAAGTGGAATGATAGTAATATTGCTCCTTTGACTGACGCCAAAAACAAATCTTATGAAAACACAATACCGCCTTATTGTACTTTTATCTATTTTTTGCAGATATAAAAGTATAAATTTCCTAAGCATTTTGTGTGGCAAATTTTCTTATTTTGAGAGATAAAAAAATTCCTTATTGTATGCCATCATATCCAACAAGTTTATGAAAATGATCTCTACCATGTTTATATATTAATCTAAAGTTTAACCCGCTGACTCCTAAATGTAGGAGAAGGCATAAATCTCAACCTATGAAGAAACGAGTGATTTTTGTAATGCTTATTTTATTCTGTATGGGTAAAATAATGGCACAAAACATTTCGGGGGTGGTTCACGACTCTAAGAATGAGCCATTGCCCGGAGTTGCTGTAATGGTCAAAGGGAGTACTATTGGGAGTATTACCGATGTTGACGGAAAATATTCAATTCCCAATATATCGAATGCCACAAGTAAAACCCTCACATTTAGCTTTATCGGTTATCTGACTGTAGAAAAGCTAATCGGGAAAAACACTATTATTTCAGTAGTCTTGCAAGAGGACACAAAAAAACTGGATGAAGTGGTGGTAATTGGTTATGGTACTCAAAAGAAGAGTGTAGTAACAGCTGCCATTTCAAAAGTAACCTCAGATGATCTCAGCAAAGTAGCTCCGGTACGTATAGATGATGCCCTCAAAGGCATTACCTCTGGGGTCACTGTTACAACTACCTCCGGACAACCCGGTGCCGGATCTCAAATTCGAGTTCGTGGTATTGGTACCATTAATAATTCAGATCCTCTCTACATTGTGGATGGTATGCCAATTGATGGAGGTATCGACTATTTAAATCCCAATGATGTTCAGTCCATTGAAGTGTTGAAAGATGCAGCATCTGGTGCCATATATGGAGCGCGTGCTGCAAACGGGGTTATCTTAATTACTACCAAAAGTGGCAGATCGGGGAATATCAAGGTATCATACGACTTTTCTTATGGTGTTCAAAACCCATGGAAACACCGTTCGGTATTGAATGGCACCCAATACGCCATCATGATGAATGAAGCCTCAATAAACAACGGAGGATCTGTGCTATATTCGGATCCTTATTCATTAGGGACAGGTACAGATTGGCAAAACGAAGTATTCAATAAAAATGCTCCAAAAGTACAGCATCAAGTAAGTATCAGCGGTGGTAACGACCGTACTAATTATTACCTTTCTTTCGGTTATTTCTCAGAAGATGGTATTGTCGGAGGCAATTTTAACCGTTCTAACTACAAACGCTATACAATTCGCTCTAATTCGCAACAAGTTCTGTTAGATACCAAAGAGCGGAATTTCCTCAACCGTTTTGTCTTTACACAAAATCTCTCTTTTGCAAACATATGGTCAAAAGGAATCAACACCAACTCAGAATATGGTTCACCACTGGGTAGTGCCTTGGTTATGACTCCTTTGATGGATCCTTATGCTGATACTCCTGCCGAAATAGCCGCAGTTAATACAAAAACAAACACTCCTGTACATGACAGCAGAACTGGAACCCTGTTAAATATTGCCGGTGATTCGTTTAACGAAATTACAAACCCTATAGGACAACTTTCTTTACCTGGTGGTGTTGGCTCATCCAATAAAATAGTTGCAAACTTTACCGGAGAATTAACATTGCTGGATAATTTAAAATTCAAATCTTCTTTCGGTAACGACTTGTCATTCTGGGAATCAAACGGATACAATATTGCATATTATTTAGGCAAATCAACCAGCAATACCCGTAGCTATGTGTACAGTCAAATGAATCGTTCTTGGGTATGGCAGTTTGAAAATACACTATCTTACGATAAAAAATTTGACAAACACACATTTGGTGTTGTAGTCGGTCAATCTGCAAAAAAAACTACCGGTCGCTATTTGTGGGGACAACGCTATCTCATGACTTCTGAAGATCCTACAAAGGCAAATATTGACTTCTGTACTGGTTTAGCTTCGGATGGAAACCAGATGGTTAGTGGCAGTGCATACAGTCCATCCACCTTAGCCTCCTATTTTGGTCGTTTAAGCTACAACTATGACGAACGCTACATGGCACAGTTTACAATCCGCAAAGACGGTTCTTCTAATTTTGGACCGAATAACAGATGGGCAACTTTTCCCTCTGTCTCTTTTGGATGGAACCTTACAAATGAAAAATTCATTGCTGACAAAAAACCAGAATGGCTCTACAGCACAAAGCTAAGAGCATCATGGGGTAAAAATGGAAATTCAAACATTCCAGCATTTGGATATGTTGCATTAACAAGTAGCGGCAACAACTATGCCTTCGGCGCTGGCGAATCTGCCACAATTGTAAATGGGGTAAAACCGAGCGGACTATCAAATCCCGATTTGAAATGGGAGCAATCAGAACAAACTGACATCGGTATTGATTTTGGTTTCTTCAAAAATTCTTTGACATTTACTGCCGATTACTATGTGAAAAATACCGAAGGGATGTTGATTACCATGCCAGTACCTGCTTATTCGGGTGACGCTGCTCCGACAGGAAATGTTGGGTCGATGAGAAACACGGGAGTTGAATTAGACGCCACCTACCGATTCAAAGTAGCAAAATGGAATTTCAGGATAGGTGCTAATGCATCATATTTGCATAATGAATTATTAAATATTGGGAATTCAACTGGTTATATCAACAAAGATAGTTATGCCAATGTAGGCACTATTTCGCGTGAAGAAAACGGCTATTGTGCTCCATTCTTCTACGGATACAAAACTGCCGGCATTTTCCAAAGCATCGCAGAAGTCAATGCCTATAAAAACACAAGCGGTGGATTGATTCAACCGAATGCCAAACCTGGTGATGTTCGGTTTGTTGATTTTAATGGCGATGGCAAGATTGACGACAGCGACCGTACTAAAATTGGTAAGGGAATGCCAGACTGGACTTTTGGCTTTAACGTTGGCGTCACTTATGGCAACTTGGACTTCAACATGGTATTTCAGGGAACTATCGGCAACGACATCTACGATGCTACACGCCGTACAGACCTGCAATATGTAAATCTTCCCTCATACATGTGGAGCAGATGGACTGGTCCCGGCACTTCAAACACTATTCCGCGTTTTACATGGACTGATACGAATGGCAACTGGAAATCTTCCGACCTCTTTGTAAAAGACGGTTCTTATATGCGTCTTAAAAATGCACAGATTGGTTATACCTTGCCCAAATCTATCACTAGAAAAGTATTGATCAACAGCCTCCGTTTTTATGTAGCTGCAGAAAATCTGCTTACTTTTACCAAATACGAAGGTTTTGATCCAGAAGTGGGAACATCAGGTGGCACATCTATCGGTATTGACCGTGGTTGCTATCCACAAGCACGCACCTTTACTTTTGGTGTAAACGTAAACCTTTAATCTTTAAACAATGGAAATTATGAAAAAACTAACAATAATAAGTTGCATTGCTCTTGCGGTTCTCGGAATGAACTCTTGCTCTGAAAATTTTCTGACAGTTGAATCAGCCAGTCAGTTATTAGCCGATGGAACTTACTACAATTCAAAAGCACACCTGACTGAGGCATTGATTGCCTCATACGACCCTTTGAAATGGTATGACTATTTCTATAGCTACGAGAGCCTTCCTTTTGTTGCTGATCTTATGAGTGACGATGTGATGGCTGGTGGTGGTGGCATAACTGACTGTTTGTACCTTCACAATATTTCAAATTTCAGTGCATTACCCACATCTGTTTGCAACCAGTCATGGACTATTAGTTATTCTGGTGTAAACCGTTGTAATATTGTGCTTCAGTACATTAATAATGCCACTGATATGACCGATGCAGAGAAGAAACAATATATTGCAGAAGCAACTGCAATGCGTGAATGGTACTACACTATACTTTGGAAATATTGGGGCAATATTCCTTATTATGAATCCAATCTTTCATATCCGTATATCTGCGAACAAAGTGGGCACGATGCTGTTTATGAAAAAATAGCTGCTACACTCGAAGGCATCATTAATGGCAACAGTTTACCGATGAAATCTGCATCTGGAAACGAAGGACATGTGACACAATCAATGGCTGAAATGCTTTATACTGATGTGGTTATGTATCAAAATGACAAAAACAGATATGCAACTGCGCTGAAATACATGAAAGATATTATCAGCTCTGGCAAATACGATTTAGTATCTGATTTTGCATCCATGTGGGAAAGCACAGGTGAATGGGGAAAAGAATCCATTTTTGAGATAAACTACACTTCCACTAGCGGATCTCGTTCTTGGGATGCTCCTATTGCTACAGGAGGGTCTGTTTATCCAAAATTAATTGGGATCAATAGCTTAGGTGGAAGTCCTGATTTTAATGGAGGATGGGGATTTGAACCTGTTCTTGCAAAAGCCTATACCCTGTTCGATGCTACAGACAAAAGACGCGATGCTAGCATCTTAAATTTTGCTTCATATGGTGCTTTAACGGGAGCAACTTACTCTCCCCGTTATGAAGACACAGGATATTTTTTGCGTAAATATCTCCCTCGCGTAAATGGAAATCAAGGATACACCGGTAATGCAGATATGAACTTCAACAACAATATACGTTGGTATCGATATGCAGAAACATTGTTGAATGCGGCAGAATTATTACTGCAAACAGGAGGCTCAACTTCCGAAGCTCAGGGCTATTTGGACAAAGTTCGTTCTCGTGCCGGTCTAACATCTGTGACTGTATCAATTGATAACATTCTGAATGAACGCCATAAAGAGTTCGTAGGTGAAGGCAAACGTTACTGGGATTTGATTCGTAGTGGCAAAGCTGCCTCTGTTCTCACAGCAGGTTCAACTCTAACACGTACCGTAGGATGGAGCACTAATAAAAAATATCTACCCATCCCTCAAACAGAAATAGATGCCGCTCAGGGAACTTTAACGCAAAACAGTTATTAATGCTATTAAAAAATAAAATCATGAGTAAGACAATATTAAAAATATTATTCGCTATTTTGTTGCCAATTTTCATAAATTCTTGTAGTGAAAATGATTACGGAGGTGCTGATAGTGGCCTGATACCAAACATCAATGATTATAAAAATCTATTGAGTATTAATGTAGTATCTGACTCCAACTATGTTACATTCAATTTGAATGCACCGAATGTATATCCTGTTTGGTCATATAATGATGGTACCTCAAATGTAATCTCTACCTTGAATGGTTTGTCACAAATAGTTCACCCTGCAGGCACATATACGGTAACTGCTAAGGTTGCAAACAAATATGGTATCAGTTCAGGGTCGGTTACTCTTACTTATACACTGACCAAAGATTTTATTGATAAAAATCTGTTCAAATATCTCTGCGGTGGATCTGGCACAAGTACCAAACAATGGGTTTGGAATTCAACAGTTGATGGGCACTTTGGTTGTGGGCCGGACGCCTCAAATTCAACCAGTTGGTGGAGCTGCGGTGCAAACGGCAAAGCCGGTGTTGGCATGTACGATGACATCTTTACATTTGGATATGCAGGTAGCGGACTATCTGGGGCTTACACGTATAATCCGGGAACAGGTGGTACAATCTATGTAAATTCTGGATGTACATTCAGTCCTTTCAATGCGTACAATACGAACAATGGAAATGATTATCAAGCAACCGTAGCTGTACAAAACACAACCTGGTCATTTAAATATGAAGGTAAAGATTTGTATTTGATATTCCCGGCGAATACACTTGTAGGTTATGTGCCAAATATTGAAACTTACAATACGCCTAAATTCAAAATTCTATCATTAACCGATAGCAAACTTTCAATGGCATGCTATAATGGTTCTATCGCATGGAAATATGAGTTCACGCCTAAAAAATAGACTTTGAACTATTTAGCAGATTAAATATCGCTACTCGGAATTATCAATAAAGCTCTGACGAAATTAGCTGACAAGGAAGAGCAGTTGGATATTGATATTTACTAAATTCTATAGCTTAAATAACCCGGAGAGAGTCAGACAATCTCCTCTCTTCGGGCTATTTAATGACTAATTGACAAATGCAATTTTTCATCTAAGAAAGAAGACACAGAGTTTGCCCAAGCATCACTCACCATACACAGTGCAAAAATTTGACATAAGCTGGCTATGAAATATTACAAACATAATTTCTCCGTTTTAGCTATATTGATCATAAACATATTGTTGCTAATCAATTGCAAAACAAGTTCCGGAGAAGAAATAGGCAATACGATCTCTACATCAACTCCCGAAACAAAATCAGATGTTACATTCTGGCTTACAAATTCTGACAAAACAGTTCTATTCCAGAAACAAAATTTGCCTCTAAATTTCAGTATTGATAATCAGGGTATTAGCACCATTACTATTGACACAACACAAACCTACCAAACCATTGATGGCTTTGGATTTGCCCTTACTGGAGGCAGTGCAACACTACTCAACAGTTTGGATGAAACACCAAAAACCCAATTATTGAAAGAATTGTTCCTCACGGATTCCACTCATATTGGTATCAGCTACTTACGAATTAGCATAGGAGCCTCCGATCTCAGTGCCGAGCCCTTCACTTACGATGAAGTTTCTTCAGGTCAACGTGATGACAATCTACTCTCGTTTTCAATTGCAAGAGAAAACACAGATTTAATTCCTATTTTGCAAAAAATTGTAGCACTCAATCCATACATTAAAATTATTGCAACACCGTGGACTGCTCCAACATGGATGAAAACGACCAATAGCTTTATAGGAGGAAGTCTGCGTACTGATTGCTATGATGTATATGCCCGCTATTTTGTCAAATACCTTTTGGCAATGAAAGACAGCGGCATCCCTATTGAGGCTATTACTCCTCAAAATGAGCCCTTAAACGCATACAATAATCCAGCCATGTTGATGATGGCTGACGAACAAACGAACTTCATAAAGAATTATCTCGGGCCTCAACTAAAAGCCAATAATCTTTCCACCAAAATAATAGTTTACGATCATAATTTGGATCATCCTGAATATCCTATCAATGTGTTAGATGACGCGGGAGCCTCAACATATATTGATGGATCAGCATTTCACCTATATGCCGGCAATATAGAAACCATGTCAACCGTTCACACCTCCCATCCAACCAAAAATCTTTATTTTACAGAACAATACACTGCTTCAACCGGGACGTTCAGTGCCGACTTACAATGGCATATTCAAAATCTAATAATAGGTGCTACCCGAAATTGGAGCCGCAACGTAATAGAATGGAATCTGGCCTCCAATCCTTCATTAGGCCCACATACTTCTGGAGGCTGTTCTACTTGTCTGGGAGCACTCACAATCAGTTCGTCGGTAAGTCGCAACGTCAGTTATTATGTCATTGCCCATGCTGCAAAATACATCCGCCCAGGTTCTGTCCGCATTGGAAGTAGCGTGATAAGCGAACTTCCAAATGTAGCTTTCAAAACCCCTGACGGATACAAAGTTCTCATCGTTCTCAACACCAAAGCTGTTCCAACTGCGTTCAATATCAGTTTCAGAAACAAAAACATATCGCCTACACTTGCAGCTGGTGGTGTAGGAACATTTGTTTGGAAATAAACAAATTATAAAATTACATCTACCTAAAACACATAAATACAATGCGGAAATCTTCATTAAGTATCAGTCTTGTAGTCTTTTCTCTATGTTGTAACTCTGTAATTACACTCGCTCAAAAGAAAATTGACAAGGAGTGGAAGGGTGCTGTATATACAACAGCGGAGAATTCTGACATGAAAATCAGTAAGACATCCACACTGCAATTTAGCAACGCTGCACAACCACTTGAAAAAGAAGTATGGATATTTGTAGATCCGAGTAAAACATTTCAATCAATAATTGGAATCGGAGGAGCTATCACAGATGCATCGGCAGAAACTTTTGCCAAGTTGCCCAAAGAAAAGCAGGAGGAAATACTGACCGCATTTTTCGATCCACAAAAAGGGATTGGCTACACTATGGCTCGTACGAATATTGGCAGTTGCGATTTTTCAAGCGACAGCTATACGTATGTGTCTGATAATGATATATCTTTGAAAACATTCAATATTGCTCACGATGAAAAGTATAAAATCCCACTGATCAAAAAAGCAATTGCAGCTGCAGGAGGCAATCTTCCTCTCTTTGCCAGCCCATGGACTCCTCCGGCATGGATGAAAGACAATAACGACCTGCTTCACGGTGGCAAATTATTACCCAAATATGCACAGGTATGGGCAAACTACTATATTAAGTTCATCAAAGCTTATGAGGCAAAAGGCATGCCGATATGGGGAGTATCCGTTCAAAATGAACCAATGGCTATCCAAACTTGGGAATCCTGTATTTATACAGCCGAGGAAGAACGTGATTTTATCAAAAAATACCTTGGCCCAACACTTATTAAATCAGGATTCGGCAACAAGAAACTGATCGCTTGGGATCATAACCGCGATTTATTGTATCATAGAGTTAGCACTATCATGAATGATCCTGAAGCTGCCAAATATATTTGGGGCTTCGGCTATCACTGGTACGAAACGTGGAGTGGCAGCGGTATGCAATTCGAAAATTTGAAACGCACAAAAGATGCATTCCCAACTAAGCATCTGTTTTTTACCGAAGGTTGTATCGAAAAATATGATGCCTCAAAAATGAATGAATGGTGGCTTGGCGAACGTTATGGCAAAGCTATGATTAATGATTTTAACAACGGTTCTGACGGTTGGATAGACTGGAATATCCTGCTTGATCAAACTGGAGGACCTAATCATGTAGGCAATTTTTGCTACGCTCCCATACATGCTGATCTAACAACAGGCAAATTGACTTACACAAATATTTTTTACTATCAGGGTCATTTCTCCAAGTTTGTAAAACCAGGAGCTAAAAGAGTGGCTTGTATAACTACAAGAGATCAGTTATTAGCAACTTCATTTGTTAACAGAGATGGCAAAATAGCTGTCATTGTAATGAATCCAACAGATAAAGCAATAAATTATAATCTCTATATCAAAGAAAAAACGGCATCTGTTGAGTGTCTCCCCCACTCCATTTCCACTTTAATTATAGAAGGAGTTTTTAAAAAATAGATGCCAATCAATAATTGTATTAACTCTAAATTGGCATCGTTCGTGTGTATTGAGTATCAGCAACATGCCAACTTCCAATATTTTCTCGTCTTGAATTTCTATATTTGTATTTCTTATTCGACAAAAAAATGCGATTCAACCCTTAAACATTTCATCTGATGAAGTCTTCCTTTTTAACCATTTTAGCTGTCATCCTTTTTTCTTCATGCAGCAAATCAGAACCTACCATCGACAATGCGACAAATACGGTTAGTACTGATTATATATATGCTTCCAAGAATAAGTCTGACAGTGTAAATTACATTATTTTCAGAGCGAAAATAAAAGATCCATTTTCGACGGTCACATGGGATTTTGGAGATGGAGAAACCCAGCAAAGCGACACGGTAGTTACCCACTATTTTCCTCAAAAAGGAACCTATCTTGTGAAGTTAACCGTTGAGAATGTCATTGGAACTGCTACTTTAGTAACTAAGAATATTGTAATATCTGCCGATGACCCTAATTATGTGCCGCACAAGTTAATCTGGAGCGATGAATTTGACGGAACATCATTAAACACATCTAACTGGGAAAACGAAATAAATATTGACGTAAATAATGAATGGCAAACTTATACCAATGGGAACAATCTGACCATTAAAGACGGAATTCTTACTATAACGGCAAAAAAAACAGGAACAGGACAGAAAAAAGGAGATTATACATCGGGTCGTGTTAACTCAAACGGGTTAAGAACATTCCTCTATGGTCGGATGGAAATAAGAGCTAAACTTCCTGCAGGAAGAGGTACCTGGCCTGCAACATGGATGTTAGGAACAAATATTGGCACCGTTGGATGGCCGGCATGCGGCGAACTTGACATAATGGAGCATGTCGGTTACAATCCTCTTTGGATCAAAGGATCGATTCATACACCATCCAGCTACGGAAACACGGTAAATAACGCCGACTATTATCTTACAAATTGCGAATCAGCATTTCACGTGTATGGCATGACATGGACTCCTTCAAAAATTGAATATTATGTTGACGACCCGGATCATCCTTATTACACTTACAGCCCTGCGGCAAAAACCGCTTCAAACTGGCCTTTCAATAAACCCTGCTTCTTTATTCTCAACCTCGCCATTGGAGGAGACTGGGGAGGATCGCAAGGGGTAGATGACAGTATTTTCCCTGTTTCCATGCAGGTTGACTATGTAAGAGTATATAATTACAAATGATCTTTCAGTGATGAAACGATTTAGATTTTACTGGCAACGGTTACTTTCTTTCACTTGGCCACATACTTATTCACAGGGAAAATTACACTATTGGGTTATGAAACAAAAATTTGCAGATCATATTTATACTGAATCCCGATAGATTAGCTGCTTGACACAGCCTTTATAAATAAAAACGGCCAAATTTCAGCCATTGTAATGAATCCGAATAACAATCTGATGGAGTGCAACTTGATAATTAATAAAGAAACAGCTACGAAGCAGCTTCTTCCTCATTCCATTTTAACAATAATATGTTTGAATAACAGCAATTGATGAGACCTATTTTTAATGCAATTTTTGCTTGTGTACTTTTAACATCGTGAGTGGCATCAGTCAGGGTTCAACAAATTGAAAGCTGGCTGACCAACTCCGACAAGTCAATCTTTTTTGAAAAACAGACTAATTCATTGGTAATTACCGGGTATCAAAAAATTCAAAACCTCCCTTAATTCAGGATCCTTGGCAACCAATATCCGAAAACAATATCTATGCAACAAACTCTACTCAATCTATGCTCTACCTCTTATTATTCTCCAAAATGACAACTAATTATTTCAAAATTTGCCTACATTCAATAGCATTACTTTCCGCGTTTCTACTTCTGACATCGGCATCCCCTGTCAGCAAACGCGCTTCTCATCGATTTATTCGAATCGAAGGGCAAAATCTAATCGATCCTGCAGGTAAGCAATTCCTAATCAAAGGCACCAATTTAGGCAATTGGCTGAATCCTGAAGGTTACATGTTTCTTTTCGACAATGTCAACTCTTATCGAATGATTGACCAAACCCTTAAAGAATTGGTAGGTGCCGATGCAACCAATCAATTTTGGCTGCAATTTCAGCAAAATTACATTACGCAAGCCGATATTCACTACATCCGTCAAATCGGCATGAACTCCATACGTGTTCCATTTCATTATAAGCTCTTTACAAACGAAAACTACATGGGGCAAAACAACCCCTCAAAGGGTTTTGAATTACTTGACAAAGTGATAAATTGGTGTAAAAGTGAAGGCCTTTATGTGATTCTTGATATGCACGATGCTCCCGGTGGTCAGACTGGTGACAATATAGATGACAGTTATGGCTACCCATGGTTATTTGAAACTGAAAATCATCAACAATTATTCTGTGCTATTTGGACTAAAATTGCGAAACATTACGCAAATGAGCCTACAGTATTGGGATACGATCTCCTCAATGAACCGATTGCACCCTATTTTCCAAATGTGGAAGAGCTAAACAAAAAGCTGGAACCACTCTACAAAAAGGTGATCCAATCTATTCGCAAAGTCGATAAAAATCACATTGTTTTATTAGGAGGATCGCAATGGGACAGCAATTTCTCGATATTTAATGATTGGAAATTCGACAACAAAATGATGTACACCTGTCACCGTTACTGGTGCGACACGCTTCAAAGCAATATTAAGGACTATCTCGATTTTCGGGCAAAAGTAAATCTTCCGCTTTATATGGGCGAAACGGGCGAAAACACCGATGAGTGGGTAGGAGGATTTCGTCGATTATTGGAACGGAACAACATCGGGTGGCACTTTTGGCCTTACAAAAAGATGGTAAAAAGCAGTTGCCTTTCATCTATCAAAGAGCCGGAAAACTGGAAATTAATTGTTCAATACACGAAAAAAGAGAATAGCTCCTTTGATAAAATTCGCAAAAACAGACCCTCGCAAGAGTTGGTTAAAAAAGCAATGAGTGAACTGTTGGAAAACATGAAACTGAGCAACTGTTCAATCAATCAAGGCTATATCAAAGCTCTTGGAATGAAGCCGTAACAAGTTGTGGATTACATTACTTCCTTTTAAGGCAAGGGATTAAGGCAATTTTAAGCAATGTGTGCTTGATATTGCCTTAATTTGATCGTTTGGCAATCCATTTTCTTTAGCCAATGTGTCCCATTGACTCACCACGTTTGACATTTGTTCAATAATCTCTTTCGGCTTTTTAATTGACATGCTCGCAGCAAATTTCAATAAATCTTGCTGCGAATAATCGTCCCATTTGCCATTAATCGACATCTGATGATGTTGCGTCCACTCTCCTGTCGGATTGTAAGCCCAAGTCACATCGTAAGCCGGAGCCATGCTCCATTTGCCCATTTTATCCATTAAAAATGCAAAGTTTTTGGTGTGATCATCCTGATTTCGTGCTATTACATTAAACACCATACGACGATACATTTGTTCGGCATCAGAATATGGCAAGCGTAATCGTCGCATTACCTGAAACAACTGTTCATACGAAAATACATGTAAAAGCTGAAAGTCATAATGTGCCATTCCGCAAAGAGTCTGCACATGCACCTTTTCGTTTCCGTTTATCCTATCAAACCGTTTCGTCATAAAATGAGCACGCCCGTTTTCTTCGAATAAACGCGATTCCATCATCTCTATTCCGGCCATTCGAGCCATCAGATAATAAATGTATTCAATCCTCCCATAATGCATCGGATCGCCCAATGTTTCATTTGTAATTCCATCCAACTTTAGCAACCAATGCTCAAAACCTGCCGGAGCATCAATTTGGCCTGAGCGCACTTCTTTTGTAGTATCGTTGTATGCAATCACAGCTTTGGCTCTGGCACCTCCTGCCGAAGTCCCTACCCTGATAATGGAAAGTAAAGCTTTCTCTTCGTTTTTGTCTAAGGACACATTCAAAAGAGCCTTGTCTTCCATCATTTTACGTGCAATATCGACCAAACCCTTGATTTCAACGGCAGAACTCCGTTCGAGCAACGCATCATTTGATGGCTCAAACTCCAAAGCTCCCATCCCTCTTTTCCCTTGATAGCAAAGTCGCTCAATTAGATTCGCCTCTTGTCGCCCCTGTGAAGCCAGCCACCTATCGAGCAATGCTCTTCCATATGCATCGGGTAAAGAATCGGCAAGCAAACCCGGCAATCCATGAAATGAAGTTCGTGCAAGTGATGGAAAGGTAAATATTTGCGGATTTGAAATGGGCATGTAAATAGGAGACACATCCCATCCATTCTTTAAAAACGATGTATCAAACTCAAAAGATGCATATCCTAGAGCCTCATTCCAAAGTGCGGCTCCGACATACTCGTTCCATAAATATATGTTGGCTACAGTTACCATTCGCTTTTAGGTGTGTATTTAACTTTAGACTCAGAAGCTCTCAACCGTTGTTGACCTTGCAGTTTAGCATATAAGATGGGACTTGGTAGCTGCATTTCAAAAAATGAATCTAGTAAATCCAACCTTTCAAGAGCTCTCAAAAGCTGCACAATCACCAACACGCTGCAATTTTTCCCATTTTCCACGTCGCCAATTGTGGTACGATAAACCCCTGAAAGCACTTGTAAATGAGACTGCGTGATATTCTTATCCAATCGGATTTTGCGCAGTTTTTGTCCTATTTGCTGCATTATCGCAAGATCACTGAGCATGTATGTATTTGCATTATCCATTTTATGATGTCTATTTACCTCTTATTATACATATAAATCTTATTACGATGCAAATATACATCATTTAATCCTTATGTGCAACAGTTTCTCAAATATTTTCATATTATGATGCTTATACACATCTTTATATAGTTTTAATATTCTTATGATGCGTATTTACTTCTTTATAAATATTTTTATTCCCCTCTAAACCAAATTTATTCATTCCAAACCTGCAAATAAATACAAGAAATCCTTCATCTTAAAATCACGTCAATACCATCATCCATTTTTTAAAAAATGATTATCTTTGTGAAACTTAAAATAGTTTTCCTATGAAACACTTACGTTTTCTTTCCGTTACAATTTTTTGTTCAATGGCTACTCTCGCCTTCGCCTTGCCGTTCAATTACACCAGACAATGGGAAAAAATTGCTGCCCTTGAAGCAAAAAGTCTACCGCAATCAGCGTTGCAAAGTGTTGACAGTTTGATTAAAGCTGCAAAAACAGAGAAAAACAGTCCTCAATTGCTGAAAGGATGGCTATTTCGATTCAGATACCTGACTGCAAAAAGCGCCGACAATTTTGCACCCGAATTGCAGGCAATGGAAAACTACACGACTAAAACAACAAACAATTCCGAAAAGGCAATGCTCCACAGCCTGCTTGCTGAATTATACCTGCAATATTATCAACAAGACAGCTATACAATTAACCAGCGAACAAAGGTAACCGGATTTGTCCCTTCCGATATGAAAGAATGGACGGTTAATATTTTTGCAGACACAATTGTTGCTCACGCAATGGCATCGCTAAAAGATGCTGATTTACTACAAAAAACAAATGTATTGGTATATGAATCTATTATCGAAGCCGGAAAAGATAGTCGTATACTTCAGCCTACACTCTACGATTTTTTAGAAAAACGTGCCATTGAGATTCTTTCCACATTTTCTGAAAATGAACAAATAGATAACTCGCATTTTACCGATAATTCCCTCTTTGGAAATGTTGAAGAGTTTACACAGAAAAACATCAACTCAAACACTTTCAAAGGACGAATCGCAAATATCTATAAAAACTGGCTTTCATTCCGGTTAAAAGAAAAGAACATAGCGGCGCTGATTTACAACGATATGCAACGCTTAGAATTTATTAAAAACAATACTATCAGCAGTGCTAAAGAAGGCTTATATTTAGGCTGTTTAAAACAAATGCATCAAAAATATATGGCAAACGGAGCTGTGGTGGAAGTGCTTGCGGCAGAAGCAAATTATTATATACAACACGACAACTATGACAAACAAAAACCGGATGAAACGGCGCAATATCTCGATTTTAAAAAACGAGCTTATGATCTCTGTGCCGAAGGAATCCGTAGGTTTCCAAAGTATGCGCGTATCAACTCACTGAAAGAGCTTCAGCAACAAATTACCACTCGCAACATCAATATAGATAACCCTGATATTACAGCCAAAGAGAGTTTGGTACAAGTAAAACTCGGCACAAGCAATATCAAGCAGCTTGAACTAAAGGTATATCGGATTAATTCAAGCGCTTTGGAATATTATAAAAAACAAAACGACCGATACAGAAACCAAATCTCTAAAAATGCCTCTCTCATTGAAACCCGCATTATCCCGATAAAAGCATCACCATTATTTCGCGAAACAGACACTACAATTACCATAAAACCGAATAGTTATGGCATTTATGAATACTCTGTTCAAGAGACTGGCAATACAAAAAAAGATAATTTAGTCACTTCTCATTTTTCAATTTCTGATTTGGCTTATTTTACACGAACACGTAGAGATCTGCGCTCAGAAATTTGTGTAGTTAACCGGATTACCGGAAAACCATTAAAAGGCATACCAATAAATCTCTTCACACCTTCAGCCTACAGTGATCAACGTAAATACGTTAAAGTAGAAGGGACAATCACTGATCAAAATGGATTCAGCAATTTTTCAACCAAAGATGTATATGGAACTTTTGTGCAAATAGAGAACAATGAAGATATTTATTTCCCTTTTAACAGCATATCAACCTACTTTAATCCAAATTACCAAGCAGAAAAAACAGAACCAACCGTATCTCTCTTTACTGATCGCTCAATTTACCGTCCCGGCCAAACACTGTATTACAAAGGAATTGCATGGATTGCAAACAAAAAACAGTCACAGACGATTGAAAACAAAGAATATAGCATCACCCTTATTGATGCAAACTATCAGGAAATTGCAAAACAAACCGTAAAAACCAACGAATTTGGATCCTTTGCCGGCAATTTTGTGTTGACAAAAAAAGGGTTAAATGGCAATTACTCATTGAAAATCGACAATCAAACCTCTCTATCATTCTCTGTCGAAGAATACAAACGCCCTTCCTTTGAAATAAAATTTGACCCTATCAAAGGAACACCTGCTTTTGGTGACAAAGTAACCGTTACCGGCAATGTGCGCAGCTACGCCGATTATCCTATTGCAAAAGCCGCAGTAAAATATCGCATTGTAAAAAGACCACATTGGCTGATGCGCTGGTTTGGAGGTCAGGAACAAGAGATTAGCAACGGGCAGACAATCTCTGATGAAAAGGGCAAATTCAATGTCGAATTTGTGCCACAAAAAACAGAAGAGGTATCGTCAGAATTCCAGCAAATTTACACCTATTCGGTCTTGGCAGAAGTGACCGACAGCAATGGTGAAACGCAAAAAAATGAGATTTCACTTTCAATTGGCGATGTGTCAATGTATATCAATGCCGATTGCAAAGAAGAAATGGACAAGGCACAACCTTTTAATGTAGCTGTAACTGCCAACAACTTGAATGGTGAAATAATAAAAGCAAAAATTGAGTATCGAATCTTCAAATTAAAAGAAAGTGGAGAATACGCCGAAGCAATTACTTCGAGTAAACCACTTGAAATTGAGAAGGAAGTGACTCATGGCAGCATCGAAAACGAAGACAAATTAACCGTCAAAGAGATAGCAAAATGGTTATCCGGCGAATATTTAATTCGCTTCAGTGCAACAGATGATAAAAATCGCCCGGTTGAAACTGAAAAAAAGTTTACCCTTTATTCCACAACAGACTCAAAACCGCCTGTTAAACGCTATCGCTGGATTAAGGAGGTAAAAACAAGCTGTAAGGTCGGTGAAAACGCCGAAATTCTATTTGGAACATCGGCCAAAGATGCATACG
>Ga0302272_1000105_pt1 | contig 42909 bp, 32 predicted proteins | sample III_Bog_N1_2_FD_198772 | JGI IMG/M metagenome (GOLD analysis project Ga0302272, IMG submission 198772) | Peat permafrost microbial communities from Stordalen Mire near Abisko, Sweden - III_Bog_N1_2 | ecosystem: Environmental > Terrestrial > Soil > Wetlands > Peat | place: Sweden: Abisko...
TCGAATACAAAATCACCGACATCTCCCTCGCGGCCTGGGGCCGCAAAGAACTCGACTTGGCAGAAAAAGAAATGCCAGGTCTTATGTTCGTGCGCAAAGAATTCTCTAAGGCAAAGCCACTCAAGGGTCTTAAAATCATGGGCTCTTTGCACATGACTATTCAGACCGCAGTGCTTGCAGAAACGCTGGTAGAGCTTGGTGCAGAAGTGCGTTGGTGCTCCTGCAATATTTTCTCTACCCAAGACCATGCTGCCGCGGCACTCGTGGTCGGCAAGAACGGCACCGCCGAAAATCCACAGGGCATTCCTGTGTTCGCATGGAAGGGAGAAAACCTTGCAGACTATTGGTGGTGCACCGAACGCGCCCTCGATTTCGGCAAAGGCACAGGCCCCGACCAGATCGTGGACGACGGTGGCGATGCGACCCTGATGATCCACAAGGGCGTGGAATGGGAAGCTGCAGGCAAGGTTCCTACCGCAAAGCCAAGCGATCCCGAAGATTGGCGCGAGCTGTTGGGAATCATGAAAACTCTCTTCGCAGCAAATCCAGGACGTTGGACCAAGGTTGCGAAGAAGGTGCGCGGCGTTACCGAAGAAACCACCACAGGCGTGCATCGCTTGTACCAAATGGCCAAAGAAAAAAAATTACTGTTCACCGCAATCAACGTGAACGACTCCGTGACCAAGTCAAAGTTCGATAATATTTATGGATGTCGCCACTCCGTAATCGACGGTCTCAATCGCGCTACCGATGTCATGATTGGTGGCAAGGTTTCCGTGGTTTGCGGCTTCGGTGAAGTCGGCAAGGGATGTGCACAAGCCCTACGCGGACAAGGCTCACGCGTCATCGTGACAGAAATTGACCCGATCTGCGCATTGCAGGCCGTGGTGGAAGGCTACGAAGTCAAGCGCATCGAAGATGTCATTCACGAAGCCGATATTTTCGTCACCACTACTGGCAATTATAAAGTGATTACCGTTGAGCAAATGAAGAAAATGAAAGATGGCGCCATCGTCGGCAACATCGGTCACTTCGACAACGAAATCGATATGGCAGGACTTGAAAAGGTGAAGGGAATCCAACGCATCAACATCAAGCCACAATATGATCGCTGGGTGTTCCCCGATGGCCACAGCGTCTTGATCCTTGCCGAAGGCCGCCTCATGAACCTCGGCTGTGCAACCGGACACCCTAGCTTCGTAATGAGCGCAAGCTTCGCGAACCAGACCTTAGCGCAGATCGAACTCGCCACCAACCTCAAGGCTTACAAGACCGACGTATACATCTTGCCTAAGAAGCTCGATGAAAAAGTCGCGCGCTTGCATTTGGCACAACTCGGTGTGAACCTCACTGTTCTCTCTAAGGAACAAGCAGGCTACATCAACGTGCCAGTGGAAGGGCCGTATAAAGCTGAACACTACCGCTACTAGGGTCTTTGGTCTGTCTCGAAGCGCATCGTTGCGTCATGGGGCCCACCATCTGCGCTCAGCGTACGGGAGTACGCTTTCGCTTGCTGGTCCCCCCGTTCCTTGCGCTGCATCTTCGATCCAGACCAAATACGGTATGCTGACATACAAAAAGAGCCTCGGAAAATTCCGGAGCTCTTTTTTTGTTAAATAATCTTGCTAAATAAGTGATCTTATTTGTCGCTGATAACAATTAGCACTCGGCTTCCTTATAATGGTTTCTGTTGCATGGATTTACTCGCATTTATCACAACTTGCCAGCAAACGGAATCAGCAGAGAAATTTTATTTTTCTCGGTGGCTAAGCAAATGAGTGTCCTCTATAAAAGACAAGAAAGCGACCGTCTCTTTGAACTTAAAATTAGTGACAACTCCTTGCACTCAACGCTACCACATTCGCATAATGAATCGTCGTTAGGATTTATAGAGAAAGGGTGTTGTCGAATTGAAGTTCGTGGGTACAGCAAAACGCTTGAAGCACCTTCTCTCGTATATTTCGCTCCAGGAATCGTTCATTCGTCTATTGCAGATACGACGGCAGAATGGCGATTTCGCGTCATCTATTGGAACGCGCATAATAAGTATTCGCATTGCCATGTGGCACAAACAACCCTAGATCCAATTTCTGCACTGAAGGTTGAACAGCTTTATACTCATTGGGAAAAAGTACCGGTAGATCCTGTGATCCTTGAAGCTCTTCTTGACTCATTTATCAGCCCACAAAACAATGATGCTGCAATTGAATCACCAATATGGAACGAGATGGAAATTCTTCTTAAGCACGATTATGAAGGATTCTGGTCCCTAGATAGATTGGCTGCGAAAATGGGATACGATAAGCGATATTTAACAAGAGTTTTCAAGCGACGTTTTGGAACGACGCCTGCTTTTTATCGACAAATTTGCAGAGTAACACATGCTAAAGATCTTCTTCGGCAAGGCTATGCAATTAGTGACGTTGCTCAAATATGCGGCTTCCATGATCAAAGCCATTTGACGAAGGTTTTTGTTGCCTTTTCTGGAACAACTCCCAAACATTACCGAGAAGCATAAGCCGTTTTTGTACAAGACTTCGTTAAGTCAAAATTCTATGATAAAAGCATGGTCATAGAAAATCAGCACAATAATGGAGTTAGCATGTCAACAATTCAAAGTGGAAATCAAAAACTTTACTATGAGATGTACGGAAAAGGAGAGCCTGTTATCTTTATTCCCGGTTTAGGTGCATCTAGGCTAGGTTGGACGAAGCAGATACAGGCGTTCTCAAAACGATACTTAATGATAATTATGGATAATCGCGATGCTGGAGATAGTGGCTTAAGCGTTGATCCGTATGCAATCGCAGACATGGCTGATGATGTTGCCAGTGTGTTAAAAAGCATTAGTGCAAAGCCTGCGAATATTGTTGGAATATCGATGGGAAGTTTTATCGCACAACATCTGTATTTGCGTCATCCTGAGTGTGTGAAAAAGCTGGTACTAGTGTCTTCTACTGCTGGTGGGAGTAGCCACGTGCAGCCGGATCCTGAAGTCATCAAGGTTCTTCATCAAAACCCAGACGAAGATAAGGAAACCTATGTACGGAGACTTCAAACGGCAGCAACAGGACCTGGTTTTGCGAGTCGGTCTCCAAATGATTTTGAACTTCTTGTTGGTAATGCACTAAAATTCACCATGTCTCAGAATGCGTATATGCGCCAATTTTCTGCAGCTAGGTCACATTATAGTGAGGGCACGCAAAAATATTTAGCCACAGTCCGAGTGCCAACGTTAATCGTTCATGGGGAATGCGATCCATTAGTTCCTTTTGCAAATGGGCAAGCGCTAGCAAAGCAAATTCCAGCTTCAAAAATTATTTCATTTCCTAGTGTTGGACATTTACCTCATATTGAATCCACAGAGCGGTTCAATCAAGAAGTGATTCAATTTCTCGAAAACTGAGTTGATCATTCCAAGTTTAAAATCAGGGGTATATATTATTGATATTATGCGAGATAATGTTCTGCTAGAAAGAAAGTCTTTTATTATTCAATGATTTTGGCGAACGCAGAATTTCTGTTGGGTATTGATGGATCATTAATCTCGTTTACAGAACATTAATCCGGTAACGGCTATTCTGAATAAAAAAGAGTCCCAGAAAATCCGGGGCTCTTTTTTATTTGAAGATAGTGACTTTCGTTATTTCACTTGCACAGCTTGTACATGGGTTCCAAACGATCCTGAGGTGCGAACCACGTAAATGCCTCGACTGATTTCACCGAGCGCAAAGCGATGAGTTCCAGCGTCTAGAGACCCTTTGTACAGATTCGCTACACGACTTCCAAGGATGTTAAAAAGAGCAACATCGACGAGCCCCGAAGCAGGAACTGTGATGAGAAGTTCGTTCCCTTGTACACGAGCGGAAAGCATCGCGCTGGTAACAATATTCTTTTGCGTAGCAACAGAAACATTCGCCCAACCAGGCATTTTGTCTAGCGTAATTACTCGATCATCCGCCATATTGCGCTTCCATATAGAGTCAGCAGTCTTACTGATAAATCCGCCGCTCCAGCTTTCGTACCAAGGCATCCACCAAGACCACAGCGCACCATCCTCCGCCATTGAATTCACATCAGGGATTGGACCATTTTCGGAAAGCGCCAAAATCTTGTTTTGTCCAAAGTTTTGAATGAGTGAGTCATAGGCAGAAGCATTGCTTTTGTTGTCATAAGCGTTGTTATAAATGTCCACGGAGAGAATATCGAAGTTGGTGGCACCGGGATTCCACGTCGTATAGCTTGCGGTCTGCGGATTAAATACCCAAATGACATTCTTCACGCCGTCTACATTGACCATGCGATCATACATGAGCCGATACAGAGCTCCAAATTGTTCACCCGTGTGGGTACTCCACCAGAACCAAGTTCCACCAGACTCGTGGAGTGGCCGGAAAATGCATGCTACGCTATCTTTCTGCAGAGTGAGGAACTGACTTGCTACATGGTCGATATCTTCAATCATCGCTTTATACTTACTAGATGAAGTATCCCAAGTGGTGGTGCCGGTAACAAAAGCCTTGGTGAAATCGAACGTAGTGTATGGAGTTCCTGCGCCCTGTACGTAGAAAGCATCAACAGAATCGCTAGGGTCTTTCCAGTGCCATGTGAACGCAGGAATACCACCAGCATTCCAAAGATCTGTAGCGAGCTTCACAGCCGTTGCCGTGTACCCCTTGTACCACCCATTGGTGTCACCAACAGCACCCGTTGAAAACAGGAAATCGAACCCAATAAGCGCCGGATATTTTCCGCTTCTGGTGAACACAGTATCGGGGTCAGACTGATCCTTGAATGGCGTATAGGAGGTTAGTGCGCTGTTGCCGTAATCATACACGAAGTCCAGATTTCCAGTCATGATACCTGAAATCGTTTTGACTCCGAAATTCGACTTGAGAAACGAATACAATTTGCGAGCCGAAGTCGTAGCTCCGTTTGTGACAGGGTCATTGCTGAGTGTAAACGGCTTAGCAATATGTTTATCAACGGTGATGTAATCAAAATAGGTATAGCCCCAGCTCGCGCGAATAGCGATGGTGTTTGCTCCAGTTGCTAGCTTAACCGTCGTTGTAACAACGTGTCCAAACGTGAGATTCGTAGAGTCGAAACTCAATTGCCCCACATTCGTTCCATTCACATCCAAGTATTGGATTTTGTGATTTTCATAGCCGGAATAATAAAAGGCTACATCGTACATTCCCGCAGCTGGAGCTGTGACATTGAATGTAATCGAACCTGTTTGCAACTTGACGTACTTCCCGCCAGAAGCAGAAGCTAAAGCAACCGTGGCAGTACCACTCTGTGTCGCATCTTCGGCTTCGTAAACCGTTGCGTTTGCGAGAACCGCGAGCAGAGAGGAAACGAAAACAATGGTGATCAATTTCATAAAAATCCCATTTCGAGTTTCAAGCTTGATAAAAAGATATACACCTAGAGCGGTTCGGCATCATTGAAGTATATCACGTGAAAGAACATGAGTAACGGAATGCAACAATTATCACAAATAACTAAGAAAATTCATAGCTCCTTCTTGTATTTACCGCTCTCTTAATCGTCCTAAAACAATTATGCTCACAACCGCACAACCCGCAGAAACAAGCCACGCATTCGCTAAGGTGCTGACTTGCGCCATCTGACCACCAAAGAGCAAACCCGCGCCAACGCCCATATCAAAGGCCGTGAAATATGTGGAATTTGCCGTGCCACGTTGATGATGTTCAGCACGCTGCACAATCCAATTTTGCAAGGCAGGGAACCCAACACCGTAAGCAACGCCAAGCAATAGCGCCACCGCGAAATACACCGCAGCAAAAGGAAATAAACCCAAAGCAACCAAAGACAAGGCTGCCAAAAAAGAACCAAGTAATGCCAGGCGAACAGTCCAACCCTTATCAAGCAAAGAGCTACAAAGGATGCGCGACAAAATAAAGCCCACGGAAATCAACACAAAAAAGAAACCAGTGCCCGCAATTCCATTTTGCTTCCCATAAAGAGATGCGTAGGCCAATAAAAGTCCATAAGAGATGGTGAGGAACAACATGGCTATACCACCTAGAATTCCTTTTCTCAAAATAAAGCGATCCAAGGAAAGTACGCCATGAGCATGAGGTGCATGAAAGGGTTCACGAATCCACATTGTGACAAAGAATCCTAGAAGCGAAGTCCCTACGGCAACAGAAAGAACCCAAGTGAAATTCAAATGATCTTGCAAAAGAATTCCCAATAAAGGTCCTAGAGCCATGGCAATATTCATCGACATTCCATAATAGCCGATGCCCTCTCCACGACGTTCCGCAGGAACAATATCGATGGCAATCGTTGCCCCAGCAGGGATAATCAGCCCCCAAACCAAACCATGCAGTAGCCGCACCGCAAGAACAATCCACAGTGCTACCGCGCCGAAGTACAAAATTCCGCAGAATGTGAATAATGCAAAAATGATGAGATAAAACTTTTTGCGAGGAAAGGTGTCGATGAGAAATCCAGAGAAAGGCCTCATACAAAGACCCGCGACCACATAAGCCGCCATGACTACTCCCGCAAAAGAAGGCGTGGCATGCATTTCTTGAATTAAATGCACAGGCAGTGTTGGCATCAACAGGTAAAACGAAAAGGACATGAAGAAGTTGGCGATAAATGCGAGAATAAAATCCCGCGTCCATAGAGGTTTCATGGTTTCTCCAGATTCATAGTGGCAACAAACAGGGCTATGATCTGCTGCCATGCTATGGGCAATGGATGAAATTCTGGCGAAACCAATTAATTTCTTGTACGCAATCGTTAGCCAAAGTTCTGCGATGGAAGCAGGACTAGGCTCAAGCCGTTTTGCAAGATAGCAACGAAACCAAGAATTTTCATGCGTGAAAAAGATAAAACGCCTTTCAAAGACCGGAAGGCCAAGGATTCTTGCTACTCCAAGTCTCTGAGTGCTTTGGAATACAAGCCTCCATCGGTGGCCACAAAAAGCCGCCCTTTGAATTCTGTCACATCGTTGATGTTGGAATTGCTGAGTTCCGTATTGTCCAGTTCGATGGTCTTGCGAGACTTGATGGCAAAACGGAAAAGTCGCGATCCATAGATTGCGCCAAGAAATCCTGGGGTCTTGATTAGTCCTCCCGCACTACCCAAACCAGTATTGAAAGTGCTATCCCAAGTCGTGCCGCGGTTAGGAGAAATCCAGAGGATTCCATTGCGCTGCAAGGCAAATATCGAATCCTGATAAAATGCAATATCCGTAAAAGCCTTGCGTTGGTCTGACTCCCAAAGAAGAGTCAAACTGTCATTTTGTCGATTAATGATGTCTTCGGCAAGGCTTGTATCTACACGAAACTGCACCGAGTTGCCCCTAGTCGGAAGATGGAACCACCAATGAATATTGGCTCCAGACGTCGATATTTGGGCAATGCCATTATCCGTAGTGAGATAAAAATATCCATCATGATAGCGCTTGTTGTTCGTGCCGTATGCATCAAAAGGAAGAAGTTTTACCAAATGGAACAGACACCCCCAATCGACAGGATTGACAAGCGCTTTTTCCACCTGTATGAACGCCAAAGCCTGGCCGTATAAGTTACCCGCCGAGTCCGTAAGCGGGTGCCTAGTGCGGTCAACCCCAAGAAGCAACATATCGGAGTCTGAGACAGCACCGAGACTGCTAGAAATCCAATTGCTGATGATTTCGTCGTTCTGCGTGAATGCAGAGTCAATATCTTGCAAGGTTGTCTGACCACGGATGAAAGGCCAAGTCCTGTAATAGTCGTAATAGAAACCCGCCTCGTCCCTGGAGAAGCTATAGACGAAGCGCAAAGAAAGAATCGGTTTGCGATAGCGGCTGGCCACAGGCGAGGTAATGCCGATTCCTTCTCGGAGACTGTCGTTCAGGGAATCCCACACAGTAGCACCATGGTAATCGACAACCACCATTACAGAATCATCGCCACGCAAGGCAAGCAATGGATTTTCAGATTGTTGTTCCAGAGGATCTATTTTCCACGAGCTTGCGTCTCCCGAAGAGGTCTGACTACAATGCGTCAATACGAGGCACAGAAAAAGAAGGCCACCATGAGCCATAGCTTTAGCGATGCTGGATTTTCGGTTTGACAAGAAGCCCCCTTGTGAACCTGACTGCGCAAGAATAGCATTTTGAGAAAGTATTTTGCGAAAGCGTCCACTGCACCAAGGATCGTGACCCGAAGGGACGGGACGCCCACGGCGGCCTGGCTCCAAGAGCAAGCTTGCTTGCCTTGGAGTAGAGCCCGACCCGAACGAATGTGAGTGGTGGTGCCCAACGATCTTGAATTATGGACTAAATAAATCCTGATTTATTCAGGTCACAATATCTTTTGCGTATTTAGTTCGCTCGATTTGATCTTTTCCGTTGGTGACAAAGTGGTCAGTCATTCGATCGACAAATAGTATTCCATCTAAATGATCGATCTCATGCTGCAAGCACCTTGCGACCTCATCGGAGCGCTCTATGATCTGCTTACGGCCATCTCTGTCGTAAAACTCAATCTTAATAGTTTTATGGCGCATCACATTTCCAAAATATTCAGGCAAGGATAAACAACCTTCCGTACCATTGACCAGCTCCGCACTCTTAAACAAATATTTGGGGTTGATAACCTCTAGGAATTCACCTTCATAATCCATGACGATCACGCGTTGCAAGACGGCGATCTGCGGTGCCGCCAAGGCCGCTCCATCGTCCCTTTCCATCAGAGTCTTTTTCATGACTTCGAGCAGTTTTGTGAGCGACTTGTTGAAATCAACAACGGGCCTCGCGATATCGCGGAGCACTGGATATCCGAACCGGACCACTTCTGAACTATATCGCATAATTATTCGCCATTGAATCTTTATTTCAAATAAATATAACGAATCTTCGCCATACAAACTCAGATTTGTGGCCAATGGGTTTAGCCTGCTAAGGGGTTACGACAACGCCGTTAGCTTCTCGAAACTTGATGTGTTGTACCAACGAGTCGATATATTTTTCGTATGTGGCCTCAATATATTGGGCTCGCACAATAGGGGCAACCAACTCAAAAGGCTTATAGCCATTCCCCTGACGACTGACGCTTTTAATAATCGATAATTCTTGTCCATTATCGACAATCGCACTGACCGAACCAACAGAAAGGGTGTCTGCAACACACGATATTTCCCCATCATGGGTGTAATCATTTCTTGCGGTAGCATCATTAAAGATCCGTGCTGTCATTTTAGCATGGGCACTCTTGACCGCTTTTGCAAAATCCAGCCCAGCGTGCACCTGCTGTTGAATTTTGTGCAGAATTGCCCACGCCGAGTCGCGCACAATATTCTTTGTTGTATCTGGATCTGCATAAGCGATCTTAATTTCTTGAACGCGAATACTGTCTCTGGCTTGAAAATGATCCTTGCGAATCAACAAGTAATATTCCTGAAGCTGTTGCAGCGAGGGCTTGAGTTCTGCGTTGGCAAGGCTTTTCTGCAATTCGATAACCATATTGGAAAATACATAATCAAAAAAGGTTTCTTCGCTAAAATGCGCCGCACCATAAATCACGCCATGATTCGCGATCACACTATCGCGCCTTTTATTTTCGAGCAATAAATTGGTTAATAACGTTTCATAGCGAATATCAGAAATTAACCCTTTTTGACGTGCCAATATTTCTTGGATCTTGATTCGCTTAAGCGTATCTAGGGCTAGCGAATGCGCTCGTTGTGCAGGGATTTCACCTCCATAATTATTTTCCCAAAATCCTTTTTGCGAAGTAACTTCGTTACCAAATTTATTTCTGAAGTAGCTCAGAATTTGACTTCTATGGAGCTTTATCTGAAGATTCAATTCTTGCGTAGTAATCGGTTCGTCGTTCACATAGGCTTCAACCGAGTTCGGTGTTGCTGCCATGCAGAATTGATTTCCGCAAATTAGAACCCCTACAAAACAAATCAGCCCAAAGCGAAAACCCCATGTAATTCGTGGGAAAGAAGTGGCGCAACAAAATCGTGCACTCATTATTTTTCTGGATTTAATATTAAGCGTCGTTCGTTATTCCCTGCAAGCTGAAAATATTCCTGCGTGCTTTTGAAGATCACATGCGACAGAATCAATTGCCCAGAAATGTCGTATACGCTCACGGGTGTTTTATTGGCGATGTATGCATCAAGCAATCTCAAATTCTTACTCAAAGACCCCGCGAGGTTGACAGGAATAATTTTGACGGTGTCGGGATCATAATATTCTTGTGCCCCAATGTCAGGAAGTCCGTTATACAATTTACTTCCCCAATAATCGAGCCCTCCATTGTTCGCGATCGCAAGTCCCGCATTAATTGCAGGTGATGTCGCTTTCAGTTTTAATCCCGTTATATTCAGCCGACCAAGGGGAGCTGTGGTAGGAGCATTCACAAATTGCGGATCACTGGTCACCGCATTTGATTCAGCAAGAGTGCCCGCAGGAAAATACAGATTATTTGAATGCGTCGCGCTTGGATCTACCGTATAGACTTGTGTTCCTGAAGCACTGTAAAAAATATTGTTGTACACAAAATTGGCTTTGAGCGTGTTGTAATGTGGATATGCACTCGTGATGGTATCTGTTCTTGCAAAGATATTGTTATACACCCAGATGTAATCCCCACCACGCCAATCGCCAATGATCTCATTCAGAGAAATATTATAACGAACCACAGAACTATCGATGTGATTATTGTCCCCCATGGTCAACATAAATCCACCCTGATTGTCATGGCTATAATTAAACTGGTAAATGGAGTTGGGACTGTAGGAATCTATGTCAAAGCCTTCCCCATCACCTGCGGGGAAATAATGGTTGTAGGCTTCGTTATATTGAAACGTCAATTTATTCGCGAACCATCCGCCCCAGATTCCTGCAGACCAATCGGTCTGAGTCCCATTGCCATTGAATCCGCAGTGGTGTACCACATTGTGCTCCACTAAAGCGCCCGTGCAACCAAGCGCAACAATACCATCACCCGCACTGTACGATACTGTGTGTTCCTAATGATCAAATTCGTCTTATCAGAAGCATTGCTCGCCGTCGACACGATGCCAGTTCTTCCTGCATAAGAAATAACATTGCCTTCAATCAGCACACTATCCCATGTCCCTCGGATATTAATTCCACCTAGGTTTTTTTCCATGGCACTCGACGCATAAATTTCGCCGCCAACGGTAATATGATGAATGGAACAGCTTTTAATGAATAAGTGACGATTCGTTGTCCCCCAGGATGCCGCAATAATTCCGCTGCTATAGGTTGGTGTACCATATTTATTCGTGATGTCGAGATTATTGATTTCCCAATAACTACCGCCATTCAAACTTACCACACCGACCGCATTATTATACGTCGTCCCCGTAATCCCATTGCCATCGATTGCAGGTTTATCACCCACATCAAATGTATCGACGACAATCGGATTCCCACCCACACCAGAACCATTTAAAGCAAGCTGCCCCGTCCAACTATTGCCACTCTTGAATAAGACTTTATCGCCAGGCCCAAACGTGGTCGCACTTACTTTTTCAAGCGTCTTCCAGGCTTGCACTTGAGATGTGCCGGTATATGTGTCATCACCATCCACAGAGTTACGTAATAAGTTGTATTGTTTGCAAAGGAATGGGAGGCAAGGCCAAAAATTATTGTGGTTGCAAGTAGAAGGGAAGGTCGACGCATGGCTATTCCTTGAAGAGGGGCTTAAAGAAAAGATCATTTCTAAGAGAGAGTATTCTCTTGAGATTCAAGGAATATCGTTGTACACAAGCTCAACACGCACAATCCATATTAGCCCGTATTAAAGCTTCCATGGATTCTCTACTACCGCATGAATTTCGCCCCAATTCGTCGCGTTAATCACATCCGAAAAGTCTGCGTATTGAAACCACTGACCAACATAATTCCATGGCGCGTGCAATTCAATCGGCTGCTCCAATTTATGGAATGCCCCTAATTCAAACAACCAGCAGTCTTTCTCGCGATTGCGCGATGGACTTGCTGCTCCAGTTTGCTCAGCACTCAATGTGCCACGCTTGTATATACAAGGATTTTTGCATTCGTAAATACCCACGATTCCCATGGAAGGAACGGCGCCATTTTGTGATGGAAGTACTGGAGCAATGTAACGCACCGTGGCTACGGTTTCGATATCCACGCTGAATTTTTCATCGGCATACGTATGATACCAGCGCTGTGTCCCATTGCTCATACGTTCCATGTATTCAGGGATACGCGGCTTACTCGGGTCACCAGGAACAGGAATCAACAAAGTCATTCCAGGTAAATACAGATTAAGCCCGCTAGGCGGAATTACCACTGACTTTTGCGATATATTGGCAGCCCATGAATTTCCTAAGATATTTTGGAGATAGCGTTTCAGCCATGCATTTCCAGAAGAATCTTCTCTAGGCAAAAGAGGAAAAGCACCGATGCCAATTTCTTGCATGGAATTATGGTAAGGATTATTGCTCCAATTACTTTCATTTTGCTCATAAGAACCTGGATAAAGCGCAAAGGCTCCAATTGTGGGCCTAGATTTTCCAACACCTTCTGAGGCTTTAAGAATCAAGGAATCTCGGTAACGATGCATTTGATCGATGGCATCCGCAGGTGCAAGGTATTGAGCCTTTGCAATAGGATCAGACACTTCATAGCGATCTTCATCAAACGAAGTATTCAAACGGTATTTTGCATCAAAGACCCAAAATCCTTTCCGCTGTTTGCCAAAACTCTCTGGGAACTCAGCTTCGAGAACAATATCTGGTTTTTGCGTGACACTATACACGCGAATACCTGCATTTTCTTGTTTGGGAAGCTTACTGTATATGGGCTCGTGGGCAAGCCGTAGAGTGAATGTTGAATCTTCTTTATGACGAAACCGAAATGCAGCACCCATGCCATCTTTCAATTTTGCGCTCACCGCCGTGTGGTCAATCTGTGGCATTCGGTAGCTTTCGGGAACTTCTTCGAAGTTCAAATCAGATGTAAGAATGCGACGAATTTCCAAGAAGCACCAGATCTCGTACAGCTCTGAGATTTGCCGCATACCGATCTTGATCTTGGGCTGTTCTGCAAAGAACTCCATGTAATGACGAAGTTCAATCCATGCAGAATATACCTGCCGATAACCAACGCGGTGATGTAAAACTAACGACTCTTGCGAAATCCCATCAAAGCTTCCAATCGTTTTAAAAAGAGGTTGTGCCAATGAATATTGCAAAAATCGCTTCCAACCTTGGAATTTGTCTTGAAAGTATTTGCTCACCGAAGGCTCGTCAATCTTTCGCTGCAAAGAATCTAAGCCTTTTAAACACTGCACAAGCGCGTATTTGATAAAGCGATTTTCTGGAGTGTCTAAACTAGAGCGCATGCGCTCCAAGCGGTAGCGACGATTGGGTTTAAACGTTCCTTCGGCAACGTCTTCTTCTAAGCGTGCAGGAATCGGTCCACGCAATGAATCGGCACGAAGCACTTGCACCTCTGTTGCCAAACGCTGGTGAGGAGAACGTAAAATAGTGCGCACACCGTTATAGAGCTGTTGGTACAAGCCCTCGAACTGTTTTAACCACAGCAATAAGAAACGGTCATGCGCAACTTGCGAACGCCCAGCATCATGTTCCGTTGGAGCTGCAAAGCGGAACAACCACAGTGGATAAGCCTTTGAAACGCAATTCACCAAGGCTTGGAAATCCGCCCCATAGTCAAGCTTGGTAGGCCACACTTGCCATGCAACGCGGTCTTCTTTTGTGACTCCATCGATTACATAGGATATGACAAGAGAAAACCAGCCAACGTCATTCCCTGTTTTCCATGTGCAACGAAAAGCATCGCCATCATCATCAATACTGTCGTTAAATTCTTGCGAACTTGGATGCTGTACACTCAGAAGTTTTACGCCCTTGCCGCGTGAAGAAATCTTCAAGGAATACGTGCGGTTTTCAAAGAGGCTAGGCTTTGCAAGGACAATCCCTTGGGGATTGCCCAATAACGGACACCCAACATCATCAATTATCCACTGAGCACAAACATTCGAACAACGATACTCTGCTTCGACTTTCTTCGTAGCCCCAATCACCTTCATAAGCCCCGTCAAATCTGCCGCAGGCCCTTGTTGGCGGGTGCGAATACAGCATTCCCAATTTGGCGTTTGAACATGCAGAACATTTTTCATTGCTGACATGCTTAGTCCTAGGAATCAAGCAGGGCAAGGCCTGCAACCGTAATGCGATATTTTTGTAGACGACTATTGGGTTTGTCGGGAATTGTGCGTTCGACCCAACCATTTTGCAAGAGATGATCCAAATAGTTTCTCTGGAATGTTTCCCGATGCGTGATCCCCACCAAATCCTGCAACGAGCCACTACTCAATGGCTGTTGTTCTAATGTCTTCAATAGTTTCAGAACCCAAGATGTGACTTGTCCGGTGACTTGTCCGGTGACTTGTCCGGTGACTTGTCCGGTGACTTTCTGCATCAAGGGAGGTTCTGTCACGATCGTGGTTGGTTTGAATTCCACATAGACTGACCCTGTTTGCTCGTACCAAATCGGCATGGGATTCAGATTGTCTTTGCACCAAGTCATGATATTGAGAGTGCCACTGCCCCAGCGTTCAATCACACCAGCACGATAAAACACATTGGCAAGAATTGGGTTCCATGGTTTCGATTCATGGGGCACCCGTAGTTTTTGCGGAGTAATCCCAAACTGCAAAATGCCAGGATTCACAATTTCAAGATGATTGTCATACATGGCAACAGCGACAGCCCCACCACCCATGGTATAATCGCGATGGCAAATGGCGTTGGCAATAGCCTCGCGAGTTGCACGGTGCGGGTACCAAGGGTAATCATCACGCTTCATTTTTCCATTGACGACACGACCGGCAATGGGAACGCGGTCAAAAAGAAAAGAACCAGCTTGGTCGAGCACATCAAAAGCATTGCCCCAAAGCTGACGGTTATCTGCAAACTCAGCTAAGCGATCCTTACCACGAAAGACACCCAGCCTGACTTGCAACTGGGGATACAACATTCGTGCCTGTGAACCTTTACCAAAAAGGGCCACCGCAGCATTAATCAAATGACCTTCTCGATATAGTTCAAAGCCTCGAAGAATAGAGGCAATATCATTTGTGGCCGGTACATCTAAACGCCCTAATTTGCGTGCTTCACGAAATGTCAAACGAATACGCTTGTGATCAAGATCTTTGAGCGCGATTCCATGCGCGATCTGATTTTCCCAACGCTCTGAGGCATGTAAATATGTGATAAGCCTATGCTCGTATTCGGACTTAGGCATAACACTTGTGCTTGCACCCACTCGAATATACGGGCGCCCCTCAAATGTGTATAACCCTGCTTTACCAAGATCTCTTTGTTGCAAAATTCAAAATCATGTCACTATTTTAGACCTTATCAGTTTGACTCAAATAGATGATTCTATTTTATCCGAAACAATACGGAGCAACTATGAATAATGCAGAAATTTTAGAGAAAGCAAAATCTTGGTTTAGAAAATCTATTGCAGAGAATCACATTAGCAACACGCTTAAGCTCTCCAATCCAAACGAATTTAATATTAATCCTTTTTTGACAATCTATCTCGCTAATTTTTTGACAGGAAATTCTTCTCCGAAAAGCATCGCTAAAGCATTGATTTATCCAAGAGTTCTTGGTACTTCGATCACCACGTCTTTCGGAACACAAATCCAAACATTTACCAGCGAAGTTCTCGGCAGCTTTGCGAGTACAACGTCTGGCATTGATATTGAATTTAATGATTACATCGATGGTCGAAAGAAATTTTGCCAGTTGAAAGCAGGGCCAAACACGATTAACAAAGACGATGTCGAATCAATTGCGGGTCATTTTTCAAAACTAAGAAACCTTGCCAAAACGAATCGACTTAAAATTGATTCGAATGATTTGATCGTTGGAGTTATCTACGGAACAAGCCAAGATCTCAATGGCCACTATCATAGACTAGAAACAGAATACCACTACGACGTTTATTGTGGTGAGCAATTTTGGTACCGACTTACTGGAGATCAAGCCATATACCCTAGCCTAATACATGCGATTGCAGAAGTGGCGATTGAGTCCGACTTTTCAAAAGAGTTAGAAACTGTTGTCGAATTGTTGTCTAGAACAGAAGCAGTCCAGTCCATCGCTCAATGAGTCTTTTTCCCTACGCCTTCCATCTCATTAAAAAGCCTTATTAAAGATCGCCCTACTGCATGAGCAAGATTCACTGGAACCGCATTTCCAATTTGCTTGTATTGGCTTGATAGTGAACCCGCAAATTTCCATTCATCTGGGAAAGTCTGAATTCTCGCATATTCTCTGATCGTCAATGGCCTAGTTTCATCGGGATGGCAACGCTCGGTTTGCTTTTGTGCCGGCGCACATGTTAACGTTAAACTGGGCTCTTCCCAAGATAAGCGTCGCGCCATCCCAGTCTTACCTCCACCAAGGAAAAAGCTTTTTTTCATAAATTCTTTTTGAATATCGAGAGGAAGATCTCTCCAATATCCACCGGGAGGAACTAAATCCAATATTTCTTTTTTCCGCGTCGGATATTTTTGCCCTGCTGACTTAGACACATTAGTTGGGTATAGAGTTCCTTTTTTAAGAGCATCTTTTATTGTCAATACTCGCTTCGAAGGAGATGGCCATCGATATTTACTCACAAAATCTGCCAAATCATTTCGGACACCGATAAGAATTAATCGTTCTCGCTTTTGTGGGACTTGAAAATAGATCGCTTTTAAAACCTTAGGTTCCACCAAGGTATATCCTAATTCAGAAATAACATTTTTAATTGTTTGCAATGTTTTTCCTGAATCATGACTTAATAATCCTCGAACATTTTCCCCTAAAAAGATGGCTGGGTTAATTTCGCGAACAGCTCTTGCAAACTGATAAAACAAGGTTCCGCGAATATCTTCAAAACCTAATTTTTTCCCTGCATAGGAAAATGCTTGGCAGGGAAATCCGCCCGTGAGAATATCGATCTTACCTTTATATTTTTTAAAGTCAACACCGGCAATATCTCCTTCCACAACATTCCACTTAGGTCGATTAATCCGCAATGTTTGGCATGCATCTTTATTGAACTCATTGAGAAGAACAGACTCAAAACCCGCTTTTTCCATTCCCACAGCTAATCCGCCAGCACCTGCAAATAACTCGATTAAGCGATAATTACGCTTTGGTTTTACATCTAACTCGTCGTCCCATTTGGAATTCATCAAAAGGTTCGCTTGTTCAAATATTTCGAGCTGTGACTTGTGATATACTCTGTATTTGTTAATAGGATGACGAATAGGAACAAGTTTTCCAGAAGCATCCCAACGACGCAAAGTCTCTTTGGAGACCCCAAGGATATTGGAAATTTCAGCAATCGTATAATATTCTTGACTTGTGCTAGACTTATCAACATTACTCATGGTTACTAATTTACTTTTTTTCCACAACAATCACCACTGGTGTCTTCTAAAATTCTTTTAAATGCGCAAGATTCATCAACTCATGCATTACGGGAATTGAATTTCAAATTCATATGTGCGAAGAATCTTGTCGCGATTAGATTCTCATTCACCCCACCCCGCGCACCCTTTCCATCGCCCGTTGTAAGCTCGGAGCATTCTCTGCGGCTCGTTCTGCATTCCATTGAGTTTGCACAAAATTACAAAGCACAGCGTTGTAGCTTGGCGAAGCCTTTGGCATCAGCTCTTTGGGGTTTCGAACAGATTCTAGATCGCGGGGGATTTTGCCTTTGCCAATGCCCGTAAACTTAGTGAACGCAACGGTATCGGCCATGAGCCATGCTTCAGCCTCCCTTACCGCGATGCGGAACAAAAGATTATTAGGGGCGGCATTGGCTTGAAGCCACGCTTTGCGTAGCGTGGGGGCGCATTCGGCTTGATCAAGATCCGTCAACAAAAACACTGGATTTAGTTTTGCCAACTTGGTGAATTTTCCGGCTTGTAGATCGGCCTTTAATTTTCCATTACCTGTCTGGCCAAGATCTTGCGCAATGCTTGCGGCAGGCAAAACCTGTTGGATAATGTGCGTCGCAAGCTCGCTTGAGAGTTGATCTTCGGTAGCTAAGAACCAAATCATGGCAATCCTAAAACAAGCTCAGTTGATTGACATTCACCGGCTTAATGCGGGGCAACACCGCTTGCGCAACGGTAAAACCGGCATCTAAAACATCTTGCTCTTTTTTGCTCCAACGTTCCACTTTGGTGCCATCACTTGTCGCTGCGAGTATACTGATTCCATAGGTATCAATGCCTTCGTTGCTGAGTAAGGCATCGCTATGGGTTGTGACAATCACTTGCCTACGTTTCTTGGATTTGAATTGAATGTTCGCAATCAGCGCTGGAATTTGTTTGACCACTTCGGCATTCAGAGAGAGCTCAGGTTCTTCGATCAACAAGACACCATCACCATCCAAGAGGCTCCAGAGAATACCTAGCAAGCGCAATGTTCCATCTGAAAACTGATCTTCGCGTTGCCACGCGCCATGCGGACGATGATGCTCGTAGCATGCCTCTAAATGGGGGGCTCCGGTACTTTCATCTTTATGAAAACGAAGCTCCGAAAAATTAGGAACAGCAACCTTGAGTGATCCTTGAATTCTACGGAGACGGGCGTCGCGAGTCTTTGCAGGTGTGTGGGCTATGCGCTCTAAAAAGCCTTGACCAAACGGATCATCATCTACTTTGCCGCTGCGCGAGAGAGCCTCATTCTTGAGCAAATGAGGAATCAAATGCAAATAGGTGATTTGGCCAAACAGATCCACGACCTCGCGAAATTTTGCGTTTGCGCCAATTTGTTCTAAGTGAGTTTGCGTCAATAATTGTGGATCTTTCAAGTCATCTGGATTAGGTCTGCAAAATAGCTCGTCGCCATTCTTTCGAATGGATTCATGGGAGACTTGCAAAGGAGCATGCTTGTGATCGGCTTTTTTGAAATCCAATCGATACACCCACATTGGCTCTTGATCAAAATCCTCGGCCATATGGACTTCAATCGATACATTCGTTTTGCCACGAGCATGCAGGCAGCGTAACTTTTGCATGCCTCCACGATCCGCAACAGCATATTGCAAGCCACCACCTTTTGACTTCGAAAGGTCTCGCAAAAAGCGAAACGCATCTAAGAGATTGGACTTGCCCGTTGCATTCGCACCGACCAAATACGAACAGTCCCGAAGATGGATTTCCGCCTCACGGAAGTTGCGCCAATTCTTGAGCACCAGTTTTGTAATCAGCATAGGCTAGAATGTAGGTTTTTCAAGGGCTGCAAACACATTCACCACACCTCCCACCCCAACACGTGCACGCCTTTGCGACTTAACGCAACCTTGAATATATGGTTCAATGCACATAAGCAAAGTTTGGAAATGTTTCCTTAGCAAAAGTTGTTTTGCATGAGTAGCGCGACCGATACAATCAGGGAATTGAATCTCATATTTACACACGGCTTTCTTTGACTTGCAATAGCACCCTTTCGATCCATCCAAAGTCAATCCGCTCTTGTTCTAAACGAATGTTCGCACCCCAGGCATTGCTCACCAAGTCTTCGTAAAGCGTGTGCTCTGCTTGCGTTAAATTGGCAAGGTAGATATTGGTGGGGGTGGACTCATAGACCCATTGCTCTTGGTGCTGCAACAGGGTTTCTCGATCCATGAGTAAAGACTTTGCCTGTGGAAATGCTGCTCGAAATTGTGAGAGAATCGCAAAGCCATGTGAGTCTAAATCGCCCCAATAGAACAAGTTTACACGGGCAAGCCAAGTCACTTTTTGCAGCGGTTCAAAACCATAGCCACGCCCAAAGATCACTGCGGCACTAGGGATAAAAGGCATCGCCAACGCAGTAATATCATTTTCCACCACGATCCATATCTTGATATTGTTGACCCAATGAGCAAATTCATCTACCCGCAGAGTTAAGTCACTGAGTCCTTGCACATAATTTTGGGGATCTAAAATTCGAATACGCAACAGAGACGGCTTGTCCAGAAATCCCAAGCGCAACGAAAAGCTATCGGCAATTTCTGAATGTTGATTCAGTTCTGAAAGCCATGCTTGCAAAAGGCCTTGATGTGCTTGCACAAATTTAGTGTCGATACCTGGCACAGGAATTTGCCGCAAATAAATTCCAGGACGTGGGTTCTTGAGTATCCATAACGCGACTCGAACGCAATGAGACCAAGGCTTTGAGTCCATCAAAGCATTCTGCGAATGTGCCTTGAGCCAAGAGAGTAGCGTTGGAATCGCCTTTAATAAATGTTGTGCATTCTGGGTAAATAATTCGAGTTCTGCTGTTCGTTGCAGAAAAATTGCGAGTTGTTTGAGGTCACGAAATACAATATGACTCGGCACGCGATTCATACCCAAGATGCGATGTTTCACTTCGACCCACTCTATGGAAAAGCAAGACTCATCAATTATTTCTGAATACTCTTGCGCCCACTGCTGTATCGAGGTGAAAAGGGTAGCCCAGTCCTTGGTGGCAGGGCCTTTTATGCGAAACTTCCACGGAAATAATTCGGAGCCAACAAACCATGCTTGCCAGAAATATCCCCGCTCCCAGCGTCGCAAGAGCTCTTGGCGTAATGTATCTAAGGAGCTCCAGCGCATAGTGTCTGTAGTGTCTGTGGTGTTCCTAGTTTCGCTCATAGACTCCCTTGCTGCGATGACTTTTGCGCTTGGTATTCGGCAATACTCAAATGGAGTAATTGCGATTCTTTGCCTTCGCGATTTGCTACAAAGCCAACATTTGCCACATAGGGTTCAATGACGTGAATCTTTTGCAAGGGGGTGACTATAAGCAGCTGAAGATTGAGCTTACGAAATAATTCAAGACCAAAGCGAGCCGATTCGTCGGAGCCGCGTCCAAAGGCTTCATCGATGACTACAAAGCGGAAACTGCGGGAACGAGCTGTACCCCACTCAAGGCCAAATTGGTATGCAAGGCTTGCAGCCAATACGGTATAAGCCAGCTTTTCTTTTTGCCCACCGGACTTGCCACCAGAGTCTGTGTAATGTTCGTACTCAACGCGATCTTCTTTCCAACGTTCTGAGGCCGCAAAAGAAAACCAGTTGCGAACATCGGTAACCTTTGCTGTCCAACGTTGGTCTAGGTCTGAGAGTTGGGCGCGGCCTTGGAACCGTTCTAGAATGACTTTCACCTGCAAGAATTTTTGCTCGGCATATTGGTCGTTCTCACTTCCCGTTAATGTGCCTTCGGTACATGCACGCAAATCATTTTGGAACTGACGAATATCTTGGTCATTGGTGCCACCCGCTTCCAACTCGATAAAACGGTTGGGATTGTATTCGATCTCTGCGAGGGATTGATTTATGGTATGAATGCGTTCGCGAATATCATGCTCTTGCCTACGCAACTCTGCGCTGAATTCTGCAATTTCTCGGATTGCATTTTCATTTAACAACGACTTGAACTTTTCTTCAAAGCGGGGAATATCATCGCTTTGCAAGTGCGTGAGGATTTTGCGATATTCGGATCCTGCTTGAAGAGAGGCATCGAGTTCCAAACTTTCTGCAGGATATTCGCGTCGGTACCCCTCCATGAACCTTACGATATTTTCACTGAGGGCTTTTGTACGAGCGTCTTCGATGTCGATTTTCTTTTGCAAATGTGCGCGCACTTCACTTTGACTCTTTTCGCAAGATTCTACACTCAAAGAGTGCTCGCCAAGCGCAACCACTTTGATCTTTTCCAGTTCCTGTGCAAATGAACTCCACTCTGCAACGCCTTCGCTAGCAAGCGCTAATGAGCATTCTTGAATGGCTTGATCCGAGTCCGCGACGCGTTGATGGCGCGATCCACGTTCCACTTGTTTTTCTTGATTTTTCTGTTTTGTCGAAGCGAGCTCACCGTCAATACTTTGCAATTGACTCTGCAGTGTTTGCAGCATATCGGATGATTTTTGCAAAGCACGAATTTGAGTTTGCAACGCAGCGGCCTGCAATGCCAAGCTCTTCCAGTCCAGCTCGTCAAAGGTCTTCACGAGCAATAGATGATTTAGCGAATCTCTTTGTTCTTGCAAATTTCCTTTTTGTTCTGCGAGCGCAGAAAGCTTGGATGCTATATCACCGATGGCGTCTTCGCATGTCTCTTTTTGTTTTCTTAGGAGTGCAATTTTTTCCTGATTGTCCCACCCAAGAACGTAATTGCGCCGATCTTGCAAAGCATGGCGGTCATCTTTTTCGTGGCGATTATCTTTGCTCTTAGTTTGCCCCTGCAAGGTGATCGCTTGTTTTTCACGCCTGAATTGTTCAAGGGTCTCAGTGCAGGCAAAATCATAACGACGACCAAGTTCGCGCGCAAGCCAATCGTAAAAAACACTGTCCGGGCGGATCTCAATTTTACGAACTAACGACTGCGGCTGTAGAGAGGCAGTATCATGAGTCACGCCTTGTGGAATACGCCAGTAGACAAGTTTGCCGTGCAAACGAGTTTGTTCCACCCAAGCAGCAACCGGAGCATACAAGGCCTCGGGGACTAGCAAAGACAAGGCAAAGCCATGCAGCAGGCGTTCGGCGGCGCCTTCCCATGGAGTATGCTCTGGACGCACCTGCAAGAGTTCACCGACAAAGGGAATCTCAGAATCGTCTATTCCCAAATGCGCACAAAGATCCGTCCGCATCTGCGCTTGCCTTGCATCAATATTGCTACGACGAGCCTCTAAGGACCTGAGTTCTGTGGCAAGTATCTTGTGCTGCTCACGCATATTGCGTATTTCAAAATCGGCTTCGTTGTAGGCATTTTGCACTTGGCTATTCTGGTCTTCCCAACGCGCCAAATGTGTATTTGCCACGTCTCTATTTGCGAGGAACGCATCAAGATCAACAGCAGGAGGATACTGTAATTGTTTAATCAGCTCTTGGTACTCTGCATCTGCTCTTTTTCTTTTCTGAATCAGATCTTCATTGCGTTCCAATTCGCGTTGCAATTGCTGCAAATGAGTTCCGCCCTGATTGGCAATTTGTTCGCGACAACGGTCGCGCTCTGCACCCAATTGAGCTTCCTTACTTTGCAACTGCACAAGTTGCGCATCAAGTTTTGAAATTTCACGACGCAGATTTTCGACTCTTTTCGTAAGCAGATCGCGTTTTAACGAGGCAAAGTATGGACTCAACGCATCGCGTAGCTTTCGCAAGTGATCGCATTCCTTTTCGTGCTGTGCATGAGTATCCAAATCAACAACTAATGGTGTCAACATATTTACTTGGCGTTTGGCTTTGAGCACAGCCTCATGGGCTCGATTCAAACTGTCGTAATGTTCCAGGAGTTGTTTGATGTGCTCTTCAGGGTTACCACTTTCTAACATATGGGTGCGCACAAAATCGGTAAGATTTCCTACCGCTTTCATCGACACCGTTTGATGAAACAGCTCTAGGGCTTGCTCATTCTCGATCCCAAAGCGCCTTTTAAAATCACCTGCATAAGGAGAATACGTATCATGCACAACGGTTTGCGGTATGGCTTTAAGGAGCTTCTTTAAATTCGCGATGTCTTTACTGGCATTACTAAAGTGGGTTTGTATGCAAAGATCAGAATCGCTCAGCACAAAGAATCGTTTCGGCGGCCCTCCCGTTTCATCGCACCAAAACACTTGCGCGAGACTGATGGTTTGTGAATAGCCAATATTTTTGAACACACCGAGTATTACCGAATAGCTCCCGGGACCACGCAGAGCCACAGGCTTAGAGCTTAAACCGATGTCATTGCGTTCTGATTTATAGAAACCTAGCACATAAGATCGCAGCGAGCGTTCCTTGGCATCGGCTCCAGCAGCCTTGTTGTAATTGACTTTGTGTGCAGGGATCAGTAGCGTGGTCACCGCATCAACTAACGTCGATTTTCCCGAACCGATATCACCTGTCAATAAAGCATTGGCGCCATGCAAGGGAAAGGTGCAAACTTTGTTATGAAAGGTTCCCCAGTTATAAACTTCTAGGCGGTGCAAACGAGCACCGCTCATGGAATCATTGGGTTCGAATTCTAATTCCATGTCACTCATTCTGTGACCTCTTGAGCGCTCCGGTATGCAGCCAGCTTCGCGTCAAAATCTGTGAGCCATTGCGCATCAACAAAAGCCTTGAGTACACGTAATACTTCGACTTGCGAATCATCGCCTTTCAATTTACGCACAAAACCGAGGTCGATAATTTTATTAAGATGTGAATCGAGCTGATCAACAAGTTTGGCTTCGTTACTCCCCGAAGGAAGAAACACTCGCAGCATTTCTGCAATTTGCTCTCGCGAAAGAATCAAGCGAGATTCACCGCTTTGGCTATCATGCTCTGCAAGTTTTCTGCGCAGTAGCACCAACAATAAGCTCACTGGATAAGACAGTGGACGACGGGACACCAAACTCGGCAATTCATTTTCCGCTTCGATTCGATTACGTAGCCACGCGAAGCCTTCGTCTTCATCTACGATCAACTCAAGCCCCAACATGGAAACATAGTCACGCACAGAACCTTGTAGCAGCATAAGGCTTTGCCAGTTCTGCGGATCCTTTTCCGCATACAACAAGCCGCGAAGCAAGGCAATGAGAACAAGCGAAAGAGCTTGTGATTCAGGTGATTGATTCATAAGGCTTTCCGAGTAAATACAATTCGCTGCAAAGTCGCTTGGCGTATGCCGCCATCTAATCCAGTCCAAAGGAAATGATCTTCTTGCGATTTATCAATGAACGCATGGGAATCTTCAGAAGCAATCGCGACGTAGCCAACCAACTCCGCAAGCCCTTGGTGCAAGGGGAACTGGGCGACCACCTCGTTCAAAGGCGCCAAGGCTCGAGTTCTCATGCATTGGTGAATTTGACGTAACAAGAGTTTTTTATCCACATGAAATTGACTGAAAAGTGCCGCAGAATCGATGTCAAGACCGTCTGCATTTTGAATGACGCTCGCAAAGGAGAAACGCTCTTTGGGCACATGCAGTAGACGTTCAAAAGGCAAATGAATTTCTGAACCAAAATCGGCGATACAATGAAACGCACTTACAGGCAGCTGATCGCGCACTTGAATTGCCTTGCTCTGAATACCATCGATGATTTGGATAATACGACGATCTTCCAAAAACACTTGGCTATCGAGATAGCGGCGCAATTGACTGGAAAGGCTTGCAACTGTTCGCTGCGTTTGCCGACCCGCCTCTAACCAATCGTAATGGATGCGGCGAAAGCGGGCATCGGTAGCAAAGTTCTTAAGCGCATCTAGCTCTGAGACGCGGTCGAGCATCGAGGTAAATTCATCTTGACTTTCGCTCGACATGAGAAAGTCCCAGAAGGCTTTGAAGCTCTTGCCTTGGTCGCTATCGGCAATCTGGTCGCGGTCACCGAAAATCTTTTGCAGCAGCTCACCCTTGCGTCCTTCCCAAGTAGCAATCTGCTCGCGCACCACATGATCAAGTTCGCGGAAATTATGTTCTACCGCACGGAAATCACTCAACAACTCGCGTGCAGTAGAAACCACCTGCAAGTAACGTTCTTGCAGAGCCACGCGATCCATGAGAGTGTAATCACCGCGCCTCACCGCCTCAATCTGTGTTTCGATTTCGCTTTTGCGACGCTCCAGTTCAAGCAAGCGAACCTCGGCCTCTGTCTCTGCTCCAAAAACCATCTGCTTCAGCAAATCAAAGATGGTGAGAAGGCGACTTTCGGTACCCACAAAATTCTTGGAAACCAGATTTTCAAGCCAAGCGAGAGCCTTCTCTGTAGCAGGAGTCAAATCAAAATGCGGCTCATCGGAACCTGGCGGATAAAACATCCGAAGCCAGCCCTTGTCATTGCCAGCCCATTCCTCTAAATACGCCTTGGCACTACGCGGGAAAGCATGTTCTCCCTCGCTTAAACGCAGGCAATACAAGAGATCTTCGAGCTGTGATTCGAGAATTCCTTGGGCTACGGTGCGAACATTGGGTTGCACAAAAGCCTTATCTAAAAAGGCTCCAATCAAGGGCGCATGTTCTGCTCGCAACAAGCGCCAAGCGGGGTGCAAGCGTTGCAGTTGTTGAAGCGATTGGAATGTCAGAGCCATACGTGATAATGTAGCCATCGATGCATGACATTTATTGTCATACTATCGGTAATACAGTGGCAGTGTGCAACAACATTCAGTGCGATCACAATGTGAGATGAGGACCAATATATCCTATGTGAATTTCCCGAGTTCCAGGGTCTGGGAAAAAATGCACTCGGAAACCATGGCTGAGCTTAATATGATTCTCAAAAAGCTCTTTACGCCCTTTGTTGAGCCAAAACTCCCGTTCTGCGCGCTTGCTCGGCATATTATGAACCGAAGGGGACTCACCACTAACAGGGTAAGATATTCCTACGCTACGCAATGAATCATGGGAATATTCCGCAATCTCGCTTGCTTGCCACTGTTCTGCAAATCTGCTGAGTGCAGAAAGAGCGCTTCTCACTTGGCTCAGAATCGACAATCGGTGTGACCAGTTTTGGAGCTGTGTTGGGGCACTCCCACAGAATTGCAAATAGGCAAACAAAGAGTCCCTATTCGACCAAAGTTCGCTTCCCGATCGAACCGCGACCTCGCGTTCTTCTCGCAATTTAGCTTCTGCCTGAGCGAGAGTACTCAAAGAAAACCAGTTGACAATTGCTCGGCGTTCATGCCGCAGATCACCAACGCTATCCAACGTCATGGCATCCGTGAATACTGGATTTTGACCCCAAGGAATACGAGTAGGATAACTAACCATGGGCAAATCATACCACGCGGCCGCTCTCAATGCCGATAAAGACTCCGTTGAGTTCGCCTCATTGACATCAAATAGTTCTAGATCTGTTCCAATATCTTCGCAAGAAAACAGAGGTGAGGTTGTCGAAATACTCAGGAAACGGCGAATCAATTCTCGGTCTGCACCATTGCGATTAGTGACATTATACCAGTCTTGCCAATAATACCCAGGAGCAAGCTGAATGCGAAACCATTTTACATCAAGCCCTTCATCCAGTAAAATTGTCCGAAAGCCTAGCCGACTAGCCTTCAAACATATTGCCAGAAATTCCGGCATTGCCGCAACAGCTTGCTCGGATGATAAATACGGCAGGCTGTGATGATTGAAGATCAAACGATCACTCACAAAAGCTGCTCCAATTTTTTATCCCATTCATCAAAGAATCCTACGGGCCATTGATCCAAATGACCCTGGCTATCCAGTTTAGGATTCAACACAGAAGACGCATGTGCTTGTGAATACGCAGCCCTCTGCAAAAAGAATAGGCTCACTCTTTCTGGAACTATTAAACCTTGCTTAACAGCTACTCGTACACCATTCAAAAAATGGTCAGAATGAGATTCAATCACCAATTGAACTCCATGGGCAGCAGCAATGGCACACAACTTGCCAACGGTCGCTTGTCCCGCAGGATGAAGATGAGACTCCGGATTTTCAATAATCAGCAAATCACCTGGCTTAGCCCGCAGTAGAGCAACAACAACAGGCAGTGCATAGGTAAGACCAAAGCCAACATTCTGCGGCTTGAAGTCTGCGGTGATGTCTTTGTCTTGAACAAAAGCATAGGCTAAAGTGGCTGTGTTGGTTTGTGGTTGAACAGCCGCACGCACCCGTACACCAGGAGTAATTTCAGACATCCAAGCATCGACATTGGCAATAAAAAATGGAGAAACAGCAGATTGGTGAATCAACTCTGGAATCGGCAAAGCTTTGCGCGCATTGGCCTCAATGAAATGCGCAGTATATTCACCGTGATTTCCTAAAGAGTTCAGATCGCGAATGTGATAATCTGATGTTTCGTATGTGCTTTTCGGACCGATACGATCCGCAGACAAGTATTGGAAGTTTCGATTGAACAAACTGATCTGCTCGATATTTTGGATCGAATCCATGCGAAGCTGTGGCTGTAAATTCGAGTCTGGCTTAAAATCGAACTGGAATGTAACTGGGGATAACCCACTCCATTTAAACAAAAATTCCAAATTATTGATTTCTGCTTGAGCAGATAATATATCGCGACCAACGCCAAGACTCACGTAATCACCGTGCAATAGCAAGCCTCGAGAGCCTAGTGTGTTCTTTTCATAGGATTGGCGAAGAAGAAGCATGGTTTGAATAAGCGAAGACTTCCCCATTCCATTGAGCCCCGTAAAAACATTTAGCGCAGCCAAAGGAAAACTAGCATCCATCAAAGTTTTAAAACGTTGAATTCGCACAAATTCAAGCATTGAGAACCTCCTGGATTATTTTTTGAATTCGATCGTAGCGGATGCGGACATTATCCCGTTTTTGGGTAGCCATTGAAATGGCTTGAAAGAATTCGTTATCCGTGTTTACCAATGCCTGCATTTTCTCATTGAGCATGTCTTTTCTTTCCACAAGCAACATCGCGTTGGCATCGGAAACCTTTGCAAGACTCACTGTCCACACTTCAAACAATGCTGAGTTTTTTCGCTTGCGCTTGTTATCTTCGCCATTTCTTTTCTCAAACGCAAGCGATCCAAATAGTTGTTCACAATAAGCTAGAGCTCGACGAAACGCCTCTTCTAATCTTTTGAATTCGGCTTCCGTTTCCCTCTTCAATCGCTCCATCATTTCATCTAAGAACGCGGCAATATTCTTGGGACTTTTCAAATAGTCCATAGTATAAAATGCTATAAAGCGCAAAACCAACTCTTGATCCACCATACGTTTAGATTGGTCGCCCATGGTTCGCACCATGTTTTCATCCTTAGCTAAACGGCATAATAAATCTCGCTCCCGATCTTTTGCAAGGGCGTTGCGAATTTCTTGATTGTTTAACACCAAACCACCCGTATTGATGCGGCGAAAAACGCCATATTTCACATCATCGGGCGTACCTGGCTGTATCAAAAATAGCGTCACAGGGCACTCATCAATACGACGCTTTAGCGACCGAGGTAACTCATCATAGGACAAGCCAAGGATGCCTCCATTCTTTGCATCATTGTTAAGGTACTCTAAGCCGCTCAAACGAAGTTTTTTCTCAACCACAAATTTGCGAATGGTCGAAAGACGTTGCAAGCCATCTACCACTAACCACTTGTCATCATTGCTCGCATCAAAATAGAATGCTGGTAAAGGGAATCGAATCAAAATAGATTCAATTAAACGAGACATTTGCACAGTAGACCATAGTTCTGCGTGACGTTGGAAATCTGTATTCATATCAATCTCATCGTTATTAAGGCGATTAATGAGATTGAGTAGCGTGTCCTGCTTTGTTTGAATCTGAATTTTGGTCGGGTCAAAGGGGTGCGTCATCACAAGGTCAGGATTTAACATACCCGCGTCTTGATTATCTTGATCCAACCCTTCATCTTGAATTTCAGGCTCAAGCTCGGGTTCAAATTCAGACTTCCATTCCGTGCTATTCGTAGTGGCTATGTTCATATGAGAAAGATACTTTTTGTGTTTTTCGTTTGGGATTACACTTTCTCTTGAGCTTTTGCTCCGTTCTGCTTACCAATAAAGCGTCTCGATACTTATCAAATCGTAACCATCATTGCGCCAATCGTAACAATTCAAATCAAAAGAAAATCACTCAGGTTCATCCTTGTCAAAAACGGACTTTTCTACCTTTATCCTTGACGGGGCTTAGGCTCTGTCCATTATGCGCAACTCCTAATCTGAATATTTCACAACTCATTCTCGCTTTCATGGGAAAGCGGTTTCGTGATTTCATTAGGAAATTCTTATGAACGAATTGCGCATACATTCTTTGTCCTTTTCATACGACACCAACCGCTGCTTGCTCGAAAACGCCAATGCCCATTTGTTGCCCGGCTGGACTGGAATTGTGGGTGCCAATGGTTGCGGCAAGTCCACCTTGTTGCACCTCTTGGCAGGGCAGCTTGCACCCGATCAAGGACATGTCATTTTGCATCCACCGCATTTGCGTTGTCATTTTTGTCCACAAGATTTGTTTGAGCCCACGACGGGCCTGCAACATTTTGCTTGCGCTGACGACCGCGAAGCCATACGGTTGCGGGCTCGGCTTGCTTTGCACAAGGCACCGCTAGAACGCTGGCCTACCTTGTCCGCAGGTGAGCGCAAACGTTGGCAAGTGGGCGAAGCATTATGCGCCAGACCTGAGTTGCTGTTGCTGGATGAACCCGCAAACCACTTAGATGAATCGAGCCGAGACCTACTGGTGCAAAGCCTGAAGGCGTTCCATGGAATTGGCGTGCTGGTTTCACATGACCGGAAATTGCTCGAAGCCCTTTGCACCCGCACCCTTTGGCTTGAGCATGGACACCTCGAAGACTACGCCATGCCCTATGGTCAAGCGCGGCTTGAACGAGAACGGCTACGGCAAGAAAAACAGGAACTACACGAACGTTCCCGCAAGCAAGTAAGGCTCGTGGAACGGCGGCTTCATCAAGCCCGAGAAAACCAACGGGCAGCAGATCGCAGTCGCCATCAACGCCACGACGAACGCCATGACCACGATGCCCGTGCGATGGGCGCAAAGACGGTGCGTGGTTGGGCAGAAAACCGCCTTGGGCGCCAAGTAGAGGTTTTGCGGAAGCTAAAGGACCGTGCAGTAGAACAAGTCGCACCAGGGATTGAGCCCGTGTTAGGTCGCAATTTGTTTGTGGACTATGAGCCTGCCCCCATGCCTGTACTGCTGCGTGCCGAAGGGCGAACGGTGTGCCGTGGCGAACGCATTCATGTGCAAGGAAGCAATGGCGCGGGCAAAAGCACCTTGTTACGCAGTTTGCGCAACGCCTGCAAACTTCCGTCAGAGCGCGTATTGTGGATGCCGCAAGAACTCTCGCCCACCGAGGTTGCAAGCCTGGTGCAAGACTATCAGCGGCTTGCCGTAGACCAGCGTGGTCGTTTAGGGCACTTGCTCGCAGCCCTTGGAGTGGCACCTAGCGTAATCATGGTTTCCACAGGGACCCTTTCCGCAGGAGAAGCACGTAAGCTGCTTTTAGCCATGGGGCTTACCCGCAAAGCCTGGATCTTACTGCTAGACGAACCCACCAATCATTTGGATTTGCCCTCCATTGAACGGCTGGAAGATGCCTTGGCAAATTATCCAGGCGCCCTTGTGCTTGTCTGTCATGACAAGGATTTTGCACAGCGATGTACCAATATGCATTGGCTTCTGTAAATGCCTCAGGTCAACTACGCCGCACGGTTTTCTGGTATAAATCAGGGAACCTACGGTTGTGGTCGTAGCGATCCTTCAATTGCTGGTAGGCCTTGCCGTTGTAGATTTCCCAGAACTCTTCCACAGGGAAAAAGCTCGTGGAATACAGGGACTTGTGGCCATCCAGGCGGGTCACCTCTTGTTCCAGCATTCGGTTGAAATGGCTGGGATCCTTGTCGGGAGTAGTCGGCACGCTTTCCCAGAATCCAAAGTTCAAGTGCAACTGGCCTGGTTGCATGGCATATAGCGTCCATTGTTGTGCCTTGGCCAAAGGGCGAATGGGGCATATCCACAAGGGGCGAATTCCAATATGCGTTTCATAAAAACGAAGGAATTCCTCGCAATGGGCAATGGGAATTTCCACATCCTGAATCATGGGTTCATAAAGCTGTATGCTTTGTCCCAGTAGGCGTTTCAGGCGATGGACTTTACTTTCCACATTGTGTTTGCAGTACCAATTCAGGATTTTCCAATAGCGCGTCGAACGCAGCATCCAAGGCCCTAAAAGGCGCCGAAGCAGGGGATTTTCCATTCCGTAAAAACGTGAGCACCAGAACCAATCTGGATCCCAACGCCAAATCCAGTCGCGACCAGAAAGGGTAACATTTGATTTTTTCAGCAGATTCTTGTAATAAGGAATCGCCCCCGGATGAGGCGTATCAGGCTCTCCCGCGCATTGGCTTGCGCACACGAGCACATAATTCTTGGGATCAAAACAAACGCCTTCCACAAAATCAATATGCGCCGATTCCTGGATGTCACAAGCCTTTTCCATGGCAGCAAGAAATGCAGCGCGGTCAGCAAAACGCGTGTATGTCGCTCGTACACAAGGCTTGGCGGGCACAACCTTGCAACGCAAGCGCAAGATGTAGCCTAGAGTTCCGTACGAATTGGGAATAGCATGGAATAAATCTGCGTACTCATTATCGGCTCGGCAAACACGGACCTCGCCATCTCCGCACAGCACCTCGATTTCTTCGACCGTCTCATGCACAAATCCATAGCGGAAGCTCGACGCTTCAATGCCCACACCCGAAACAGCACCACCGACGGTAATGGTCTTGAGCTCGGGAACCACGGCGGGCAAGCAGCCGTAGGCAAGACAGGCATCGGTAAAGTCCTCAAAGGTACACATGCCTTGCACATCGGCGTAGCCTTCTGCTTCATTTACACACAACGTACGCGCAAACGATGCCGCATCAAGGCGAGTCTCGTTGGGCTTGCGGTCACGAAATAAATTGGAGGTACGCTTCGCAAGTCGCACCACACCATTCGTCGCCCGCAAGGCATTGGCAAAAGCCGACACCGCGGCAGAATGCTCCGTAACCGTGCAGAACAAGCGAACGTTCTCGGTGCTCATCGCACCGTTCCCCAACCACCACGGATACCGCCCTTGGACAGCACCAGTTGGTACAGCTGTGTGTAGCGACTGCGGAAACAACCCGCGCAGCACAGAAGATAATAGCGCCACATGCGATAAAAACGGTCTCCATACTGGTCACGGAAACGAGGCCAAGAGGCTTCAAACCGTTCATACCAAGCCATCAAGGTCTTGTCGTAATCGTTTCCAAAGTTGTGCCAATCTTCCAAGACAAACAAGCCATCCATGGCGTTGCCGAGTTGAGCCGGTGAAGGCAACACCGCGCCTGGGAATATGTATTTGCTAAGCCAAGGATCGTTGTTGTTGACCGACTCATCGTTGCCAATCGTGTGCAACAGGAACACACCACCAGGTTTGAGCCGATCATGAACCAATTGGAACATGCCCCGATAATTACGAGGCCCCACATGCTCACACATACCAATGCTCACGGCTTTGTCAAAATCACCTGTTGCCTCACGATAATCCTGTTGCCGATACTCAATGGATAAACCCTGGCTCTTTTCTTTTGCCCAGGCGACCTGCTCGCTAGAGATGTTATAGGCAACGACCTCAACGCCATAATTACGCGCAGCAAAACGAGCAAAGCCACCCCAGCCACAACCCAATTCAAGCACGCGCTCTCCGGGCTTTAGCCCCAACTTGCGGCAGACCAGATGCAGCTTAGCCTCTTGCGCTTCTTCCAAGGTTTGCGCACCCGCGGAATAATACCCGCAAGTATACTGCATGTGTGGATCGAGCATGGCTTCGTAAAAGGGATTCCCAAGATTATAATGGATTTCAGCGACATTTAAAGAACGCTTTTTGCTCTGTGGATTAAAGATACGCGAGCGCAATAAATCAACGATTGGCAACGAGCGCAATTTGATTTTTTCAGAAAGCTTTGCGGTGAGCACATGATCAAAAAATTGATCGAGGGATTCGCAGTCCCAGACACCATCTAGGTAAGCCTCACCTAAGCCAAGGCTGCCCTGCGCGACGGTGCGGCTCCATAAAGTGGAACTATGAACTTTGATGTCCCAGGGACGATTCCCTTGCACGCGGACATCTGCCTCGGCAAGGAGATCTTGTACCCAATTGCGTAAAGCAGCATTTGATTTGACTAATCGCCTTCGCGAAATTAATGAAGCTTTGGATACTGCAGCAATCATAGAAACCTCCATGACTTAATTCATGATATTCGGAATCCACAATAAAACAAGGGTAATTCACCTATACCCCACAAAAATGCACAGACATTAAAATAAAAAGCTGCTTGGAAAGAAGCGACCGAATTGATGTTAAAAAGTGATTATTGGAACACCATTCCTGTTGTCATTATAAAATGATATTGAATCGCATATAATCGCTTTTTTACGCATTATTAAGCTTTTCTGTTGTCATTTTATACTCATCTATATTCCTTTGCCTACATTATAGACATGGCACGACCACAATTAGCAGACTACCTCGATTATCGAGAATACCTCAAGGATCTATTTGAGGCAGCGCGCGAAGAACGCCCTTGGTTTTCTCTGCGATATGTGGGTGGCCGCTTGGATCTTGATGCAGGTAATTTGCTCAAGGTGTTGCAGAAGGAACGCTATTTACCTGAGCGCTGCTTGGAGCCTCTCGTCGCGGAACTAGGCTATACCAAGCAAGAAGCGGAACACTTTCGACTGCTCATGGAATTTGCGAAAGCAAAAAGCGGAGCGCGCACGCAAGAAATTTTTGAGCAGATCTTAGACTTAAAATATGTGCGCCCTACTCGTGTCAATGCCTCTCAATACGCATTCTATAAGGACTGGAAGCCCACGGCAATCCTTGCGCTTTTGCATCTCGATTCTATAAACGGAAGCGAAGCCGAAATTGTGAATCGACTTAGCCCTAGAGCCACAAGCGTTGAGGTACACAATTGCATACAACTGCTCGAAATTTTAAAGCTCATTCGCAAAGGCAAAGGGAACCGCTGGATTCCAAATGAATCCCTGCTTACCACAGGGGATGGCTGGAAAGATATTGCGATTCGTGAATTCCAACGGCAAACATTGCAACTCGCCACAAGGGCTTTAGACCATGTAAAACCTGAGCTGCGAGACATTTCGACATTGACTATAACCCTGGGTAAAAATGACCTTGCTCGCATTCGTGAACTAGCCAAAGAGTTTCGCAGATCGGTGTTAAAAATCGCTTCCGAAGCACAAAATGCAGATCGCGTGTACCAATTGAACATTCAAACTTTTCCGCTCTCTTCAACGGAGACCACGGTATGAATCGCATACGTAAATATTCATGGATTTGTCTCGCCACATCGCTTGTATTCTGCTGTTCAGATAACCACGCGACAGGGAGTGGTTTTGGTTCCGAGACAACCAATGGCGTTAAGGTAGCAGGTAGGGCTTTGCCTGGTACTGTTGTGATTGCGCGCCATGCCGACGCATTGTCTGCAAACGGTGACAGCGTAGCCACGACAACGGTTGGCAGGGACAGTTTATTTGCTTTTTCACTCCCTGTGGGAGGTTGGTTCTTGGAAGGCCGTAACGGCTCCAATGGATTCAAGCACAACGTGACTTTGCAACCAAGCGACTCGTCAATAAACTTGGGAAGCCTTACGGGAGAAGCCTTAACGACGATTGAAGGGAAAGTACAAACACACAATGCGCTTGCGAAAACATTGCAGGCGAATTCATCGCAATTGATTGTACAGATCTATGGCCTTGGTCGCTCGGCTGCGGTGAGTAATGATGGCACATTCCGCATCGATAGTGTGCCCGCAGGGGCTTATGCGATGCGCGTGGAACAAGGCGACTCCTTGGTGGCAGAGGCCTCGCTGAGCGCGGGCAAACTAGATTCGATCACATTGGGAACAAAAGGAATTCTGGTGGAGAACTTTGACGGCGGGCCTTATCACCCTTCCATTGGAACGCTGCTTACAGGGGCAACATGGCTGAACTGGTTATTTAAAGATACCACCGTGAAGTCTACTCCTGCCTTGACTAGCGATGATTTAACCCCGCTCTGGACAGACTCAAGTGCATACGCTGGCAAGAGTTTGCATGTATCGGTTACAGTTCCTGAACCCTGTGACACTCCACCGGCATTGCTACTCGTACTTGGCTCGCGGGGCAATCCTGCCGAATGGGAAAATGTGCATGACCTGTCTCTTTCGGATTCAGTGGTGTTCATGGAGAAGGGCGTGGGAACAGCGACGTTGGATGTGTGGGCAAACACCACGACTAATTCAGCGTACCAACATTTGACCCTAGATTTTGCGCTAGATTCTAATTGGACTCGCAAGGCAATAGCATGGCGCGATTTATTGGCTTCGCAAAAAGCAATTGGCAATACGTGGACAAATTATCGCGTACTGAAACTCACGTGGGTTTTGAAAAAGTCCGCGGAACTATGGCTTGATGACATTCGCATTCCCGACCTTAGTCCCATTGATTTACTAGCACCCAAGAGTCATTCTTAGTCAAACGTAAAACATCAAACATTAATGTTGACCCCCATGCTAGCATGAGGGTGACAGTAGCCAAACGCAATTAATGATAATCATTGTAAATATTACATCTAAACTCAGGAGACATTTCCATGCATAACAAAATCTTTGTGCAATCTGCACTCTGTTTGCTGTTCCTTGCCCTTAGCCCAATGGCAGCCGTGCGCACAACACCCCTCATCGTAGACCACACCTACGATTTAACAATTGTGCCCGACTCTGTGCTCGCCAAGGTACGTAACATGACCGATGTGGTCCATTATGCACATCGCTCCGATGGAAGCGCGGTGCCCTTTGGCTTGCAAGCCTTGTCCGCATTGGATTCTAGCCGCTATCCGTATGCCGAAGGATACACCAGTGTACCCACCGAAAGAAGCCACGGCATTCGCTTCTGGAATGGCATGGTCTCAAGCGATTATATATACCCAGCCGACTACTGGATGAGTTCCGATGGGCGAAAAAATTTGGCCACTGTTCTTTCTTCAAACAGCCAAATCCGTTATACCAGTTGGACTTTCTGCAATGAAGATGACTACTGGGGCCTTACAGATCAAGGTGGTGACAACGGATCCTTGGGAAGCTATATCCGCATTATGGATTACTTGGAGCAACAACACCCGAACGTCACATTCATTTATCAAACCGCCGCCATGCGCGATGCAGGTTCCGAAAGTTCCAATGTGAACCAAGCCATTTTCAACGACTCGCTACGCCATTGGGCAAGGCTGCACAACAAGGTGCTATTTGACTTCGCGGACCTTGATGTGTGGTATAAAGGAAGCGCGCATACCGATACCTTCCGTTTCACCAACGCTCTGGGCGTGGCCAAAGACACCGTCGTTCCGTTTCAGAATCCCGGTTGGCTTGCAGGCAATGGAGCAACCAACAATGGACACCATGCAAATGACTCCATGGGCGTAGACAAAGGCAAAGCGTGGTGGTTCTTAATGGCTCGCCTGACCGGCTGGAATCCTACAGCTACCTCGCCTACATCCACATTACACACAACACATCTTGGGCGCAAAAGCATTGCAATACTGCAATTCAAGGAAGGGCATTTGGAAGTTATTCACGGACAACAACGCTTTGATTTGCGGGGACAGCGCTTGGAATGAATAATCATTGAAAACCCTTGGAGCCCACGTTTTATGCGGGTTCCAAGGGGTTACACGACGGCTTTACGGTTCGCTACATCGGGATTTGATTTCTGCGATCACATCATCCATGGCGAGTACGAATTGATTTCCATCGGCTTCGCGCAGGGTGATTTTCCCTTGTTGCAACTCACGTTGACCAAGCACCAGCACATAAGGGACTCCTTGCTCAGAGCTCTCCGCAATTCGGCGTGCGAGGCTTTCCTTGCGCAAGTCGATATCAATGCGCAGTCCCATTGCACACAAACGCTCTTTCCATTGCACCGCCTGTTCCTCAACATCCTTGCTCACTGGCAAAACTCGGATTTGCAAGGGACAAAGCCACGCCGGCAAGAACGCCCCATGATGCTCCAACAGGATTCCCAGGAAGCGTTCCAAGGATCCATAGAGCGCACGGTGCAACATCACACAATGTTTCCGCTCACCGGAGGCATCGGTGTAACGCAAGTCAAATCGTTCGGGCATCACCAGGTCAAACTGAATGGTTCCGCATTGCCAATCTCGGCCCTGGCGGTCTCGCAAAACGAACTCAATCTTCGGGCCATAAAAAGCACCCGCACCCGCTTGTTCCCGATAATGCAGGCCACTTGCGACCAACGCATTTCGCAAAGCGCTTTCAGATTGGTCCCACTGCTCATCAGTCCCGGCGCGATCTGCGGGCCGTAGCGAAAGAGCCACCTCAATATGCAGAAAGCCGAACTTCGCATAAAAAGCAGAGACCGCTTGCACAAAGCGTATCACTTCTTCTTTCGCTTGCTCCATCCGACAGAAAATATGCCCGTCATCTTGAGTGAATTGTTGGAGGCGCATCAAGCCATGCAAGGTACCACCTGGTTCATCACGGTGCACGAGCCCAAATTCAGCGAGGCGAATAGGCAACTGTCTCCATGAAATCACATCGCGCTGCAAAATCTGGATATGCCCTGGGCAACTCACGGGCTTAACGGCCGCTTCGGGTTCCGCGCCAATGATATGGAACATCCCTTGATGGAAATGGCTCCAATGACCGCTGCGCTCCCAGATGGAGCGTCGCAGAATTTGTGGAGTGCGCACTTCGCGATAGCCTTGCGCCTCGCAATGCTTTCGCACAGCCTCTTCTAGCTTGCGATAAAGAAAGAATCCATTGGGGTGCCAAAAAGCCATTCCAGGCGCTTCTTCCTGAAAGTGGAACAGATCTAGGCGTTCTCCCAGCTTACGATGATCGAGTTGGTCAAGCATATTGCTCTCCTTGCCCTTAAAAACAGGTTCAACACAAAAGAACCCGTCCTGTGGGGCGGGTTTGGTTGGCTTTGTTTATGGAATCAAAGAGCCACAACCGACCCACCCGAACGGGTGGTCACGGTGGTCGTGGTAGTGGCGCAGAAATGCCGCATGGAGTGAATGTAGAATTCTTAAACTGCTCCCTTTGAATGTGTACAGAAAAACGGCTACGGAACTGCCTCTTTTTCAACGCTATTGGACTTGACTCAAACAACGGCGAGGCACTCCCCGATGTCGCTTTTGCGTTGTCGTTGCATGACTTCGGAATTCGATTGCGAACATTCCTGCAGCACCGAGAATTGCATCAACATTCAAAGGGAGCAGTTTAAATTCCCGATGAACTGATCCCTTTGAGTGGTGGTAATTTCATGTGCCATAAGCTTTGAGCCTACAGCCATAAGGTTTGAGAAGCTGCTTTGTTTTTCCAAAAGCGGCTGTGCCGGAAAAAAAGCGATAAAGCCTTATCGGAGTTGGGGAAAACCACAACACAACGCCACTAAAAGGGGTCAGTATATAAATTCTCTATATTGCTTGGAAACAGTGCTGGAGGACGTTAATGAAGATTGGTTTTCTTTTGTTCCATGGCTTGGAAGAGCTTGATCTGGTGGGGCCTTGGGAACTTTTTAAACTCTGGTCGCGCCTGAATTCCAATGCGCATGAATGCCTGATGATCGCCCAAAAACCAGAGCCCATCCGCTGCGCACAAGGTATGGCGATCCTACCCCACACAACCTTCGCAGAAAGTCCTCAACTCGATATTCTCCTTGTCCCTGGTGGCGAAGGAACTCGCGATGAATCACAGGCAGGAGACCAGGCAACCTTTATTGCTCACCAAGCGCCACAATGCAAAATTGTCTGCTCCGTTTGCACCGGCTCTTTTCTGTTGCACCGTGCAGGTCTTCTGAATGGCAAACGCGCTACGACACATTGGTCTCACTTAGCCCAATTTCGAACTCTGGAAAATATCGAGGTGGTGGAAGAACGCGTGGTGCATGACGGAAACATCTGGACCTCGGCGGGCGTCTCTGCGGGAATGGATCTCGCGCTGCATTTGATTGCAGAACTCGATGGCGAGAAGGCCGCAGGCAAAGTCCAGTTGGGCTCCGAATATTATCCAGAACATAAATTCTACGCGGGGTTGCATCAGCATCCGCAGGCGCCCCAGTACTTAAAGACTGCGGCCTATTAACCGACGACCAACATCACGGTTGATTCAAGCGCGAGGCTTTCGTGCGTATCGTTTTTTCGCCCTCCCCACTTTCTTCGCCTTTTCCGCCTTAGGAGACAAGGCATGGGAAGCGTCATGATTTTCCACCAGATCAATTGCGAACAGCTTTGAAATCGCAGAGTCATCCAGATCCAAGACATCTTTGGACTTGACTTTACGTTTGGTAGTTTTTGCGACCAATGCGGCTGTCTCGGTTTTCACCAAGCGGCCCACCAAGTCTTCTAGCGAAAGGCCTCGCAAGGTGAACAGCAATTCTGGTTTGGTGTCCAGCAACACGCCCACGCCATAAAGCGTCGCGGCCACATGCTTGCATAGATTCGCCCAATCAGGGCATGAGCATTCAAAATGGATTTCCTTATCGCTCGGAAATAAGCCCTTGCCTTTGGACAAAAATTCTCGGCCGAGTTCTTCCGGGAAACGCCCCTCCAGCAGTTGTCGCATATCCTGCAACTTGCCTGCACACGCATTAATCAAGTGCTTGCGCACCTTGGAGGACAAAGGGCTTATGGTCACTTCAATTTTATAAGGCGTGCGATTGGAGCCCTGCACCAAGGCACTTATTTTTCCTGCCGTCACATGTAAATCAAGCACAGAGCCGTTGCTTAGGTATGAGCGCCCGCGCGGCAAGCGATTGGAAAAATCAGAATAAGATTCCAGGTTCTTGTTCCAGGCAATGCCCCACCAATTCTTGACCATCTTGCGACCTTGGCTTTGCACAGATTGCAAAGGCCGCCCCAGCTTCTGCTGAAGTTTCGCCTGGCTCTTTTCCGCATTGGCGCGACGCTTGGCCACCGAGACATAAGGTTTGAATCCAAAAAACATTCGCTATTCTCCCACGGCAGATTTTAAATCCAATCGGAACAGATCGAGAATGGACTTGTCATCCATTTCCGTGATCCATTGTTCCGCATTGCCATCGCCCACGATCTCGCCCGCCAAGATCCGCTTGTCCGCAAGGGCTTTGTCAATGCGTTCTTCCAGAGTCCCTCTGCACACAAACTTGTGGACAAGGACATTGCGGGTCTGGCCAATGCGAAACGCGCGATCGGTGGCTTGGTCTTCCACCGCAGGATTCCACCAGCGATCAAAATGCACCACGTGATTCGCCCCCGTCAAATTGAGCCCCGTGCCACCAGCCTTGAGACTCAGCACAAACCATGGCACATAACCTTGCGGCTCTTCTTGGAAGCGTTGTACCGCCATGCGACGCGCGGCAATGCCCGTGCCCCCATGCAGCACACAACCATCCCTTCCAAAAATATTTTGCAGGAACAGAGCCAAGGGGGCACACATTTCTTGGAACTGCGTAAACACCAACACCTTCTCGCGCTTCTCCGCAATGGTCGTACAAATCTCGCGCAAAGCCGCAAACTTACCGCTGTCTCCTTCCGCAAAGACATTGGCTCCGTGGTACAAATCCGGGTGGTTGCAAATTTGTTTGAGCTTGATCAGCATGGAAAGGACAAGGCCGCGTCGTTTCATGCCATCGGCAACGTGCAACTGCTCCTCCAGATCCTTGAGGCTCTTGGTATAGAGCACAACCTGAGCCTTCGCAAGCCCAGCAAACACATTGGTTTCTACCTTATCCGGCAAATCCGCAATGATGCTCTTATCGGTTTTCATGCGCCGCAGAATATAGGGTTTGAGTACCTGGCGCAAAGCTCCATAGCTCCCGTGGTCCTTTTGCATACGGGCTGTCGCGTGTTCAAATTCTTTGTGAGAGCCCAACAGACCCGGATTAATGAAATCAAAGATTGCCCACAAATCGAGCAGTCGATTTTCCACGGGTGTTCCGGTCATCGCGATGCGCCACTGAGCAGGGATCTTGCGGATGGACTTGGCTTGGCGCGTGGCGGCATTCTTGAGCGCTTGAGCCTCATCTGCGATCACGCATTCCCATTCCACGTCAGGCAGCCATTCCAAACGGGGAAGCATTCCATAGCTTGTCACCACAAGATCCACCTGGGCAAGCACCGCAGGCGCAGGCCTGTCCGCGTTCTGGCCAAAGGCGGCATGGGCAAAAAGCAGGCGCAAGGAAGGAGCAAATTTTTGTGCCTCGGCATTCCAGTTGGGCAAGAGAGACGCAGGAACAACAAGCAGGCAAGGCCTTCCCGATTTGCCGCGGATCTGATCCAGAAACGCGAGCACCTGAATCGTCTTCCCCAGTCCCATATCGTCTGCGAGGCAAGCGCCCAAGCCTAAAGAATGCAACATGCGCATCCAATCCAAGCCGATTTGTTGATAGGGACGAAGCTTCGCATGGAAACTGGCAGGTGCGGGTTTGATTCCCCGGATCAGGGCTGGATTGCGGAGTTTCTCTGTCAGGTTTTGCAAAAAGTCACCAAAGCAGACCTCAAAACCATCCACCCCTTGCAGCTCTGTACCTTCACGCACACCTGCGGCAAGGCGCATCGCATCGCGCAAGGTCACACCCTTGACAAGCATCTTGCGAATTTGGGCAAAGCGATCCAAGGTCGCCTGCAACGTGGCTCGATTCACTTCGACCCAGCGGCCCTTGAGAAGCGCCAAGCCTTCTTTGGCCGCAAGCAGCTTGCGAATTTCCTGCTCGGTGACCACCTCACCCTCAAGCCAGAGTTGCGGATTGGCCGCAAAGATCGCGTTCAAGCCAAATTGGGTCGGTGCCTTTTTGCCTACTTGCAATTGAAGCCGCGGGCCACTCCGCACAGACCACCATTTCGGCACCCGGCACAGGACTCCACATTCTTCAAACACGGGCAGCGCATTGAGAAACTGATAAGCCTCTGCGACCTTCCAGGCCAACGGTTGGAACAGCTTTCCCGAGTCCAACAGGCGCTTGATCAGTGGCACACGACTCGCACATGTTTGCACCGTAGAAAGCAGATCGATCATCCGCTTGCCATCGCGTCCGTAGGCTTGTAGAGCATGGTGCAAAGGCAAATGGGCAATCTTGCCCTGCTCGTTCGGCTCTGCAGAGTAGGTTGCCAAAAAGGCAAACGGGGCTTCTATGTTCTCGCGATTTTCCACCAAATGAAAATGCACCCGCCCAGCCAGATGCCACTGTGCACCCCAGGCCGCAAGCACTTGGGCAACCGACTTGCGACTCGAAGCCAACTCGCCCTGCACCGCGCTCTGCATTTTTCCCCAGAGCACAAGCAAAAGCTCAGCCTGCACAAATTCGGCACCCGGCATCGGAGGGACACGAGCCAA
>Ga0302272_1000107_pt1 | contig 42655 bp, 42 predicted proteins | sample III_Bog_N1_2_FD_198772 | JGI IMG/M metagenome (GOLD analysis project Ga0302272, IMG submission 198772) | Peat permafrost microbial communities from Stordalen Mire near Abisko, Sweden - III_Bog_N1_2 | ecosystem: Environmental > Terrestrial > Soil > Wetlands > Peat | place: Sweden: Abisko...
AAACTAGAATCAAAAATCTAACACGTGCTGTAAGAGAAGCTGTTGAAGCAGGCGATCAAGCAGCAGCTGAAGTTGCGTTGAAAAATGTGAATAAAAACTTTCACTCTTATGCAGGCAAAGGTATTTTGAGTAAAAATACAGCTGCACGTCGTGTAAGCAGATTGTCACAACTCGTTAATACGCTAGGTAGTGTTGCTGCATAACTTGCGGCAACTCCCTCTTTATTTTAGTTCCCCTTCATGTTGAAAGATAAATTACTCCCATTCCTTGAACGCTACAATGAGCTCTCTACACTTTTAAGTGATCCTAATATTGCTGCAGATATTAAAAACATGACAGCACTTTCCAAAGAGCAGTCTGGATTAGAGAAAATCAAAGATAAAACACTTGAATATCTTTCAACACTTGATCAAATTGAGGAGAATAAACTTCTCTATGATGATGAAGAACTCGGTGAACTTGCAAAAGATGAACTTCGCATTCTTGAACCTCGTAAAGAAGAAATTGAAGAAGAAATCAAACTTCTCTTACTTCCTACCGATCCGAATGATGAGCGCAATATCTTTTTGGAAATTCGTGCAGGTACGGGTGGTGATGAAGCGGCTATTTTTGTGTCCGATCTCTTCAAATCCTATCTTCGCTACGCTGAAAATCGTGGCTGGAAAGTCGAAGTGGTCTCACTCAGTGAAGGTGTTCTTAATGGATACAAAGAAGTCATCGCGCTCATTAAAGGGCAGGGTGCTTTTTCACGTCTTAAATACGAAGGCGGAGTCCACAGGGTGCAACGTGTTCCTCTTACTGAATCACAAGGTCGCGTACATACTTCAGCGGTTACCGTTGCCGTTATGCCTGAAGTTGATGATGTTGAAATTGAGATATTAGAAAAAGATTTGAAAATCGATGTTATGCGCTCTTCAGGAAACGGTGGACAATCGGTCAATACCACCGATAGTGCCGTAAGAATCACCCACTTACCCACAGGTCTTGTTGTTGTCAACCAAGATGGAAAATCTCAGCATAAGAACAAAGATGCTGCCATGAAAGTGCTCAAAGCAAAACTGTATGATATGCAGATGCAAGAACGCAATGCCAAAGAGAGTGAAGCGCGAAAAACACAAGTCGGTTCAGGAGATAGAAGTGCTCGTATTCGTACCTACAACTATCCACAAAACCGCATTACAGACCACAGAGTAGGGCTTACGTTGTATCGTTTGGACGCTATTATGGAAGGTGGTTTCTACGATGAAGTTATCGATCCTATTATCACACACTATCAAGCAGAGCTTATGAAAGAAGCGAACCTTTAAAAAAGCCTATTTATCATAGATACGTAGGTTGTTTTGTTCGATCATATCTTTAAGCATTTTAATATATTCTTCTTTTAATTCAGAGTAATTGACCATCGTTTTAGCCGCTTCCATTCCTCCAAAACTTTTTCCATTGTTTCGTGCCAAAAGTCTTCTTTCTCTAAAAACAATATACGCATCGTTTGTATTAAGATTGAGCATATACATATTGACTGATTTTTGTAAAGAGCCAAAAATACGGATCATTTGTGTTTTTGGAACGGTTTTGTCTTGCGACATTAAACCAACACCCGAGTAGGTCCAGTGTCCAAAAAGGTTATTGGCTTCTTTCGCAAAGCGACTTTTACCCCAACCACTTTCAAGAGAGGCTTGCGCTAGCGCTAATGACGTAGGAATCACATCAATGCGTTTAAAATACTCATCACGATCAAAGAGCGATTCCACCCCGTATTTATTGCGTAAAGAGATAAGATGTCCCACATTGGCAAAGTTGAGCCCACGAAAAGCATCTGGCATTGCTTTCGCAAAAAAGTTTGTGATAAATTCCCGATCTTTCCTGATCTCATCATTTCCTTTATCCACAAGGACTTTTATTTCACGAATAAACTCCTCTTTTTGCTTGGATCCTTCTTCGATCTGGTAATATTCTGTAGCCAAACCTCCTGCATACAGTGCATTTTGTGCGAATAAACAAGAGGCGATGAAAAAAGTCGAAAGAAACTTCACGAAATTAAAGTTCCAACACCGTTTCAAAGACCTTCTGCACTCTGCCTTTGAAAAAGAGTTTTTGATCCACAATACGTAAACTGAGCTCATCTCCCGTGGATGGGTAAACGTTGGCACTTATCCCCACTAATTTTTGACGATACGCACTGTAAAAACATGCCGCCATTCCCGTGCCACACGCCAATGTTTCATCTTCAACACCTCGCTCATACGTTCTTACATGTAAAGCATTTTTTTCAAGTTTTGCATAATTGACATTGGCATTGTATTTGTAGCGCATTTGACGCGCAATGACTTTATCAAAGCAATCCACATCTTCTACAAATGTCACCAAATGAGGAACTCCTGTATCGCAAAAATGCCATGTTAAGCCATTTTCTTCAAACGATTCACTCAGAACTTTAGGCGTTGTTAACTCTGTTTCAACCACATCATCTTCCACTACCGAAGTAATTACTCCTGCACCGGTTAAAAACTGCATAGAAGCATTTGCGAGGTGATTGGTATAGGCATAATGTGCGCACGCGCGTGTACCATTGCCACACATGGAAGCAACACTTCCATCGTTATTGTAAAATTGCCATTTAAAATCGTATTCAGCGTGTGGCAGCAAAACAATCAAACCATCAGCGCCCACACCTTTTTGTCTATCACACAACTGTTGTGCGAGTTTGCTTCGATCCACCTCAACAAAGGTATGAAAAATGATAAAATCATTACCATTCGCATTATATTTTACAATGTGCATAGTATCCTCGTACAAATTTGATAAATTTTTCAATCTCACTCTCTAAGAATTTCATATCAAAGGAGTTATTGATGAGAAAATCGGCTAGGATTCTCTTCTCTTCGATGCTAATCTGAGCATCAATACGTTTTTGCGCCTCTTCTTTGGTAAAATCCTCTCGAATCATCAATCGCTTTCGCTGAACTTCAACCGGTGCGTAAACAACGGCCACCAGCGTACACGCATAGCCATCACTCTCAAAATAGAGTGGAATATCGATAATATAGGGCTTTTGCTTCGCTTCTAACAGATCACAGCGTCTAAAAATCTCTTGACGAATTAATGGATGCAAAAAGGCATTGAGCTTTTCACGCTCTTGTTTATCATTAAAAATCAATGCACCAAGCGCTTTACGATCAATCAATCCCTCTTTAATAACACGCTCTCCAAAAAGTGCTTCAACTTCTTTTACATGTAAAGGTAAAACCTCTTTTGCAATCACATCCGCATCAATCACGTCAAAACCATGTGACTTTAACATTGAGGAAACAGTACTTTTGCCCGTAGCAATACCACCTGTTAAAGCAATCGCATATTTATACGCCATCTAATCCTAATACCTTCTGCTATTTTTATAACGATTTTAACATACTTTTGTTAAAATCTATTAAATAATCACCTCACTAAAGGCATATGCATGAGCACAGTCAGCTACAAAGACGCTGGTGTCGATATCGACGCGGGAAACCAATTTGTCGAAAATATTAAACCACTCGTTAAGTCCACTTTTGATAAAAATGTCATCGGAGGCATTGGCTCCTTTGCAGGCGCATACGAACTCCCCTCAGGTTATCAAAAACCTGTTATTTTGGGTGCGACCGATGGTGTTGGAACCAAACTCAAACTTGCGATTGATTCAGGTATTTATGACACGGTTGGCATCGACCTTGTTGCAATGTGTGCGAACGATTTGATTTGTAACTTTGGAACACCGCTTTTCTTTCTTGATTACTACGCGATGAGCAAACTTGAGATTGATGCAGCCGTCAGTGTTGTTAAAGGTATTGCACAGGGATGTATTCAAGCGGAATGTTCTTTAATTGGAGGCGAGACTGCTGAAATGCCAGGAATGTATCACAGTAAAGATTTTGACCTTGCAGGGTTTGCTGTGGGAATTGCTGAAAAAGACGAGATGAACCGCTTGCCACACGTTAAAGCTGGCGATATTCTAATCGCTCTGCCAAGTTCAGGTGTTCACTCCAATGGTTTTTCACTGGTTCGTAAACTCTTTTTTGACAAACTTGGCTATACGTTTGAGACAGAGTTTGATGGCAAACCTCTCATCGATACACTTTTAACGCCTACGCGTATTTATGTGAAGCTTTTTAAAGCGCTTAAATCTAAGATCAACGCACTTGCCCATATCACCGGCGGTGGTATTGTTGAAAACCTTCCACGTGTCCTTCCAGAAGGATTACAAGCACAGGTGTACAAATCAAAAATCAAAACACTTCCTGTCTTTGACTTCATGAGCCAATACGTTGAAGAGAGTGAAATGTACCGCACGTTTAACATGGGTGTGGGTATGATCCTCGTTGTCAGTCCTGAAAATGTCGATGATGTTCTTGCAAACAGCGACGGTTATGTGATCGGCGAGCTTAAAGCTGGCCCTAAAAGTGCTGTTATGCTCTAATGAGTACCCTTTACATTCTCTCAAAGCTTTTCACATACCTGGTTTTACCGCCAGGTATTTTTATTCTTCTCTTTGTGCTTGCGGCACTGTATGCCAAGCGCTTTCGTCTCTTTTTTCTTGCGAATGCCATTATCTTTTATCTTTTAAGTACAACGTATGTTGCGGATTGGCTACTTGCCCCTCTAGAAACTCCTTTTAACAAACCACTTGAGAAACGCTCCGTCGACGCAGTCATTGTACTAGGCGGCGGGCATACGCAAGGCGTTGCTAATTTACCACTCAGTAGTGATGCGTACAAGCGTATGATGTGGGGATTGATGGTTGCAAAATCAAACAATGTACCACTTTTATTTAGTGGGGGAGGGACTCAAAAAGAGTATTTGGAAAGCGATGCTTTTTTAGATAGTCTCAAAGAGCTTAAACTCCATCTTGAGATTCCAACCCCAACGTCTAAAAGCCTTGGAGCTAAAGAGTTCTCTTTACATGTAGAAGATAAAAGTCTCGATACCTACCAAAATGCACAGTTTAGTAAACTTGCCTTTGAACAAGTGGGGCTTTCAATGCCTACAATCTATCTTGTAACTTCTGCTTATCATATGAGACGCTCCATCCGCCTTTATGAGCACTTTGGGTTTAAAGTTATTCCTGCTGCAACCAATTTCAAAATCAGTGCACGAATGAAAGATGGATGGGATTATCTACCCAATGCGCACGCTTTTTATAAAAGTTATGTGGCACTGCATGAGTATATGGGCTTATTGAGCTTAAAATTTCGAGGAATTTAGCGTTACATGTAACGGTTATTTACGTTTATCTTTCGTGACTTTATAGATAAAACTAAAAACCTCGGCAACCGCTTTATAGAGTAGGGGTGGAATTTCTTTATTGAGTTCAATTTTGGAGAGAAGCTCAACCAAATCAGCATCTTTTCTGATAAAAATATCATGTTCTTGCGCCAGTTTAATGATATTATTGGCAATTTCCCCTTTGCCAGAAGCCACAACTTTTGGCGCACCTTTTTTCTCACGATCGTATTTAAGTGCTACGGCTTTTTTAGGTTTAGGGGAGGGCGTATTCATATTTTTATATTGATCCCAAATTGAAGTTGTTCACCACTAAAATAGTCATTTTTGACAACACTGACATCTTTATACTCCAACATTTTCACGGTTCCCGTAATAAGTCCTACCTCATTAAGCGCCCGTTTGAGATGGGTAAGCTCTTGCGTTATTTTGTTACTCAACTCTTTTTTCTGCGAAGCAATCGTAATATCAATATACTTTTGTCCCGAGAGGACAAGCATCATATTGAGTTTGCCATAGTCTTCAAGATCAAGATCAATCTGGCAGTGAAACTTCTCATCACTACTCTGTTTCATCATCATAGAGCCGCCGTTAAGTCCATCCCAGCTAAACGGGACATACAGATGCGTAGAACTGCTCACATAAGAGACTAACTGGTGGTACTCAATTTGCGTGAGTAAACGATTGCTAATCTCTAAGGCTTCTTTATTTTGCCCTGATGATTGAAGGTTATCGCTCAGTTTTGTTAAAACCCCTTTCATGTCACTGAGTAATTCCACATCTGTCGGATCGAGTGAGAGTTTCTGAGCAATGGCTTTCCCCACAAAAAGCTCGGGTTTGATAAGACTATGAATCTTTTGTTCTAACGCGCTACTTTTATCAAGAAAGTCTGCGTTTTGAATCGTTTTACTATCCAAAATTTCAATCTGTTGCTTAATGCGGTTCACCACCATTTGCAGTGCCTCTTCGACCGTTCCTGAAGGCTTTGTACTTGTGCTTAAAGCACTACTCAAAGCAGCAGCAGAGATGCTAGACAACCCTTCTGTCGCGAATGGCTCTTTTAACAATGTTTCTTTACTCAAGAGCTGATTGATCTGCGGTTCGAGATCATTCAGTTTAAGGCCGCTTAAATTTTCCTTCAGCATTTCCAGAAGAACTTTGACTTGGGTACTAAAGTTCTCTTCTACTTTCATACTTGCGGAATAATTTTCCACTTTAGAATTAATCAGATCCATCTGCTGAATCGCATAATCAAGTTTTTGAACGTTTTGGTAGACCTCTTTAAATGTCGATGCGCCTTCAGAGGAGATCTCTTGTTTAACGCTTTGGCGAAATAGATCAAGTAAGGTTTTAAGACTACTCTGTGCTTCTTTCGATGAGAGATCTTGGGTTGCGCTGAGACGATCCATAATAGTGGTTATCTCTTTTGCGAGTGAGGTCGTGGCGTTACTTGTTCCGCTAAGATGATCTTGAAGCTCTGAAGAGAGTGTTTGAATACCCTCTTCTACCCCTTGTTGCGTTACAATCGCTGCTAACTTTGATTCAAAAAAAATACCTGAATTTTGCACTTGTCCCTGAAGCATCTTTACATCAATTTGATCAATACTTTTAGCAAAAAGTTGTAGAAGCGTTAAAGGTTGGGCGATGGTTGAATCTGTTTTCACTATAGAGCTTAAATTTTTAATGTCTTCTGCAAAATTTCCCATATTTTTAAAGAGCTGGTTATTTTGTAAAATCTCAAAAATAGTACTTTTGGATTTTGCTTCACTCACTGCACTCCCTAATAATTGTCCTATCACTTCTTGGGCATTGTTGGGGGTTGTTGTACTTTTTTGTGCCGTGAGCGAGAGAGGGATATCAGCGCTATCTTGAATAATTTTTGTGGCAGTCTCTTTGGCAGTTGCTTTTGGATCAAGTGTTTGGAGTTGATTTGCAAGAAGAGAAGTAGTTGAAATGTCCATTAAAACACTCCTACGCCACACATTATCATGATACGTGCCTTTTTACGATTGTTTAAGATCTTTTGTTTTAATTTTAACAAGCCACTCTGAAAGTGTTTTCTCATACCCTATCGGCAAATGATCGTAAAAATGAAGGGGTTTTTCCAAATATTTTTGCTCAACCCAACCTCCAAAATCATGTGGATAAAGATACCCTTTAGGCGAAGGGCTTTTAAGATGGGCTGGAACTTTTAGCGCTTTTTCATTTTTGACATACGCTAACGCATTATTGATCGCCAAATAAGCACTGTTAGACTTAGGACTGCATGCAAGATAGATCAAACATTGCGACAGAATGATACGTGCTTCGGGATACCCTATTTTACTTACGCTTAGAAGTGTGCTAGAAGCCAAATTAAGCGCATTAGGGTTAGCATTGCCAATATCTTCACTTGCAAGGATTACAAGCCGTCTTGCGATGAAATCAGGGCTCTCTCCACCATCAATAAGACGTGCAAGATAATAGAGTGCTGCATCCACGTCTGAGCCTCTTACACTTTTGATCATCGCACTAATCAAATTGTAATGGGTGTTATCCGAGCTAACGCCATCTTTTAAGGCGCTGGGGCGCAAATTTTTAAGCGTTTCAAGCGTTACATGTAAATCGACTTTGAGTGCAAATTCGAGTAAATTTAAAAGGGCTCTGCTATCACCAGCACTTGAGCTAATCAAATACGCTATGGCCTCTTCATCAATCTCAAATTCAACCTTTTCGCGTACATCTTCAATAATGGCTTTTAGATCTTCGTATTCAAGTGGATAAAATTCAAAAAGCATCATACGCGAACGTATGCCGGAACTAAGGACAAAGTAGGGGTTTTCCGTTGAAGCACCAATGATGATCGCTTCATGGTTTTCCATTGGTAGCAAAAGGACTTCTTGTTGGGTTTTAGAGAGACGGTGAATTTCATCAATAAAAATTAATGGCTTTTGAAGTGAGCCTCGGTGTTGTGAAAGAATCTTGCGAATCTCATCCACTTTGACACTTGTAGCGTCTAATTCATAAAAAGGGAGCTGTAATTCGTTAGCCACAATACGGGCTAACGTTGTTTTTCCGACACCCGCAGGGCCAAAGAAAAGAGAATGGCTCATGGAGCCCGATTTTAAAAGTTTTCGAAAAGGGCTACTGGCTCCACTAAGGTGCTTTTGCCCTGCTAACGCTTCAATCACTTTAGGGCGAAAGAAGAGCGCGAAGTTATTGATCATCGTCCTCTTCGTCCTCATCAACTACTGGAATTTTATCGCCATCTCTTTTGATATATTCAAGATAATCTCTCAGTGCGGTATATTCACTTCCATCAAAATAACGGTGTCGACCAGGTCTTAACATGCCTAGATCAACTTTCCCATAACTCACGCGTTTGAGATCAACAACATCCACATCAAAGTAACCAAAGAAACGTCTGAGTTCTCTGTTCTTACCCTCATTAATGGTCACTTTAATCGTAGAAAATGTTGGGTTGTTTTTGATGATACGATACGAAACAAACGGTGCAAAATCCATTGAACGAATCTCACTGTGTGAATGCCCGCCTTTGCGTGCATTTTCGAGGAAAAGACCTTCTTGCATTGCTTTTTCCATGGCTGCTGTAATCATGCCGTTGATCTTCACGTAATAAACACGCTCCAAATCACCGTGCATTAAAGCCGAAACAACAGACGGTGAATCGCACAGAAGCAAAAGCCCTTCACTGGCAAAATCAAGTCGTCCGACGCTAAGATAATGTCCAAATTGAGAAGGCAATGTGTCATAGATTGTTCTACGACCACGGTCATCTTTTTTGCTCACTAACTCACCCTTTTGTTTGTGATAAACAATCACGGAATATCCGTGCTTCTCAAAAAGGGCTTTACCGTTTAGCTCGATTTTATTTTTAAAACTCACCTGTGTTGAAAGATCTTGTACAACAACACCGTCAATTTTTACATGACCTGCTTTGATGAGTTCATCCGCCTCACGCCTTGAAAAATGCGTGTTATGCGAAATCATTTTATTGAGTCTCATTAATTCCATTTATTTAATTCCTGCTTCCACGAGATCGTGGATATGTAAAACACCTTTAAGTATTCCTTGTTTATCGGTAATAGCTAAAAGTTGTATTTTATACTTTTCAATGAAAGCTAAAGCATCACTCGCCAAAAGCGTCTCATCGTCCAGTCGTTTAGGATTTTTTGTTGCATATTCATATGCCGTTTTATCCATGCTAAAATCGCTTCGCATCAATGCACGACGTAAATCTCCATCACTTAAAACCGCAACCAATTGATTGTTTTGATTCGTAATCAACACGTTACCAAGTCTTCCTTCACTCATTTTAAGAATCGCTTCTTTAAGAGTGGTTGTTTCATTGACGATGGGAAGTTCTTGTGTTAGCATCAAATCTTTGACTTTTACAAACAAACGTTTACCCAAACTTCCACCTGGATGAAAGGAAGCAAAGTCCTCTTTTTGAAAATTTTTCTTCTTCATTAAGCAAACAGCTAACGCATCACCAAGGGCAAGCGTGAGTGTTGTTGAACACGTCGGCGCTACATCCAATGGGCATGCCTCTTTTTCTACATGTAACGGTAAAAAGATATCACTGTAATGTCCTAAAGAGGACTCTTTCGTACGTGCCATGCCAATAAGAGGAATATCAAAACGTTTAATGTGTGGTAATATTTTAATGAGCTCTTCGCTCTCGCCACTGTAACTAATCGCTAACACGGCATCTTCTTTGCCAATCATACCGAGATCACCATGCATGGCTTCTGTAGGATGCAGAAAGAAACTACTGGTTCCGGTACTTGCCAGTGTCGCAGCAATCTTCGCACCAATCAAGCCACTTTTACCCACACCCGTCACAATCAACTTGCCTTTAATATTTGCAATTAAGTTAGTTGCTTCACTCATCTCATCACCAATTAAAAGTGCTGCATGGAGAAGCTCTTTTGCTTCAAGCTCCAACACTTCTTTGGCTATCGCTTTAAAATCTTGCATACTTTTCCCTACATCATAAAGATCGTTGGAACGATCGTTGGATATTTTTTTATTTGTCTGTAAATATGCTTACGCACGACTTGACGTATCTCATTCTCAAGCGCTCTTGGATTTTCTAAAAGCTCTGCTTTAGCATTAGCAATGAATTGATCAATGACGCCTTCCATTTCAATAGAAAAAGATTTATCATCTTTGTCAGGTACTAAACCATAGCTAATAATTTTTGGTTTAGAGATCAGTTTATGTTCACTTTTATCTAACTGAATGACTAACATCACAAGACCTGATTCGGCAAGTTTCTGACGATCGATGACAACATCATCCGCAATTTGTTCATTGATTTGATTGTCAATAAACACTTTACCTGTTTTAACAGTTTTGATCTTTTTCATGTATTTAGCACAGACTTCAATTTGGTCACCATCGCTCATTAATACGATATTGCGCTCAGGAATACCACACTGCATTGCAGTCTCTTTATGCTTTGTAATGTGATTATATTCACCGTGTACTGGAAGGAAAAAACGTGGTTTGACTAAACGTAAAATGAGTTTTTGCTCTTCTTGTGCAGCATGCCCACTCACGTGAATTTCACTAAAGTCTTGATACGCTACGTTAGCGCCACTTTTAAGTAAAAAGTTTAAAACTTTAGAGACACTGCCTTCATTTCCGGGAATCGCTTTTGCTGAGATAATAATTTGATCGGTTGGTTTTATCTTAACATGACGGTGTTCATCCGTGGCCATACGGTAAAGCGCACTCATTGTCTCACCTTGGCTACCTGTTGTTACGATAAGAACATCTTTGTCAGGATATTTATTGACTTCATGCGGATCAATAAAGATACTTTTATCCAATTGAATATAGCCAAGATCAATCGCAGTAAAGAGGTTTCGCTCCATCGAACGACCAATAACAGAAACTTTTCTACCATACTTCAAACCATAATCAATCGCTTGATACACTCTGTGGATGTTAGAAGAGAAGGTTGACATAATAACGCGTCCTTTTGCTTTTGCAAAAATTGAGTCAAATGTCTTCCCAACGGTGCTCTCACTGCGTGTAATTCCCTCTTTATATGAGTTTGTACTATCACTCATCAAACATAAAACGCCTTTTTCGCCATAGGCTGCAAAACGATTAAGATCCGTTACGAAACCATCAATAGGAGTATGATCTATTTTAAAATCACCGGTATGAATGATCGTTCCAGCTTCGGTTGTAATCGCAAGGGAAGAGGCATCAATGATAGAGTGCGTAATGTGAATCCATTCAACTTCAAACTCGCCAATTTTGTAAACTTTACGTTTTTCAACAGGTCTAAAATACTTTTTATGTGCTTTTAATCCGTGTTCATCAAATTTATTGGCAAGCATTCCAAGAGGAAGAGGAGTTGCATAAAGTGGAAATTGCATCTCTTTAAAAAGGTATGAAACCGCGCCAATATGATCTTCATGGGCATGGGAAATAATAATTCCAGCTATTTTTTTCTTAATTTGTCGTAAATAACTAAAATCTGGAACCAAAATATCTACACCATGCATATCTTCACTTGGGAAGCTCATACCGACATCAAGAACAATGGCTGATGTTTCTGTTTCAAAGACACAGATATTGCCACCGATCTCGCCCAATCCACCAAGAGGCGTAATTTTAATCTTGCCTTTAGAGGTTTGGTCAATTAAATTGGAACGATTTAACCTATCTTTGTGCATTTTTTGATTGGCGTCAATCGCCTTTTTTATATCACGTTGCCAAGGCTCATTTCCCTCAATAGACGCTGATGTTGAAGGTTTATTGCTTTTGCGTCTTCTGTTATTGCGTGGTCTTTTTTCACCTGCCTCGCCTGAAGCTTCTTTAGCGGTATTCTCTTGTGGGTTTGAGTTCACCGGCTGTTTCGTGTTAGGATGCGGTGTTTGTTTGGGTTGCCCCATTGGTTTTGACGTATTCTCTTGAGGAGTTTCGTTACTATTCTGTTGTTGCGTTACTTCGTTTTCTTGCATCATTCAACCTTAATGTTTTAAATAGTAGATGATGAGACAAGACGCTAATTTCGTGAGGACGAATTGTTATGGGAAGGGATTGTTCGTACATAATTTCTTCTACATACGATTTATCAAACTCAGAAGAGATATTTCTCAACCAAGTTTTTCTAGGACTTTGAAATGAGCATCGCAAATATTTTTTAAATCTTTGTAACTGTTCATCTGATTCAAAAAGACCAGAAAATTTTCCTTCAACAAACTCTTTTTGTTTGTTAATTTTGAGAATAGACGACACCACTTTAGGTTGTGGTTCAAACGATTCTGGAGATACATCAAAAAGTATTGCAGCCGTCCCAATACTTTGTGCCAAAATCGCTAAAGAGGTAAACTCTTTTGTTTTTGGAAGCGCAGCAAATTTTTCTGCCACCTCTTTTTGGATCATGACCGTCATTGATTTACAATTAGGGTCTTCCAAGGCTTCCAAAATAATGGTCGTAGCGATGTAATAGGGCAAATTTGCAACTAAATCATAAGGCTCTTCACAAAGAGACCCTTTTTCAAATTGCTTTAAAACATCAGTTCGCACCAATGTTAGCTTTCCCTCATCGATATCCGTCGCATATTTTTTTCTCAAATAAACGCACAAGTCTTCATCGACTTCATATGCTACTAAGGCTTTCACCTTTAATAGCTCTTGCGTCAAATCACCTAAGCCAGGCCCAATTTCAACAAGCTTTCGCTCATTTTGGGGCATCGATTGGATGATTTTACTCACTACCGTCGTATCTTTTAAAAAATTTTGGCCAAATTTCTTTTTTGCCTCTATCAATTTGTACCCTATTTTTTAAACTTTCATTGATTGTAGCTAATCTTTACTTATAAAAGAGTTATATGCTAAATTAATCTTACTATTCAGAAGTTTTTTTTAATTCTTGCGCTATCATTTGAACTTATATTTATCTAAAAAGAGAGCCTTATGGAGCATTTTGCTAAACGTATTATCCCTTGTCTTGATGTCAAAAATGGACGTGTGGTTAAGGGTGTTAATTTTGTTGGACTTAAAGATGCAGGTGATCCTGTCGAAATTGCAAAACGGTACAATGAAGAGGGTGCAGATGAGCTCACATTTTTAGATATTACGGCCAGTCATGAAGGTCGAGGTACGATTGTTGACATTGTTGAAAAGGTTGCTCGTGAAGTTTTTATCCCACTTACCGTCGGTGGTGGTATACGTACCCTTGATGACATTTATAGCCTTTTACATGTAGGATGTGACAAAGTCAGTATCAACTCTCCTGCCATTGCAAATCCTCTTTTTATTGATGAATCATCCAAGCGTTTTGGTTCACAGTGTATTGTTGTGGCCATTGATGCTAAACGCACAGGGGATTCATGGCACGTTTTTATTAATGGTGGAAGAATAGATACAGGAATAGACGCACTTGCTTGGGCGAAAGAAGTCCAAGAAAGAGGTGCAGGAGAAATACTCCTCACTTCAATGGATTGTGATGGTGCGAAAAATGGTTATGATATTTCCCTTACATCACAAATGAGTGCCATGCTAGACATCCCTGTAATTGCAAGCGGTGGAGCGGGGACGATGGAGCATATCAAAGATGCTTTTATAAATGGTGCTGATGCGGCTCTTGCTGCTTCCATTTTTCACTTTAAAGAGATTGATATTATGGATCTTAAACATTACCTCGCACATGAGGGAATCGCAGTACGATTATGATTCTCTGCGCGGGAAGAAATGAAACATTTGATTTTGCTAAACCAATCGGTGTTGGTCTTATAGAAAGTGCTATCAATCTGACCAAGCTTGTAATGGAAGAGAAACCTGCCTTTTTATTTTTTGTTGGTACTGCTGGAAGTTATGGAAAATATCAACCTTTTGATCTTGTTTACAGCCATTGTGCTGCGAATATTGAACTTTGTTTTTTACAAAATAGATGTTACACCCCTTTACAAAATATCATCGATGTTGAAAAAATTCATGTTTCACGTGGAACAATTTATCCATCGCCAATTGTCAATTCGAGTAATTACATTACCACAGATATAACATTTGCAAATCAAATGATTGATAAAAATATTGAATTAGAAAATATGGAATTTTTTTCTGTTGTGAGTATTGCCAATCACTTCCATATTCCGTGCTCTGGCCTTTTTGTTGTAACTAATTATTGCGATGAAAATGCACATCGCGATTTTATACAAAATCATGCCCAAGCAAAAGAACTCATTACGTTACATGTAGAAAAAAATATGAAAATTTGAGGTATTATGGAAAAACAAAATATATTTGATCTATCAAAAGAAGAGTTATCGGAAATTATCAAACCCTCTTTTAGAGCAAAACAAATTTACCAATGGTTATATCAAAAGTATGTCAACTCATTTGATGAGATGAAAAATCTACCAAAAGAGCTCAAAGATCAACTTGAAAAAAATTACTACTTAGATCCTCTCGTTATAGCAAAAATCGAAGAGAGTAGGGATGGTAGTAAAAAATATCTTTTTTCACTCAAAGATGGAAACACTGTAGAATCTGTTCTTTTACCTATGAAGCAAGAACAAACGGATGAAGAAGGGAAGCTTATTCACCACACACGTTATACCATTTGTATCTCTTCACAAGTTGGGTGTAAAATTGGGTGTGCATTTTGTCTGACCGGTAAAAGTGGCTTTAAACGCAACCTAACTGCAGGTGAGATAACATCGCAAATTCTTATGATCAAAAGAGATAATACTATTGCTGAAAATAGACGTGTCAATATCGTTTATATGGGCATGGGTGAGCCATTAGACAATTTAGCTAACGTGAGCAAAGCTGTACGTATTTTTACGGATCTTGATGGTCTTTCTATCTCACCTCGAAGGCAGACTATTTCAACCAGTGGACTGAGTGTACAAATAGAAAAACTAGGTCTGATGGAGTTAGGTGTTTTGTTAGCCATTTCATTGCATGCAGTGGATGATAAACTAAGACAAACACTGATGCCGATCAATAAAGCTTATAATATCGAATCCATTATTAATGCCGTTAAAGGATTCCCCATAGACGCACGTAAACGGGTCATGTTTGAATACTTAGTTATGAAAGGGATAAACGATGACCAAAAGAGCGCTCGCAAGCTAGTGAAGCTCCTACATGGCATAAAATCGAAAGTTAATCTGATTTATTTTAATCCACACCCAGGAAGTGAGTTCGCACGCCCGTTAGAGAAAGATATGATAGCGTTCCAACAGTACCTTGTCGATCACGGAGTTCTCTGCACGATTCGTCAATCCAAAGGTTTAGATATCAGCGCCGCATGCGGTCAGCTTAAAGACAAGGAACAAAAAAATGACAACGCTTGACCTATTTCAAGTTGGATTTTTAATTATCGTCGTGATTGTAGGAGTAGGAGGACTGATTAAAGTCCTCTTTCTAAAAGAGAAATAAGAGCTTTACATGTAAAGCTCTTTTAAGTTATTTGGCTATCCATTCCTGTGAGATAATTTCCCTATCAGCAATAAAAATCTTTCCAATAAATTTATCGCCTTTAACATAACTTCCAACACCTTTAGGCGTTCCGCTCATGACAATATCGTTATCAACCAGTGTTGAAAACGAGTTAATTTCTTTGATAACCGTGAGTGGTTTATAGATCATCAGATCAATATTTCCCTCTTGAACTAACACATCGTTAATCCATAATTGCAAAGAAAGTAAATTAACATCCGATGCATCAATACTGACAAACGGACTCATAACAGCAGCACCGTCAAAAGCCTTTGCACGCTCCCACGGTAGACCTTTTCCCTTAAGCTCACTTTGAAGTTCACGGTTAGTCAAATCAAGTCCAAATCCAACTGCTGATATTTCTCCTTTTTTGATCAAAAAAGAGATTTCACCTTCGTAATGAAGTGGTGTTTGTTTGCCTGTTATAAGCTCACTACTTAAGGCAGCGTTAGGCTTCATAAACAAAACCATCGAAGTAGGAACTTCATTGTTTAACTCTTTGATATGCGCAACATAGTTTCTTCCAACACAAACCACTTTACATGGGGCGACTCTTGTCCCATCGACTATAACTGTTTTCATTTTATTCCTTTCATTAAATTATAAAATTGTGTTTTAGCATCAAACGTTGATTCTATTTTATAAGGAATTCCCTTATACTCAAATGCTAAAGTTTGTGCATGTAAAAGAAGTCGTGAACTTTGGGTAATTTCAAGTTGTTCTTCTGCGCTCATTGTCCCATCCAAAAATCTCTCTGCATCCATTTCATCTATTCCATAAATAGGATCACCCACAATGTAATGTTTCACGTGGAACAAATGAACACGAATCTGATGCTGCCTTCCTGTATAAGGAGTCGCTTCAACCAATGTTGCATCTTTGTCATCAAAGTAGAAGAGGGGTGTTATTTTTGTTTGTGATGCTTTACCTCTTTCATCAACATGGACTTTAAGTCGAATTTGACTAGTTTCAACATCACGTTTTAGTTTCTCATCAATCATCATAACATCATCGATTCTACCATGCACTAAAGCCAAATAACTCTTTTGAACTTGCCTCGTTGCAAAGATACGCTTGAGGTCAATTTCCGCCTGCTTGTGTTTACCGACAAGCACTAACCCACTGGTGCTTTTATCAATACGGTGCGCCGCATTAGCATCTCTTCCATACAGCGATTTAATCTCGTCATTTAGCGTATAGCCATCACTGCGTTTTCGTGGGTGCATCATCACACCACTAGGTTTTTCAAAAACTGCAAAGTCTTCTGTCTCAAAAATAGGTCGAAGTCCTTTAGACTCTCCTTCAAAAACAATTACACCAATATTGCCAACAATCAGAGCTGATTTTTTAAGGAGCTGCTCTCCTTCTACAAATACCCGTCTTTTATCCACTATCTTTTGCGCTTCACCCATGCTAATTTCAAAGGTATCCATCAAGAAGCGAAAGGCAAGTGTCGGTTTTTCAAGAACAAACTTTTTCAAAGTATACGCCAAAATTCAACCCTTTTTTAGTCCTAAATTGTTAAAATAAAAAATCACATAAAACACGAATTTACAGATAAATTCACCGTATTTTATCACATAAAAATCACAAATAGACAAGGAATGAGAATGGTAGAGCGCTACGCACGAGAAGAGATGAAAAAGCATTGGACAATTGAAGCAAAATACGACGCATGGTTAAGAGTCGAAAAGGCTGCAACCAAAGCATGGAATAAATTAGGGCTCATTCCCGATAGTGATTGTGAAAAGATTGTTAAAAATGCTCAGTTTAATATTGACCGTATTGATGAGATTGAGAAAGTAACGCGCCACGACGTGATTGCTTTTTTAACGAGCGTTGCAGATAGCCTTGGAGAAGAGAGCAGGTGGGTGCATTATGGTATGACCAGTTCGGATTGTATCGATACCGCCGTTGCACTTCAAATGCGCGACTCTTTACATGTAATCATAGACGATGTCAAAACATTGATGGAATCTTTGAAAACAAGAGCAATGGAACACAAGATGACATTGATGGTTGGACGAAGTCATGGAATTCATGGAGAGCCTATTACGTTTGGTTTGGTGCTCGCAATTTGGTATGAAGAGATCAAACGTAGCCTCAAAAATCTTGAAAATGTTATGGAAGTCATTTCTGTTGGACAGATCAGTGGGGCAATGGGAAATATGGCGCACTCACCGATTGAGCTTGAAGAGTATGTTTGCGCTGACCTTGGACTCACACCTGCGCCTGTTTCAAATCAAGTTATCCAACGTGATCGTTATGCAGCACTTATGAATGCGCTGGCTCTGTTAGCTTCGAGTTGTGAGAAAATTGCTGTCGCCATTCGCCATTACCAACGAACCGAAGTCTATGAATGTGAAGAGTTTTTTGAAAAAGGTCAAAAAGGAAGCTCTGCAATGCCTCACAAGCGCAATCCTGTCTTAAGTGAGAATATCACTGGACTGTGTCGTATGATTCGCTCTTACGCGATCCCAGCTATGGAAAACGTTGCATTATGGCATGAACGTGATATCAGTCACAGTTCTGTAGAACGCTTTATCTTGCCAGATGGCTTTATCACAGCAGATTTCATGCTCAATCGTCTGAACAGTGTTATCTCAAAACTCGTTGTTTACCCCGATAATATGATGCGCAATCTTAACCTAACAGGCGGTCTTGTTTTCTCACAACGCATTTTACTGGAACTTCCTCTTAAAAATGTATCACGTGAAGATGCGTACAAAATTGTTCAACGCAACGCGATGAAAGTTTGGGAAGATCTTCAACATGGAAAACCAGCTCTCAATAGTGAAGGGGAGAGTTTATACCTTCAAAATCTTCTCAGCGATGAAGATTTAAGAGCAAAACTGAGCGAAACAGAAATCAGAGCATGTTTTGACTATGCTTACTACACAAAAAATGTCGATAAAATCTTTCAAAGGGTATTCAAATAATGTTAACCGTCCAAAAGCGTAATGGTCGCATTGAGCCACTCGATATCTCTAAAATTCAAAAATACACCAGCTCTGCCATCAAAGGTTTGGACAACGTCTCACAAAGTGAGCTCGAAGTCGATGCGAAAATTCAGTTTCGTGATCAGATCACCACGGAAGAGATTCAAAAAACATTGATCAAAACCGCTGTGGATAAGATCGATATTGATCGTCCCAACTGGACGTTTGTTGCCGCACGTCTCTTTTTATATGACCTTTACCATAAAGTCAATGGCTTTACAGGCTATGGAAGCTTTGCAGAGTATTTAGACCGTGGGGAAAAAGAGGGACGTATTGCACTTGGGATGAAAGCCAAATACGACCTTAAAGATCTTGAAGCCTACCTTCAACCTGAGCGTGATCTTCAATTTACCTATCTTGGGATTAAAACACTTCACGACCGTTATTTGATTAAAAACAGACAAGGCAGACCGATTGAATTGCCACAGCATATGTTTATGGCCATTTCAATGTTTCTAGCGCAAAATGAGCTGAATTCTCAAGATTGGGCTAAGAAGTTTTACGATGTTATTAGTAAATTTGAAGTGATGTTAGCAACTCCAACACTTTCCAATGCCAGAACCACACGTCACCAACTCAGCTCATGCTACATCGGAAGTACACCTGATAATATCGAAGGTATTTTTGACTCCTATAAAGAGATGTCACTGCTCAGTAAATTCGGTGGTGGTATTGGTTGGGATTGGAACTTAGTCCGTTCGATGGGTGGAATGATCGATGGGCATAAAAACGCTGCAGGTGGTGTTATACCATTTCTTAAAATCACCAATGATATCGCTATTGCCGTTGATCAACTCGGAACGCGTAAAGGGGCAATTGCTGTTTACTTAGAGCCATGGCATATGGATATCTCCGACTTTTTAGACCTTAAGAAAAACTCAGGTGAAGAGCGACGTCGTGCGCACGATCTTTTCCCAGCGCTTTGGATTAATGATCTGTTTATGAAACGTGTTGAAGAAAATGCGATGTGGACACTGTTTGATCCTGCTGAAGCGGGCGATCTTGCGGAAGTTTATGGGGAAGAGTTTGAGCGCCGTTACGTTGCGTATGAGCAAAACGATGCTATTTCAAAAGAGTATGTACCGGCTAAAGATTTGTGGAAAAAAATCTTAACCAGTTATTTTGAAAGTGGAAGCCCTTTCCTTTGTTTCAAAGACAATGCCAATCGTGCCAATCCAAATGACCACACCGGCATCATTCGAAGTTCAAATCTGTGTACCGAAATTTTCCAAAATACCGCACCAAATCACTATAAAATCAAAATTGTTTACAATGACCAAACAATTGACACCTATGAAGAGAGCGATTTGGTCACAGTCGATAGTGGTGTGACCAAAGAGGCGAAGAAAGTAACGGCACTCGATAGCATCAAGGGCAAAGATATTTTTATTGTAGAAAAAGAGATGGTTGAGGGAAAAACAGCTGTGTGTAACCTTGCCAGTGTTAACCTCTCCAAAATTCACACCAAAGAAGAGATCGAGCGAACCATTCCTATTGCGATTCGAATGCTCGATAACGTCATTGATCTTAACTTCTATCCACATGCCAAAGTGAAGCACACGAACCTCAAATCACGCGCCATTGGTTTAGGCGTGATGGGTGAAGCGCAAATGCTTGCAGAACAACACATCGCGTGGGGAAGTTATGAGCACTTTAGTAAAATCGACGAAGTGATGGAAGCGGTGAGTTACAATGCTATTTTGGCTTCTTCAAATCTTGCGATTGAAAAAGGGATCTACCCTGAATTTCAAGGTTCAAAATGGAGTAGAGGCATTTTCCCAATCGATACAGCCAACGATGAGGCTAAGAAACTGGTTGATCGTGGCGGTCTTTTTGGCTACATGTACGACTGGGATAGTTTGAGAGAAAAAGTGAAAAAAAATGGTATGCGCAATGGCTATCTTATGGCTGTCGCACCAACAAGCTCCATCTCTATTCTTGTGGGAACAACACAAACGATAGAACCTGTGTACAAACGTAAATGGTTTGAAGAGAATCTTTCAGGAATGATTCCTGTTGTAGTACCAAACCTCAGTCCAGACACATGGAATTTTTACACACCTGCGTATGAACTGGATCAACGCGTGCTGATTAAAGCGGGAGCCATTCGCCAAAAATGGATTGATCAAGGTCAAAGCCTTAATATCTTTATCACGCTTGATAAAGCCAGCGGAAAGTACCTCAATGACATCTACATGCTCGGATGGAAACTGGGTATTAAATCGACCTATTATCTACGCTCACAATCGCCTGAGAATAAACTCGAAGTAGCCGATCGCAGCATTGAGTGTGAGGGTTGTCAATAAAAAATGCTTTACATGTAAAGGGTAAGAATGAAAACAATAGGATTGATCGCTGGCATGAGTTGGGAGTCCACACTCAGTTATTACACACTTTTAAACGAGGGCGTAAAAGCAAAGTTAGGTGGACTTCACAGTGCCAAGGTCATCCTTCATTCGGTTGATTTTGCACCGATTGAACGCTTTCAAAGCGAAGGAAAATGGGAAGAGGCTGCGTTTGTCATCCAAGAAGCAGCACTCTCATTGGAACGCGCAGGAGTGGATTTTATACTGTTATGTACCAACACGATGCATAAAATTCTTCCTCTCATCACACCTCACGTAAAAACACCTTTTTTACACATTGCAGAAGCGACTGCCAAGGCACTTAATGCACAAGGTGCGCATAAAGCGATTCTGCTTGGAACCAAATTTACGATGCAAGAGACGTTTTACACCGAAGTTTTAAAAGCCCATCACATTGATGTGGTGATTCCTGATGTAAAATCCATAGAGATGATCAACCAGATTATCTTTAAAGAGCTGTGTGTTGGTAAAATTGAACCAGCTTCCAAAGAAGTTTTTTTAAAGATCATCAACGATCTTAAACGTCAGGATGAACAGATTGATTCTGTTATTTTAGGTTGCACGGAAATTGGTCTTTTACTGGATCAAAAAAGCTCTACTTTACCGCTTTTTGATACAACGGTTTTACATGTAAATGAAGCGCTAAATCGCGCATTAAAAAAACAATAACTTAAAATATATATTAATTTTAAATTTTAATAATTTAAAGCAAAAAGTTGATATAATCCCTATATAAAGGGTTTTATGGCTATAATAAAAAATCTATCAAACTCTCTATTTCAAACTGTGACATAATTGTTTCAGGTTAATTATTAAGTTTCTTTAAATTTTATACTTACTATAATCTTCTCTACTTTTACATCTAGGATAACTATGCTAACCAAAGTACTCAAACGCGACGGAACAACAGAAGAATTTCAGCCTTATAAAATCGAAGACGCCATCAAAAAAGCCTTTAAAAGTGAAGGTGTAACGTACGATGCAAGTATCTTTCAAGAGATGCTCAAGCGTATTGAGAAGAAACGGGTAGCAGCGGTTGAAGACTTCCAAGATATGATTGAACAAGAGCTTTACAAATCACGTTATTTTGACGTTATGCGCTCATTCATTCTTTACCGACATACGCATAAAATGCAGCGTGAACACATCTATGGTCTTAGCGAAGATACTACGTATGTTAATTCTAGCCAAACAATTGAAGAGTACATTGGGAAAAGCGACTGGCGAATTAAAGCAAACTCTAACACCGGTTACTCCAATGCAGGGTTAGTCAATAACACCGCAGGCAAAGTCATCGCTAACTACTGGCTTGATAAAATTTATTCGAAAGAAGAGGGCTTAGCACACCGTAACGGCGACTATCATATCCATGATTTGGATTGTTTAACGGCTTATTGTGCTGGGTGGAGTTTGCGAGTTCTTTTAGATGAAGGTTTTAATGGAGTTAGAGGTCGCGTTGAGAGTCGTCCTCCGATGCACTTTCGTGAAGCTTTGGGACAAATGGCAAACTTTTTAGGAATTCTTCAAAGCGAATGGGCGGGTGCTCAAGCGTTTAGCTCATTTGATACTTACCTAGCACCATACGCCTTCAAAGATAAAATTTCCTACAAAGAGATCAAAAAAGCGATTCGTAGCTTTATTTATAACCTCAATGTTCCTGCGCGTTGGGGACAAAGTCCATTTACGAACATTACGATTGACTGGACCGTGCCAAGCGATTTAGCGGATCAAATCCCAACGTCAAGCCAACGACATCTTTTCAAAGAGATCAACGATGCTGAGCTTATTGAAGAGGCAAAAAAACGTGGTGTGAACTCACTGGAAGCGATGACCTATAAACATTTCCAAAAAGAGATGAATCAGATCAACAAAGCATACTATGAAGTAATGACTGAGGGCGATAAAACAGGTCAGCCGTTTACCTTCCCGATTCCGACGGTGAATATTACCGAAGATTTTGATTGGGATGGTGAAAATACCGAACTTCTTTTTGAGAATACCGCAAAAATTGGCTCTTCGTACTTTCAAAACTTCATCGGAAGCCAATATGTTAGAGATGCTGAGGGAAAACTGGTTGAAAATCCAAAGGCGTATAAACCAGGTCATGTTCGTTCCATGTGTTGTCGTTTACAACTTGATCTTAGAGAGCTTTTAAAACGTGGTGGTGGACTTTTCGGAAGTGCTGAGATGACAGGAAGCATCGGTGTTGTCACGATCAATATGGCGCGCTTTGGGTACCTTTACAAAGGAAATAAAAAAGAGTTGATGGAACGTTTTGAGTACTTGATGGACCTTGCAAAATCAACCCTAGAGAAAAAACGTGTTTTTGTGCAAGAGATGTACAACCGTGGGCTTTACCCGTATACGGCGCGTTATTTGCCAGGATTTAACAGCCACTTTTCGACCATCGGAGTAAACGGCATCAATGAGATGATTCGCAATTTTACGGATGATAAACACAATATTGCCGATGAATATGGAATGGAATTTGCTCACGAAATCTTAGAATTTGTGCGCAACAAAATGGTCGCGTATCAAGAAGAGACTGGAAACCTCTACAATCTTGAAGCAACACCAGCAGAGGGTACAACGTACCGTTTTGCGAAAGAAGATAAAAAACGCTACCCTGAGATCATCCAAGCAGGATCAGGAAAAAATGTCTACTACACCAACTCCTCTCAACTTCCTGCAAATTTCACTGATGATCCTTTTGAAGCATTGGATCTCCAAGATGACCTTCAATGCTCTTACACAGGGGGAACCGTTCTGCATCTTTACATGAAAGAGCGCATTAGTTCCAGTGAAGCGTGCAAAAAGTTGGTTAAAAATGTCATTACGAACTACCGTATGCCGTACCTTACGATCACACCTGTTTTTTCGGTGTGTGAGAAGCATGGCTACATCAGTGGTGAGCATGAATTTTGCCCGAAATGCGATGAAGAGTTAGTTGAACAATACAAAAAAGGAGAAGCATCATGAGTCAAACCGAAATTTTAGAGAAATTAAGAGAAAAACGTACCAAATGTATCGTTTATACCCGTGTTATGGGCTACCACAGACCTGTAGAGAGTTTTAATGTTGGAAAAACTGGCGAACATCGGGAGCGCATTCAATTTGTTGAAAAATGCTCTTGCCGATAAGGCGATCCACAGCATTACCAAATTTACGACGCTGGATTATCCCCATCATCTAGCGTCTATTTTTTGGTTTGCCAAGTGCAATATGGCATGTCCGTATTGTTACAATCCTCAAATCGTACGAGAAAATGGAACGATTGACCTCGAATTTGCCCTACAATTTTTACAAAGCCGCCAAGGGCGTCTTGATAGTGTTGTATTAAGTGGTGGAGAGTGTACACTTTATCCGCATCTTGAATCATTCTGCGAAGCGATTAAAGCCTTAGACTACAAGATCAAGATCGATACCAACGGCTCCAATCCAAAACTTCTGACACGTTTAATAGAAAAAAAGCTTGTGGACTACATAGCACTTGATTATAAAGCACCTAAGCAAAAGTATGAAACCCTAACGCATGATCGCCATTTTGAACGCTTTGAACAAAGCCTAGAACTCCTTATCCAAAGTTCCCTTCCCTTTGAGGTGAGAACAACCCTCCACAGTGATCTTTTAAGCCCAGAAGATATCAATCTCATCATCACCGATTTACATGTCAAAGGTTATCTTGGGACGTATTTCATCCAACACTATTTACATGTAGAAGAGACCATGGGAAAGACAAACCCACCTGTAAAAAATTTTGATGAAAGTCAACTCTTGAAAACAATCCCTATAGCCTTTCGAAATTGAGAGATTGAGCTTAGCTAAAAAAATCCAGAACACTTCTATTTAATTCAATCAACGCCCCCGCCCAATCTTCAATGGCATCTTGTCTAAAAAGTCTCATAGTAGGATACCACGGGCTATCGTTTCGCTCAAGCATCCATCTCCAATCAGGCGCAAAGGGAAGAAGCACAAACGTCTTTTTGCCAAGGGCTGCTGATAAATGGGCGACTCCTGTGTCCACACTGATCACCAAATCCATTGTGGCACACAGCGCTGCGGTATCTTCAAAATCATTCAATTCTTCACCCAAAAAACGTATATTTGAGTTATCCAAAGCAGTTTGATCACTCTGCCTTACCTCTTTTTGTAAGCAGATATATTCAAAACCGCCCGGAAGGTATTTCAATAATTCTTCTAAGGGTATGCTTCTGTACGAATCTCCTGTGTAGGTTTTACTACCGCTCCAAACTAAACCAATTTTAGGGTTTTGACTCTTAAGCCGATTACTCCAATACTCCATTTTTTGGGCATCTGCAACCAAATAGCTTTTCAGTGAACGGATACTTTCTAACGTGGTTTTAAATGCAAAAGGGAGGCTTAAAAGGGAGCAATGATAATCAAACGGCGGTAATGCTGTTCCTCTTTCCACAACATGGCTGACACCTTTTAACTGACGCATGAGCGGTAAAAGTGTTTTTTCGACCGCTAGGATGATGGTACAACCAAGCTGTGCTACCTGCTCACTGTATCTGCAAAATTGAATCGTATCCCCCAGTCCTTGTTCTGAATACAACAGCAGTGTTTTACCCCTCAGAGAAACACCATCTCCTTGCCAAACAGGTTTAGAAACGTTTCTTTTGAGTGTTTCCCATCGCTTTTCGTACAATGCAAAGCCTTCTAGTAAATTTCCCTTTAAGAGCAGTATGAGCGATTTATTCACCTGTGCATTCGTATTGTTGGGATTCAAAGCGATCGCTTTTTCATACCGTGTCATCGCTTCAGTGAGCCTGTTTTGATCTTTTAAAATATTGCCCAAATTCGTGTAACTATTCGCATGATTTGGGTTCAGAACAATCGCTTTTTCATACAGGACTATGGCTTCATCAAGCCTATTTTGTTCTTTCAAAATAACGCCTAAATTGTAATACACATTTGCATGCTCTAGATGCAAAGCGATGGCTTTTTCATACATAACTATGGCTTCTTCAAGCTTCTCTTGTTTTTGAAAAATTGTGCCTAAATTGTAATAAGCGTGCGCATGTGGCTGAATGGTTAAAAGCTTTTCATACAGTTTTTGGGCTTCCTCGTCGTGTGAAAGCTTATGAAGTTCTAGCGCTTGTTCCCATAAAGCGTCTATTTCATTGTTATGCGGCTTTGCATGCTGTTTCATCGTGTTTGACTTTCTCCCAAAAAGTGCGTTAAAAAACTGTGTGTATGGGAGTTTAGCATCTTTAAAATGATTTACATGTAAAAGCAACAAAAGAGCAACAACATCAGTTTGACGTGAGCCAACTAAACCCTCCACTGCCCATAGAATTAAGAAATTTTCGATAAAATAGTTCCTAGATTAACGTATTAGGAATGGCAATGGAGCGCAAGAAAATCTACAACCCAAACTCAAATGAGAGCATCAATGATCGCAGAGTCTTTGGCGGAAATCCACACGGAATTTTAAATTTTACCAAAGCAAAATACACATGGGCACTCAAACTTTGGGATATGATGGAAGCCAACACATGGTTCCCAAAAGAGGTCGACACGACTAAAGATGTCATCGACTATAACCGCAACCTCACCGACGCTGAAAAACGGATGTACGACCTGGTTTGGTCACAGCTGATCAGCATGGACAGTTTTCAAACCAACAACTTAACCGATAACATCAACCCTTACATTACCGCGCCCGAAATTAACGCATGTCTTTCTCGCCAATCCTATGAAGAGGCAAACCATTCTAAATCGTATGCTGTGATGGTCGAAGCCATTTGTGATAACACCGATTTGATTTACGAGATGGAAAAACACGATGAGGTGTTGCGTCGTAAAAATGACTATATCTCCAGTGTTTACGAAGAGTTAGCCGGCGATGTAACCGATGAAAAACTTGTCTTAGCGATGTTTGCAAACCAAATCTTAGAGGGCATTTACTTTTATTCTGGTTTTACCGCGATTTACGCGCTTGCCAGAGCTGGAAGGATGCTTGGTAGTGCGCAGATGATCCGCTTTATTCAACGCGATGAAATTACGCATCTTCTCATCTTTCAAAACATGATTAATTCCGTTCAAAAAGAGCGTCCAGAACTTTTCACCACGGAACTTAAAGCCAAAGTTTACGATATGTTCCAAAAAGCAGGCGATCTTGAAATTGAGTGGGGCAAATACATCACACAAAATCAAATTATGGGTTTCACCGATGACATCATCGAGACCTATATTCACTACCTTATTGACGATCGTTTAACCGCTGTGGGTTTTGAAAAACTCTACAACGCCAAACATCCGATCAAATGGGTCGATGACTTTTCCAAATTCAATGACCAAAAAACAAACTTCTTTGAAGGCAATGTCTCCAATTACAGCAAAGGAAGTCTCACATTCGATGACTTCTAAACCCACACTCTGTGCTTTACAATTTGCTTATGAAGGACGAAGCTTTGAGGAGAATTTTGCAACCTTACATGCTTTGGTCGAGCAAACACCTCCTAACAGCATTGTGTTAGCACCAGAGCTTTGTTTAAGCGCTTACAGTTACGATAAAATGGAAAAAGCCGCAGAATTTTCAGTGGCGATGCTTCCTAAGCTTGCAAAACTCTCTACATGTAAAACATTAGGACTCACGTTAATCGAAAAAATAAACGCAGGCTATGTGAATAACTTCAAACTTTTTCACCATGGAGCGCTTATTTACACACAGTCTAAAGCAAAATTGTTCACATTAGGGGAAGAAGAGCACTATTTTAGGGCAGGGAACAGTGAAGATATCCGCATTATCGACGTGGATGGAATAAAAATTGCTGTACTTATATGCTTTGAGATTCGCTTCCCCATTCTTTGGGAGCAAATCAAAGGAGCAGACCTGATTTTAGTTCCCGCCTACTGGGGGAAACTGCGCAAAAATCACTTTGAAGCCCTTACGAGGGCGCTGGCAATTGCCAATCAAGTGTATGTACTGTGTGCAAACGGTGCCGATGAGAGCATGGCGAAAAGCAGTGCGATTATCTCTCCTTTTGGTGATGTGACCAGCGATGATACGAGCAGACGAATACAGCAGACATTTGATTTTAGCGAGATCAAAAAAATGCGACGATATCTTGACATAGGATTAAACCATAATGCCGCAAACGGCTCACTTTAACACGAAAATACGTTTTCAAAAACATAAAAAGATGGCAGATGATATTGCCAAAATTTGTCCTATCAGTCCCAACGTTTACGATGCTTTTTGCCAAAGTGAACGCGAACTTTTTGTACCACAAGGTATGAGTACCCACGCTTTCAAACTCGATGCACTTCCGCTTGCTGCCAACCAATGGATCAGTTCGCCTTTGACAGTTGCTAAAATGACCGAAGCGCTTACATGTAAAGGTGCAGACAGTGTTTTGGAAATTGGTTGTGGCAGTGGCTACCAAGCGCTTATTCTCAGTAAAATTATTCGTAGAGTCTTTACCATTGAGCGCATCGAACGATTGCTTAAAGAGGCACGAGAGCGTTTTAAAACCTTAGGAATCACCAACATTCATACACGCTTTGATGATGGGCAAAATGGCTGGAGAGAGTTTGCACCTTATGATCGCATTTTATTTTCAGCTTCAACGCCCGAAGTACCTCAAAAACTCTTTGAACAGTTAAAAGTTGGGGGGATTTTGGTGGCGCCCATTGAAAAAGGGAACAAACAGATCATTACTCGTTTTATTAAAACAGAAGAAGGCATACGCAAAGAAGCACTTGATGAGTGCCTCTTTGTTTCTGTGCAAGATGGTAGAGAGTTTTAATGGAGTTCTTCACAGAACTTCTCACACGCTTTTCAAAGAATCTAGTGCTTTTTAACAATCTGCTTGATTAAAAGCTGTGGTGTCACAAGACCTCGATAGTCATTGCGTGACACCGTAAATAAAATATCAATGCGATCACCCTGTTTGGCCTTGATATCATAGTTGAAAAAGAGCGCTTCAAGCGCATTGTTTCCCTCTTGCAAAATGAGCTTCAAATGCTGTCCCTCTTTACCAATCAATCGATCGACTTTAACGGCGATATTGCGTAGTAAAAAGCTTGGTTTTGGATTTTTTTGCCCATACGGTTCTTGGTTTTCTAAAATTTCGAGTAATTCAAAATCAATTTGATCGGCACTGATTTCACCCAAGAGATCATTATCGGCTTCTAACGCTTCTTTATTTAAAAAACTTGAGGCTTCTACCAAATTGGTACGAAACTGCTCTAAATGCTTGATCTCAATCGAAACACCCGCCGCCCCTTTGTGTCCGCCGTATCCTAGTAAGATCGCCTCTTGAGAGCGAATGAGCTCCAAGATATCAACATCACCAATACCTCTTGCACTTCCTTTAGCTCTCTCATCTCGGATGGAAAAGACAATTGCAGGCTTTTTAAAGCGCTTAGAAAGCCTAGAAGCGACGATCCCAACAATGCCTTCATGCCACTCTTCACCCCACACCACGATGATATTTTCGCTCTCTTTGACGAAAGGAAGTGCTGATTCAAATAATAACCGCTCCTCATCTTTACGTGCTTCATTCAAAGAGACAATATAATCAAGCTTTACTAACGCATCGTCCACATTTTTAGATTTTAAAAATTCATAGGAAAAAATGGCATCTTCCATACGTCCCGAGCTATTAATCAAGGGCGCAATCAGAAAGGAGATATCATCTCCTTCTAAGGTTGTTTTGCCAAAATAGTGCTTAACCGCTTCAAAGGCAGCGCGTTTAGAGCGGTTGAGTTCAATAATACCTTTTTTAACCATCACGCGATTCATCCCCACCAATGCCATCATATCTGCCATAATGGCGATGCAAAGCAGGTCTAAAAAGCTAGAGAGATCATACTCGACGCCAAGTTCTTCTTTAAGTGCTGCAACCAAATACCACGCCACTTGCGCGCCACAAATTTCACAATGAGGAAAAGCGCAATCTTCTTGTTTGGGATTGACAATGGCATACGCATCCGGTAAAACAGAAGGAATACTGTGATGATCTGTAATGATCAGATCAATGCCTTGTTCTTTACAGATTTTTGCTGCTTCAATCGCAGAGATGCCATTATCAACGGTGATAATCACATGCACATCAAGCTTTGCCACGATGTCTGGATTTAAGCCATAGCCATCGGTAAAGCGGTTGGGAATAATTAAAGTGTAATCCACACCCAAATCATCAAAGAATTGGCTTAAAATTACCGAAGAAATCACGCCATCGACATCGTAATCGCCCACAATAGCGATGCGTTCATGATTGCGCATGGCATGGACAATGCGTTTGGATGCGCGCGCAATATCTTTTAAAGAGGAGGGCTTTGGAATCTCATTTAAACGGGTACACTCGTCATGTTCAAACCTACTTTGAAGAATCCGTTTTATCTCCTCTTTGCTGAGTAGGCTAGCCATTTTGACGTTGTAACAAAGCCGCTTTAGCAAAACCTAAAATCGTTTTATTGGGATTTGTCAAACGTGAGGTAAACTCAGGGTGAAATTGAACACCTAAAAACCATGGATGCCCTTGAAGCTCCACCGCTTCGATCAAACCTTTACTCTCGCCACTGACGATAAGTCCTGCTTTTTCAAAGGCTTCACGGTACGCAGGATTAGCTTCATATCGGTGGCGGTGACGCTCACGAATTACTTTAGCGCCCTCATAAACAGATCTGAGTAGTGAACCCTCTTTGGTTTCACATTCATAGCCACCCAAACGCATCGTACCACCCAGTGGGCTTTGGAACGTGCGCAACTGTTTTTGCCCGCTTGCGTCCATAAAAGAGTCGATCAAATAGATAATAGGATTTTTACATGTAGGATTAAATTCAGCCGAATTAGCATCTTCGATGTGTAGAACATTGCGTGCAAATTCGATCATCGCGAGTTGCATTCCAAGACAGATGCCAAGGTAAGGGATTTTGTGTTCTCTCGCGTAACGAATAGAGGCCATTTTACCTACAACGCCACGCTCGCCAAAACCACCTGCAACCAAGATGCCATCGACATCAGAAAGTATCTCTTCGCACCCTTTTTCTTCGATCATTTCTGAATCAACCCAACGAATTTTAACCTTTGCATTCAGGTTTGCCCCAGCATGAATCAACGATTCAGTCAGTGATTTGTACGACTCTTTAAGATCAAGATATTTGCCTACAAAGGCGATCATCAGCTCATCGCGTGGTGCAATCACTCGTTTAACCAAAATATCCCACTCATCCATATGCGGAGTCAGTTCACCCAAATCTAACGCATCTGAGATAGGTACTAAAATATTTTCTTTCAGAAAACTAAGGGGCACTTGATAAATCGTTGTCGCGTCCAAGCATTCAATCACGGAATTGCGCTCAACACCACATGAAAACGCCAGTTTATTTTTAAGCTCTTTAGGAAGAGGGTATTCGGAACGACAAATCAACATATCAGGCGTGATACCAATACGACGGAGTTCTTGAACAGAGTGTTGGGTCGGTTTGGTTTTAAGCTCACCCGCGGCTTTAATGAACGGAACGAGGGTAAGATGAATGTTCATTGCACGACGTTTTCCAAGCTCACTTTTGAGGGAGCGAATCGCCTCTAAAAAGGGTAATCCTTCGATGTCGCCAACGGTTCCACCAATTTCGACAATGAGAATATCTTGACCACGGCCTGCTTCTTTGATACGGTTGGCGATCTCATCAACAATGTGAGGAATGACTTGAATCGTTTTACCAAGGTAATCTCCTCGACGCTCTTTTTCAATGACCGCAGAATAAACGCGTCCCGTGGTGAAGTTGTTGGATTGGGTGAGATTTTCATCGAGAAAACGCTCATAATGTCCAAGATCAAGATCCGTCTCTGCGCCATCATCGGTGACAAAAACCTCTCCGTGTTCCAGCGGACTCATGGTTCCAGGATCGACATTGATGTAGGGATCTGCTTTGAGGATGCTGACTTTAAAGCCAACATTTTTTAAAAGTGTAGAGATACTCGCCGCTGCTATGCCTTTACCAAGAGAGCTTAAAACGCCTCCGGTTATAAAAATATACTTTGTTTCGTGATTGGACATACTCTTCCGCCTCATTATTATTTAATGGCGAGATTATAGCTAAGCTAAGCTAATAAAGGGTTTATTCTTAAGCGATGGAGGAAAATGAATACGGGAGAAAAGCCCCCTATCAAGGGGGCAAGAGGCTTACATGTAAAGATTAAAAAGTGCTATTTTGCTTTATCGTGGAAGTAGTTGGTTGCTTCGACAAAACCTTCTATTGAACCACAGTCAAATCGTTTTCCTTGGAATTTATACGCGATCACTTTGCCCTGTTGTGCGAGCTCTAAAAGTGCATCGGTGATCTGAATCTCGCCACCTTTTCCAGGCTTTGTATTTTCAATGACATCAAAAATATCGGGTGTTAAAATGTAACGTCCGATGATCGCTAAATTGGTTGGAGCATCTTTAGGATCTGGTTTTTCAACCATATTAGAAACACGAAGTACAGATTCATTGCCATCGACAATTTTTCCATCAATGACACCGTATTTATTGGTCTCTTCTTTAGGAACTTCTTCAATGGCAACAACGCAACAGCGGTATTTTTCATACACTTCAACCATCTGTTTGAGGACGGGATCTTCATCATTGTTGTCACATAAGTCATCCGCCAAAATAACCGCAAACGGTTCATCACCGATGAGTGTTTTACCAGTAAGGATCGCATGACCCAAACCTTTCATCTCCACTTGTCTGGTGTAACTAAAGGTACAATTATCAATCAAATTTCTAATTTCAGTGAGGTAACTCTCTTTTGAGGTACCTTTAATTTGGTGTTCAAGCTCATAACTGACATCAAAGTGATCTTCAATGGCTCTTTTTCCACGACCCGTGACAATCGCCATCGTATCGATACCAGCACTCACGGCTTCTTCAACACCATACTGAATCAAAGGTTTTGTAAGAACAGGCAACATCTCTTTAGGCATTGCTTTGGTTGCAGGAAGAAAGCGTGTACCGTAACCTGCGGCTGGAAAAAGACATTTTTTTACGGATTTTAAGCTATTAATTTTACTGTATTTTGAGATACTCGACACTGTATCGCTCCTAAGGTTTTAAATATGAAATTTTATCTTAATTTTGCTCTATTTTCCATGAGTAGCAAATCTAAACACATTTTAATATTTTTTTCATAACCTTTGTTTTTTTTCATAACATTGTCATTGAAATGTGTTACGCTCATGCATAACATCTTACATCTTTAAGCTAAGGGACATTATGCTTCAACACTATTTTCTCAAAATCAGCGCTATTTTCATTCTTTTAAGCACGACACTTTTTCTGATTGCATGGCGTATTTCAGAGCCATTTTTGATTGCGTTGATCTCATTTATTTTTTGTATTTCAACCATTGTAACACTCTATAAAATGGTCATTCAGCCACTTGCTAACGCCATAGAACTCCTGTGTCACTTTGATGCGAGGGATAAAATTGTACGTGAAAAATACCACCAAACGTTTTTACATGTAAGCGAGCAAAATAGTTTAATCAAGACTCTTTTTCCAAGGATTTATAAGCTCATGACGCTCTTAACCTATTTGAGTGAAAATTACTCACAAAGTGCAGGTAAGAACTCAATTGCAACGGCACAATTGATGTATTCCATTGATGCAATGTCTAAAAAACTTGAAGATAAAGCACACTCTATCGCAGAAATCTCAAACTCAACTCAAAATATTTTTGAACATGTGGACATGGTAAGCTCTAATGCACAAGAAGCATCCTCCTTTGCCAAACTCTCCATGCACGAGAGTCAACAAAGTATCACAGAGCTCAATGAAATCATTGTTCGCATGAATACCATTAATGCCCAAACTGCCGATGCCTCTTTAAAAGTCAATCATCTAAAAGAAAAATCCATCACGATCCAAAATGTAACAACGGTCATTGACGATATTGCAGACCAAACCAATCTTTTAGCGCTTAATGCAGCCATTGAAGCCGCACGTGCGGGAGAACATGGACGCGGCTTTGCGGTTGTTGCCGATGAAGTGCGCAATTTGGCAGAGCGAACCTCAAAGTCAACCAGCGAAGTAACGATTGTCGTAAAACAAATTCAAGACGATACCAACGATGTGTTTACGAGCATAGAAACGCTTCGCCAGGAAATCGAAAATGCAACCCATACGGTACAACACGTTGGTGATGAAATTAAACAGTTTATTCACAATGCCGAGAAAATAGAGCACCAAATTGATGCCATTGCACAAAGCTCTCATTACAATAGTGATCAACTGCTTTCCATTAAAGAGATGATCTCAAAAATCAGTGAACAATTAGAATCAGGAACCAAAGAGATGAAGACCATCTCGGGGCAAACGCAAGCGATCATCTCAGGAGCAGAAGAGGCGCATGAAAATCTAAGTGCTTTTGCGATGGATGAATACCATGAAAAGATGTATCAGCTTTGTTTGAAATCGAAACACCGTGTTGAAGAACTTTTTGAAAATGCTATTCGCAGTGGAAAGCTAAGCGTGGCAGCTGTTTTTGATACCAATTTTAAACCCATCGCCAATACCAATCCTCAAAAATTCACCACCGCATACGATGCTTTTACCGACCAAGTATTTCCAGAGATTGTTGATACATTAATGAAAGAGTATGCCCAAACGCTTTTTTATGCCGTTGCAATGCATACATCAGGGTATATTTCCACCCACAATGCGCGCGCTCCACTAACAGGTCATTATGAAAAAGATCTCTTCGGAAACCGCTCAAAGCGCATTTTCACCGACAGTGGGCTAAGAGGCGCAAACCATGAAAAACGCGTTTTACTTCAAACGTATCGCAGAGAAAATGGTGATGTTATGCATGACATCTCGATCCCCATTTACGTACAAGGTCGCCATTGGGGTGGTTTTAGAATAGGATACAAACCCAAAGCCTAAATCAAACATAGCTTATTTTAAACTTAATTTATATTTTTAGTATTATTAATTTAATTTAAAATGAAGTGTAAAAAGGTTACCAAATCCACCACAAATAAAATTATTTTTGTAGTATTTATTTTATATTAAGCATAAAATAAATATAATTCCGAAAACAAAAAAAGGAGCTACCAAGATGAAAAAGTTAAACGTTGTAAAAGTTGGATTAGCGATGACTCTTCTTAACGCTGTTTTATTTGCTCTCGGTTTTGTCTATTTAGCACAATCTCAATCACTATAATAAACGCGATTTTGAATTTATAATACTCACAGTGTGGAGTCAAAGACTCCACAACACCTTCTCAATTAAAAATAAAATATTGATTATGCTTTAGTGTCATCCCCTAACATCTCACGCATTTTACGCTCCATACGTTTTTCAAAGGCTTCATTAGAAGGTGAATCTTCACAGGAAAATTTAGCTTTGCCGTAAAGTACACACCCACGATCTCCAGGATCACACTCTTTTTTGATGATATCACAAACCCCTTCTACATCATGGGGACACGTCCAACCACCTTGGTTCATGAAAAATCCTTACATGTAATGTTTTATAAGCACACTCACGCCACCCACAATAAACTGTACCGCAATCGCTCCTACGATGAGTCCCATCAAGCGACTCACAATTTTCTGCCCCGTAATGCCTAAATAATGGCGAATATAAATACTGTTCTTAAACGCGAGATAAACACTGAGCGCTACAATTAAATACGCAATAATCAGTGCAGCAATCGATGTAATACCTTCACTATGCCCACGCAAAATGATGATTGTCGCAAAAATTCCTGGCCCAAAGGTAATCGGAACTCCTAAAGGAATAATGGAAAATTCATCGTTTTTGATCGCCTCTTCGCGTTCTTCGTCAGTTTGATTTTTTGACTCCATCGAGCCTTGAACCATCTTAATTGCCGTAAGGAGCAAAATAATCCCGCCCATGACTTTGAGTGAATCAATTTCAATACCAAAAAGATTGAGTAAAAAATTTCCGGTTAAGAGAACAACAAAGAAAGCAATGATGATTGTCATCGTAGCTTTGGCTGCGATTTTATTGATATGTTCTTTCGTTGCACTTTGAGGTAGGAGCGAGAGCATAATCGCACTCACTCCCAAAGGATCAACAATGGCCATCATCGTGATGGTATGTTGCAACAATAAATTAAAAAAATCTGTCATTATGCCTCTTCAGTACGAAGGACTGCACCATTGCTTGCATTGGTCACAAGCTGACGGTATTGTTTCAACCAACTGCCATGAATTGTTTTTAGTTTTGGTTTAAATGCTGCTTTACGACGCGCAAGCTCTGCTGCATCAATCAATGCTTCAATCGTATAGGCATCTACATCGATCTGTATGGTGTCGCCATCTTGCACAAGACCAATAAGTCCACCCTCAGCTGCCTCTGGGCTCACGTGACCGATACTAAGACCTCTGGTAGCGCCAGAAAAACGTCCATCAGTAATCAGTGCAACATCTGCACCGAGTCCCATGCCCATGATTAAACTCGTAGGAGAGAGCATCTCTTGCATACCTGGGCCTCCACGAGGTCCTTCATAGCGAATCACCACAACATTGCCTTTGGTGACTTTTCCACTAATAATGCCCGCAAGCGCTTCTTGCTGAGAGTCAAAACAGACTGCTTTACCGATGAATTGACGACCGCCTACAATGCCTGCTGTTTTAATAACACACCCTTCTTCCGCCAAATTTCCAAATAAGATCGCAAGACCGCCCACTTTTGAGTAAGGGTTTTCAAGGGTATGAATGATGGATGTATCTTTAATTTCAGCATTAGCAATACGCTCACCAACGGTTTCGCCTGTCACCGTTAAATTGTCTAAATATAAAATGCCATTGTCACGACGACTGACCTCTTTCATCACTGCATTCATACCACCTGCACGGTTGATATCTTCCATATGAACGGTAGATAAAGAAGGAGAAATTTTAGCGATATGGGAAACATTTTTACTAATTTCATTAATGTCTTTGATAGCAAAATTTACGCCTGCTTCTTTTGCAATAGCCAACATATGTAAAACCGTATTGGAACTTCCACCCATCGCCATATCAATGGCAAAAGCATTGCGTACTGCTTTTTCATTCAAAATATTTCTGAGTTTAAAACGATCATCGACGGCAATTTCACAAATTCGCTTTGCGGCTGCCCGTAAAAGGATCTCACGCTCAGGAGTTAAAGCGGGGATTGTTCCATTACCGGGAAGAGCAATTCCCATGGCTTCCATTAATGTATTCATACTGTTCGCCGTAAACATTCCTGAACAGCTACCTCCGCTTGGACACGCATTGCACTCAATATCCGTAAGTTCAGATTCTGTAATATCACCTTTTTCAAACTTACCAACAGCTTCAAAGGCAGAATTCAAATCAAGAGGAGCCCCTTCTTTGGAATACCCTTTCTTCATTGGGCCACCACTCACAAAGACCGTTGGAACATTCACGCGAAGCGCTCCCATAATCATACCTGGAACAATTTTATCGCAGTTAGGAATACAAATCATCGCATCGAGCATATGTGCGTTCATCATGGTTTCAATGGAGTTAGCAATCAGCTCACGGCTTGGAAGAGAATAAAGCATACCATCATGCCCCATCGCGATACCATCGTCTACACCAATGGTATTGAACTCAAATGGCACACAGCCGTTCTTGCGAATCTCATCTTTAATGATGACACCATACTCATGTAAAAAGAAATGACCTGGAATAATGTCAATATATGAGTTTGCAACTCCAATAAATGGTTTGTTAAAATCTTCATCTTTGAGGCCTGTTGCTCGAAACAGACTTCGATGTGGCGCTCTGTTGTAGCCTTTTTTGACTTGATCACTTCGCATCAATCTTCCTTAAATATTTTTTTAAATTATAGCAAAACCGCTCTAAAAAAGCTTACATGTAAAGAATTTAGCCTCTAGCACTTTACATTACTAAAAAAAACTGATATACTCTCATCTCTTTTTTAGATGCGGGAATAGCTCAGTGGTAGAGCACGACCTTGCCAAGGTCGGGGTCGCGAGTTCGAACCTCGTTTCCCGCTCCATTTAGTTTAATCTTAAGAAGAAACGCGTTGCCCGGATGGCGAAACTGGTAGACGCAAGGGACTTAAAATCCCTCGCCCGTTTGGGTGTGCCGGTTCAAATCCGGCTCCGGGCACCACCTCGATATAGAGAAATACGGTGGCGATATAGCCAAGCGGTAAGGCATGGGCCTGCAAAGCCCTGATCCCCGGTTCAAATCCGGGTGTCGCCTCCACCTTTGTATTATGTATCATCTACAAACTTTCTGTCGGGAGATGGCAGAGCGGCTTAATGCGGCGGTCTTGAAAACCGTTGAGGGTTATACCTCCGGGGGTTCAAATCCCTCTCTCCCGGCCACTACTCCTGAAACCACCTAAAATAGGCCTCAAAATTAGTTTTTTTTCTTAAGGTAGCTAAATAGTAGCTAAACTGCTTCCAAAAGCCCTAGTTTTCGGCTCATTTTCTGCACATCATTTTTAATATACTTGTTATATCTTCGAAATAACATCGATACATCTGCATGACCTAAAATTTGAGCGATAAGATTCACACTGTATAAATTACTGCTGACCATCATCGTTGCAAACGTAGAACGTGTATCGTATAATCTTCGATATTCAATCCCACATTTTTCAAGTGCTTTTTTCCAATGATGATCTCTAATTCTATGTGAATCGCGAAAAGGGTTTTGGCTTGAATTTAGAAATACATAGCCCTCATATTTGCCGGTTAATAAGTACTGACTTTCAAGGTATGGCCTTAGCTCTTCAAATATAGGAATAATTCTCCTACTATTAGCCGTCTTTGGCGTTGTCTCAATTCCAGAATCTCCACGTGTGCGAGAGATGGTTATCTCTCCTTCTTTCCAGTTCACATCTTCCCATTTTAAACCTAACATCTCTCCAGTACGCATACCTGTGAAAAATGCTAAGCCTAAAAAACTTCTAAACCATCCTTTAGTTGAAGCAAGAAGTAGTTTTACTTCATCTTTACTCAGAGGTTGGGCAGGTTCACTGGTCGTTTTCACACGTCGTATGTGAATAAATGGATTTTTATCGACTTCCTCGTCATAAATGGCTTCTTGAAAGATACCATTAAAAACAATCATCACTAAATCCAATGTCTTACCAGAGATCATCGTTTGCAAGCGATTGAGATAAACTCGCAGATCGGAAACCTTAATGGTACTAATCAATCTATCCTCAAAAGCCGGCAAAATATAGTTTTTAAGCACACCTTGATAGCGCTTAATCGTTGGTGCTTTTACACTTGGTGTCTTGATATTAAGATATACCTCTGCATAATAGCCCACGGTTTTAAGTGCATTTTTGTCAAGTACAATTTGCCCTGTTTGAATTTTAAAGACCACGTTGGGGAGCAAATCTGTTTCCACCAACTTTCTGTTTTTTTTCGTGTCATCAAGCCCCGTTGCTTGTGTGACCCTTTGTCCATTGTGATAAATACTTAGATAGAGCTTCCCGCCCTTTTGGTATAGGCTTGCCATCATTGTCTCCTTCGGTGGCTTGAACCCTAATCCACTTATCTATCTCCAACCTATCAAATATAATTTTAGCGTCACCTATCTTAAAGAAATGGAGGTTTTCGACAAACTCTCCACTGTATAATTTTTGCTTTATAAAGCTCTCACTAACTTTTAAATAATTTGATAATTCACGTTTAGATAAATAAGGACTATTGGCTCTTATCAATAAATCTTTTATTTCGGGTAATAAGTTAAGATTGTCGAAATTTACCGTCATTTTAAAACCCTATCGCGCTATCGCTTGTTTGCGAATAATTTTTCAAATTATTCCCTTTAAGAATAAGATCATAACTATTATTTCGCATATAAAGTAACTCATCGCCATCAAATATTTCCATGATTTTATTTGTCTCAATCGCTTCATAAATAGTTAAGACCTTATCGTTAACCAGTTTCGTCAAGGCAAACATTGAAAATTTTTCATGTAATAGCCTATAAAGGTTTAGCGGTGCAAGAGTTTTAGATGAGCTAAAACGCAAAATACCATGTTTGACAAACCATGTATTAAGATAATGCTCTTTCTCACTGATATGGCTCTTTTTAGAAAGCGGGAGTGTTTTATTAATGTATTTCATTACATAGGCAACGCTATTATTAATTTCATCTGTAACGACTTGAATATCATTGGCTCTATTGTCATATATACGTGTATATGCTTTTTTCACTCGCTCAATTCTATCACCAGGAATAAACATCAAAATATGGGTGTGTGGTGTGCCATCTTGGTGGGGCTCATTAACTCGAAAGTAGATACGTTCTTCTTTCGATAACTCTTTAAGAGATCTATCATGCCGTAGCTTTGAAAACATATTGGTTAAAACTTTTACAGATTCTTTAATTCTAGTACCGTTAAATTTTGTATTTTTAACGAGAGCACCTTTTTTAGTAATCTTTTTTCTGTGAAATTCACTTGGAAGCGTCAACGTCATAAAAAGTGGTTTTAAATCTCTTTTTTTTGCAATAGCTTCAAGTGTATTAACTCTATTCTGCACTTCCGCATAATAACGTTCTGGTGAGTGATTAGCTGATATGATAAGATCAGATAAGGGAATTCTTGTTCGATTAATACGATCATACAAATAACTCAACTCCAAAAAAACTTTTTGTTTTTTGAGTTTTTCTTTTACTTGAAAAATATCTACCGGAGATAATCCATAGTAATTTGGTCTAACTTCATCATAAAATGAGTATTCATCATCATTAATGTCCACAACTTCTTTATAATTAGTCAAGGCGCCTTCGGCTCTTCGCTCTGTGTGCAACAGCGCAAAATGCGCAGGCTCCACACAACGCTCAATACCTATGGCATTAGACGTTACACTTTGGGTATAATTCACTATAAGTCCTTTTTCGCGATTGGATTTAGAGTTAGGGAAGCAAAGGTCGAAGAGTGCTTCTCTAACGTCTTATTTATTCAATAATTATTTGGCTTTACCTACTTTGAGTTGCGCAAAGTTTTCTCCGTAAACATTACATGGAACCTTTACAGTATCTCCCATCTTTGCGGTAGAAAACTGTTTTTCTAGTTCTCTATCCAATGGAATATCAAAGTACTCATTTTGAATTGCCCCGTTAGAAAGCGCTTTTGTTTGTTGAATTTGGACTATATAGTCACCTATTTTTACTTCGCCAGTTTCTTTGTCTTTGTAATCTGGTTTTGCGTATCCATTAAGATACATTCCTGAAATTTCTACATTCATTTATACTCCTAGTAATTTGTTGATTTGTGAATATGTTGATACTAAATGATCACACTCCATTTCTTCATCAAGCCCATGTGGTTGGTACATTTCGTAATGAGTTACTTTTGGTTCAATCATTTTTCTATAATCTAGCAATAAATTTTTTGCTTGCCTTAGTTGCTTCCCACATTCATCATCAATCATTGCTTGCAATGTCGCAACAATTAACGCATTCATTGATACTTTTTCTTTGTCTGATACCTCCTGTAATTGATCTTTTAAGCCTTTAGGTAGTTTAAGGCTAAAGCCAACTTTTTCTTCCTCATTGCCACGTGCTGATTGAATAATGCTGTTTCTATCCATTTTGGTTCCTTTGTAATTTTAGATATGTTTTTATAATATTAAAGAATAATATCATTAAATAGTATTGTATGTCAATATATAAAATATACTATTTATTGGTACTAGCATAAATTTATTTTAGAAAAAAAGAAGATATAATTAAGACATCATATAATTGTGAAAATATAATCATTTTAAATAATTAAAGAAGGTAAATTAGTAATGTCCATAGAGGAAAAAATAAAAGTTTTAGCTAAAAAATATGCTACTAATTTAGATTGCAAAATTGCAGAGAGAACAGAAGAAATGCTTCATGATGATACATCTCATTACTTAATTTATAAAGTTTTAGGTATTTCAAATGAAGAAGGTAAGTTAATTGATTTGTATCAAAACAAAGGACGATTCTTATATAAATACGCCGGTTCATTTTTAGAAGAGGCTACTAAATTATGTTTTTTGTATAAGTTCCCAGATTCAGGGGCAATAAGAATAGCAAATACATTAGGAACAAGACCTCTTACCTTTGAAATTGATTGTTTAGTTGAAAACAATGCTATTGAAATCAAATGGAAAGATGCTACTACAGATGGCGATCATATCACAAAAGAACATACTAGAATTCAAGTTATTCATGCAGCAGGATATATGCCTATTAGAATAATGTTTTATTACCCAAATAGAGGTCAAGCCATAAAAATTCAAAATACTCTTGAAACTCTGTATAAAGGGCTAGGGGGAGAATATTATTTTGGAGATACTGCATGGGATTTTGTAAAAAGAAAAACTGATATAGATTTAAAAAATATTTTAGAGAATATTGCTTTAGAAAATTATAGAAATGAATAAGCCATGGAAAAAGTAATACTTGGTGATTGTTTAAAGATCTTAGCTGACTTTGAAGATGAAAGTATCAATTTAATTTATTTAGATCCACCATTTTTTACAAATAAAATTCAAAAACTTACAACAAGAGATGGTGGCAAAGAATTTTCATATAATGATATTTGGAA
>Ga0302272_1000109_pt1 | contig 42559 bp, 35 predicted proteins | sample III_Bog_N1_2_FD_198772 | JGI IMG/M metagenome (GOLD analysis project Ga0302272, IMG submission 198772) | Peat permafrost microbial communities from Stordalen Mire near Abisko, Sweden - III_Bog_N1_2 | ecosystem: Environmental > Terrestrial > Soil > Wetlands > Peat | place: Sweden: Abisko...
ACAATAAACCGGTTGTCAAAACTGCATTAGGTCGCTCATGCTCAAAAATCCTTTTTTTCCGGCAGTAAATTCGGCCGCAATGACGGCTCCCAATGCAAATCCACGGCGTGTTTTTGCATCATGCTTAATACTAATGGAATCCATTTCCGATTCGTATATCACTTCATGGATACCCGGTACCGTACCTTCGCGTATGGAGGCGATGGCAAGCTCCTCCGGTTTCGATTCGAGTTCTTTCACCCAAGTAGTTTTGCGGTCTAATTCCTTTAGAATGCTTTCGGCCAACGTGATGGCAGTGCCACTTGGTGCATCTAACTTTTGTGTGTGATGCACTTCTACCATGCTTACATTATAGTCAGTATATTTGTTCATGATTTTAGCTAAATAACCGTTGAGCGCGAAAAAAAGATTGACACCCAGACTGAAGTTTGATGCCCAGAACAAAGTTCCGTCCTGACGTGCCATTTCAGCTTTCACACTGTACATTTTATCTGCCCAACCGGTGGTGCCGCAAACAACAGGTACCTTTGCTTCAAAACAGCTGAGCACATTACTCACCGCTACTTCAGGACGCGTAAACTCAATGGCTACATCGGCTTTAAGAAACGACTCTGACGTAAAACTGTCGGTTGTGTTCAGATCAATTTTTGCGACAATCATGTGACCTCTGTTTAGGGCAATCTGTTCGATTTCATGCCCCATTTTTCCATATCCGATAAGTGCAATATTCATTTTTATAAATAATTTGTGTAGTGATTACTAATTGAATTTGTGTAAGATAATTCGAAACGTGGTGCCTTTCCCGGGTTCGGATTGTTTGACGAAAATTTTGCCCTGATGATACTCTTCCACTATGCGTTTAGCAAGAGAAAGACCCAGTCCCCAACCTCTTTTCTTGGTAGTAAATCCGGGACTAAATACCATTTTGAACATCGATTTTATCATGCCTTTGCCAGTGTCCCGCACATCAATCACATAATTTTTGGGTTGTTCGTTCAGTGAAATGGTTATTTTCCCACTGCCATCCATTGCATCAATAGCGTTTTTGCAGAGATTTTCTATAACCCATTCAAAAAGAGGAAGATTGAGTGAAACTTCTGCGCTTTCGCGGGTCTTATTGATAATTTTTATTTCAACTTTATTCGAAATTCGGTTGCGCATGTAGGTGATTACTCCTTCAAGGGCGTCGCTCAACGGGATGGGAATCAGTTCGGGCTTGGAGCCGATTTTTGAAAACCGCTCGGCAATAATTTTCAGGCGGTTGATGTCATTTCCCATTTCGGGCAAGAGGGTATCGTTCGGATATTTTCCTTTCAACAGTTCAGCCCATGCCATAAGGGACGAAATAGGTGTGCCGAGTTGGTGTGCCGTTTCTTTGGAAAGCCCTACCCAAACCTGATTTTGCTCTGCTTTTTTAGTGCCGGCAAATGCCCAGAACGATAACAAGATAAAAAGAGCGATAACACCCAACTGAACATAAGGGAAATAGGCAAGTTCTTTAATTAGCACAGAATCATCGTAATAGATGTATTGTTTGATTGTTGGTCCGATAATAATTTCAATGCCGGGGTGTTTTTTCTTGAGGCGGGTAATATATTTATGGCGAAATTCTGATAATCCATTCTGTGGTTCGTTGATGTTGCGGGATGTGATATAGTTGTCGTGTTCATCCACAATCACCACAGGAATGGTGGTATTACCTTCCAGCACCCGCATAATAAGGGTTAAATCGGATTGGTTGTCAGCACGAGCCACCGATCGGGTTGCTTCTGCCCATATCGCTACTTTGTTGCGTTCTTCGTTTGCAAGTTGATTGACCAATCGGTTAGTGAAAAACAGCGAAATAAGAGCAATGGTGGAGGCAATGCCAATAAAGGCCAGACGTAAATTTATTTTTTTTATTGTATTAAACATGGGCGACAAACGGTGGTTGCTCAACACGTTAATGGCGTTTGGTATAAACTGCTACTCCTCCTATTTTTTCTGCATTGTTTGTGGAAAGTATCGACAAATATACACAAATTTTATGAATCCGGCGCCATTTTGATAGATTGGAGTGTTTACATTCACTACTTTAAACACGGGTTTTGCTTATTTGTTGTATGCGAAAGTCGTTGAGTATGAATTTTTTAATAGAAGATAGAAACTACTGACGATTTTTGATGCAAAGAAAGGGATTTTACTGTACATTTGTATGACTAATTTACAATCAGTTATTTGGTTTTTGCGCCATAACTTCCATCGACTATCAAGAACAATAACCTACGAACAAAAAATATAACTTTTGACCCGCAAGTAACGCAAAACGCATTATGAAAAAATCTGCCGAATTTCGTTTTAATAACCCACTAATCTCTTATGTGATTGTTAATTTGGTGGTTAATTTGGCTATTTTCTATTTCGTGGTTGGGTTATTTCCAATGGCAAATCAATCTCCGTTTTCAAAATATACACTCCCGTTTCTTGGATATCAGTTTATTTGGCTCTTCTTTGGTGTGGCTTTTAAAAAGTATCTTGACTTTCGCAAACGAACCATTGGAGAAGTGGTGAAAAGTTGTCTTAAAGCCGATTTTTTTGCTTTGACGACAGGAATGGTGCTTGTTATCGGTTTCTCTCAATATAATTTTTCACTTCTGGCGTTGATTTCACTATCGCTGTTTTGTGTAGTGCTTGAACTTTTTTTTATCTCGGTTTTTTATACGTTTCTTGAAGCTGAAGAGGTAATTACTTCTCCTCAGCTCTCCGACCTGCCGCCTACCGTAAATTTAGCGGTCAGAGATGTTCATCCGGTGGATAGTGAAGTAAAGAAAATAATGACGGACTATATTTTTCAGCATCAAGGTGTGGCATTGCTTAACTTTTTGAATAAAAACGTCACGTTGTTTCTTTCTTCTACATTGATTGTCAACACTTCGCATCGTTTTAATATTGAGAAAGTATCCACAATGCGTTACTCTACAATAATTAATCTGCAACAGATAAACAATATTCGGGAGATAAATACTTTCTTTGCAATGGTCAACGATCGGCTACCGCCCGAAGGTATTTTTGTGGGATGTTTTGAATCGAAAGATCAACGCAAAAAACGAATTTTGGGTACTAGGAAAACCATTTGGCGACGAATTTTATACGTCAATGATTTTTTCATTCGTCGTGTAATGCCTAAAATGCACTTAACACGTGAGGTTTTTTTCTGGATATCGAATGGAAAAGATCGCGCATTGTCGAAAGCCGAAGTTTTTGGAAGAATCTATTATTCAGGTTTTGAGGTTGTAAATCAAGCAGAAATTAATGGATATTCTTACTTTGTGGCAAGAAAAATAAAGGAACCGATTCGGGCTGAGGAGTTCAATCATGGGGCAATCATTAATTTACGGCGTGTGGGTAAGGGTGGCAAACTGATAAAGGTGTATAAGTTTCGCACTATGCATCCTTATTCAGCTTATTTGCAGGCTTATATTTACGACAAAAACAACTTAGACAAGGGAGGGAAGTTCAAACGCGATTTCAGAATAACGACCATCGGTCGGTTTTTACGCCGTTTTTGGCTTGACGAATTGCCCATGTTTGCCAATATTTTGAAAGGCAATATGAAATTAGTGGGAGTTCGCCCTTTAAGCAAACAATATTTTTCGTTGTATTCCGTTGATTTGCAAGAGCAAAGAATTCGGCACAAACCTGGGTTGTTGCCTCCTTTTTACGCAGACATGCCCAAAACTCTCAAAGATATTCAGATATCGGAGAAACGCTATCTTGATGCCTGCGAGAAAAAAGGTACTTTTGTGACGGATTTTCGTTATCTGTTTGTTATCACGTTTAATATTCTATTCAAGAAAGCACGCAGTAATTAGCTGATATTGTGCTGGAAATGAAATTAATTAATGACTTTCTAATTCAAAAAACCATGAAGAAAAGTTTGATTGTTTTTTTGTTTGCAATATTGTGTTTGCCGGTCACAGCACAATATATCCCTCAACATCAAAGTTATACATCGCTCTATGATTTTTTGGACGAATTGGCCAATGATGGTATCATTCAGCTGAATTCGGCAATCAAACCTTATAGTAGAAACTTCATAGCTATTAAATTACAGGAAGCAGCCACTCAGGATTCGTTGCTCAGTAAACGACAACGCAGCGAAGTAGTTTTCTACTTAAACGATTTTGCAATGGAAACCGGGAAATTACCTTATACCCGTTTCGATATTGTAGATGAACCCAATACTAAAGTCTCTTTTTGGCAACCCGGTGTTTTTTATCGTAATGGGGATATGCAAATACGCATCACACCTATTTTAGGCGGCGAAATACAACATAATACCCATGCTACCATTACACAACGCACACTCGGAGCTGAGTTTCAAGGGCAATTCGGTAAACATTTTACACTCTATGCAAGCTTGCGTGACAATTCGCAAAGCGGTGAGTTGCTCTCGAAGGGCGAAAAGTACGGGAGACAAAAAAGTCCTTATACTGGCAAAGACACGTTGATGCGAACACCTTCATATTTAACTACATATCCCGGGGCAGCTTACAAAGTGGCCAATGGTACCAACGCTGGAGGCGATTATAGCGAAATGCGTGCAGGAGTTTATTATTCATGGAACTGGGGAAATATCGGTTTGGCTAAAGATCATATTCAATGGGGTGACAATTATCATGGATCCAATATTTTGTCGGGCAATACGCCTTCGTTTCCGTTGTTGGCACTCAACTTGCAGCCTTTCAAGTGGGTACAATTGAATTTTATTCACGGCTGGCTCACTTCCAACGTAATAGATTCTACCGATTATTATGTGCAAAATACGGGTGAAAAATCGTATCGTTATCGTAGTAAATACATAGCAGCCAATATGTTGACATTTACTCCTCTGGAGGGTTTGAATATCTCTTTCGGTAATTCAATCATCTATGCCGAACGCTCTATTCAACCGGCATATCTGCTTCCGCTGGCATTCTATAAATCAATAGACCATACATTGACTATGGGTGCGGAAAATCAAAACTCACAAATGTTTCTCAATATCAGTTCGCGTAATATCAATCACTTGCATCTGTTTTTGTCGGCTTATGTTGATGAGTTTTCAGTAAAACGGCTCAAATCGTCGAACCCGGAAACCAATCCTATTTCGTGGAAAGTCGGTGGACGACTGAGCAATTATCCGTTCAAGGACTGGTCATTGATTGCGGAGTTAACCCGCAATAATATTGTGACTTACAAACATTTTATTCCTGCCATCGATTTCACATCAGGAGGATATACCTTGGGAAGTTATTTGTGGGATAATTCGCAGGAAATGTATTTTGCCCTTACTTTCAAGCCTTTGCGAGGTCTGTTGTTGCAAGGATCGTATCTCTCTGCAGCTCATGGCAATGAATACGATTATGTGCACAACAGCATTGACAATATCTTGGCACAACCTTTTATGAAGGACAAAGTATGGACAAATAACACGTTGTCATTCAATGCTACATACGAAGTGGTCAACAACGTGTTTGTTACATTTAAAGCCGACTATAGCGACATTGAAGGTCATGATGCTACCGGAGCCAAAATAGCCGGCGAATACAGAACCAATGCCCAAGGTTATCTTGACATGTACACTCCTGAATTTTTGCAAGGCAAGAATTTTACTGCTACCTTTGGTGTGCGAATTGGATTGTAGAAAATTACAAAAAGTAATATGAGACCGATACAGATGGTTGACCTTAAAAGTCAATACGAAAAGATAAGAAATGACGTAAACAATGGCATACAGCAGGTAATTGATTCGACAGCCTTTATCAAGGGCGGAAAGGTCAATGATTTTCAAAACCAACTGGCACAATATCTTGATGTAAAGCATGTAATACCTGTGGCAAATGGTACCGATGCACTCCAGATTGCCTTAATGTCGCTTGAATTGAAAGCCGGAGATGAGGTGATATTACCCACTTTTACCTTCATAGCCACTGCCGAAGTGGTTGCTTTGCTTGGTCTTACTCCTGTATTGGTCGATGTGGATACCGATTTTTGCCTTTCTATCGAAGCAGTCGAAAAAGCCATTACTCCTCGCACAAAAGCAATAGTACCGGTTCATTTATTTGGACAAAATGTCCGCATGGAAGAGTTACTGACTTTGGCCAAAGCACATAATCTATATGTGGTGGAGGATGCGTGTCAGTCAATAGGTTCTACCTACACTTTTGACGATGGGCATTGTGTCTCTTCAGGCTGCATGGGCGATATTGGATGTACTTCTTTTTTTCCATCTAAAAATTTGGGCTGTTTTGGTGACGGTGGTGCAATTTTTACCAATAATGACCGTCTTGCTACCGATATACGTTCCATTGCCAATCACGGCATGGAAGTCCGCTATCATCACGACAGAATTGGAGTAAACTCACGTTTAGACAGTATTCAGGCTGCTGTACTGGAAGTTAAACTTCGTCATTTAGATGAATATAATTCTGACAGACAGGCTGTTGCGGCATACTACGATAAAGCTTTTGCCGATTGCGGGCAGTTGATTATTCCAAAGCATAATCCGAAGTCGACACACGTGTTTCACCAATATACATTGATAGTGGAAGGAATTGACCGTAATAAATTACAGACTTATTTGGCATCAAAACAGATTCCTTCAATGATTTATTACCCAATTCCTGTGCATTTGCAAGAGGCATATTACGATGCCCGCTATCAATCCGGCGATTTCTCCGTTGCCGAAATGTTGACCAGCAAGGTGCTTTCTTTGCCTATGCACACCGAGCTGGATGCTGAACAATTGGCCTATATTGTTGATGAAGTAAACAGGGGATTGAAGCAAAACTAACCAAGAACGCAGCGTATGAACTATTTTGCACACGAAACAGCTATAATAGATGAGGATTGCCAAATTGGTGATGGAACACGTATTTGGCATTTTTCACATATAATGTCACGTTGTTGTATTGGAGAACATTGCAATATTGGACAAAATGTGGTAATTTCGCCCGATGTTATTTTGGGTCGAAACGTGAAGATTCAGAATAATGTGTCCGTATATACAGGTGTGGTGTGCGAAGATGACGTGTTCTTAGGGCCTTCGGCTGTGTTTACCAACGTGTTAAATCCCCGAAGCGCAATAAACAGACAGGGTCAATTTCTCAAAACAATAGTAAGAAAAGGGGCTACTATAGGAGCCAATGCCACCATTGTGTGTGGAAATGAAATTGGACAATATGCCTTGATCGGAGCCGGAACGGTCGTTACCAAAGAGGTGAAGGCCTATGCTTTGGTGATAGGAAATCCTGCTCGTCAGACTGGTTGGGTAAGTGAATTTGGACACAAATTAGAATTTAAAGAGCAAGCACAGGCCGTGTGCCCCGAAAGCGGAGAGGTGTATATCCTGAGAGATAATCAAGTATTTAAAGCTAACCAAAATGCTAAAGAGAATTAAGTTTGCCGTAATTGGACAAGGTCATATCGGTAAACGTCATGCAGAAATGATTCGACGCGAAGAAAATGCCGAACTTGTAGCAGTATGTGATATACTGTCGAAAGAAGAATTGGGTCTGGATGAATTGAAAGAGCCGTTTTTTTCTTCTTATGATGCATTGCTCAATGCCGGCCTTGAAATTGATGTAATCAATATTTGCACTCCTAATGGATTTCACGCGCAATATGCCATTAAAGCTTTAGAGTCTAATTATCATGTGGTTATAGAAAAGCCTATTGCGCTTTCGAAGGCAGATGCTGAAAAGATTCTTCAAAAATCGATAGAAGTGTCGCGTGATGTGTTTTGTGTAATGCAAAATCGTTATTCGCCACCTTCCGTGTGGATGAAACAAATTATAGACCACAAGGTGTTGGGTGATATTTATTTAGTACAACTCAACTGTTACTGGAACCGTGATTCGCGCTATTATGTACCGGGAAGCTGGCATGGCGATGCTGCTCTTGATGGTGGTACGCTTTTCACACAATTCTCTCATTTTGTTGATATTATGTATTGGCTTTTTGGCGACATAAGCAATATCGGAGGTAATTTCAAAGATTTTAATCATCAGGCTTTGACCGATTTTGAAGATAGCGGTGTGGTCACTTTCGATTTTGTCAATGGAGGAATGGGTTCCCTCTCTTATTCCACATCTCTTTGGGATATGAATTGCGAAAGCAGTATGACCATTATTGGCTCCAAAGGAACTGTGAAAGTGGCAGGGCAATATATGAACGAAGTAGTTTATTGCCATGTGAAAGATTATGAAATGCCGACGTTAGCTCCCGGCAATCCGCCAAATGACTATGGAAGCTACAAAGGTTCTGCCCAAAATCACCATTACGTCATTCACAATGTGGTGGAAACATTGACCGGCAATGGAGCTATTACCACTAACTTATTGGAAGGTCTCAAAGTAGTGGATATCATCGAACGCATCTATCAGGTGCGCGACCAACGGTGGAAAAAGGGAACACGATAAACTTTTAATTTTGCTATAAAAAATGATTCAACGTATTCAAACTGTTTATTTACTGATAGTTACTGTTTTGTCGATAATTGTGCTGTTTTCGCCGGTATCTGCTATTGTAACATCAGCCAATGTGTTCGATTTGTCGTACAAAGGATTTGTGTCAACGCCTCATATTGATGCCATTCAAGTCAAAATTTGGCCTCTCAATTTGGTAGCTGCAATTATTCCACTGACAGCTTTCGGGTCAATATTTTTATACAAAAAACGCAAGCTTCAAATTCGTATTAATATAATGAATTTCTTGTTGATGGATATTTACTATATTATTATGTTGGTATTTATGTGGTTTGCCGAAGCAAGAATAGCTACAGTTTCACAATGGATTTATCATTTTGCGGCTGCACTACCTGCTGTCAATATGGTGTTGACCTTTTTGGCAATACGTGGAATTCAAAAAGATGAAAAATTAGTGCGCTCGTTGGATCGCTTGCGATAACAGTCACTTAATGTAATACACAAATCAGGCGAACTGTCACTATGACGGTTCACCTGATTTGTGTAATATTGTAAATGGCTTCTATGTGAAGCGTTTTGCTATTTTAGAGCTTGTGTTATATCGCATTGATTTATTTTGCAGATGATATGAAAATCAATATCAATCCATTCATTTACCCGCAAAAGTCCCAGCATTTTAACAGGTGGTACAAGCCCAAAATCACGGATATTTATTTTCTCAGTGCCATCTAATATATAGAAATCGCCACTTTGATTCGAAATGATAGGGATGGAGTATTGATTTGTTTTCCCTGCAATTGTAATATTTACAGATGCATAGGCTTTTGCACAATTTACATTGATATCTTTAGATTGAATTTCAAAATAATTTAATTGGATATTGAAGCTCGGGTAATTATCTGCTTTGACAAGCTTAAAAAAATCTCTCAACGCCATTTTGTTATTAGAGTCGAAACTCTTCACAAAAATAGAATGCTGATTCTGATCTAAAACTATTTTGTGTTGATTTTGTGTAGCAGTGACAATAAAATTGCGTTTTAAAAGCTTATCTCCACTATGCGAAAGCGTGAACGGCAATAGATTTGTGGTTCCATTGATCGTCAATGAGCTGTTCTTTTGCAGTTCAACAGAAAATGTTGACTGGGCAAAAACAGACAAGCTTGTGAAGAGAATAAGCTGGATGCAAATTAAAATCCGTGTCATATACACAAAAATATAATTGTAAAGATAGAAAACTGAACCGGCAAAATAAAATTTTACCGGTTCAGTTTTTTGTAATATATTCTTAGAATGCGATTACTGCTTCAGCGCTCAATCCGTGGAATTCTGCACCATCATATAGGCTTCCTGCCTGGAAACCGGAATATTTTTGTTTTACATATTCAACTTTTGCCATAATATTTTTGGTAATAAACCAACCGGCACTGAATGCTAATCGATTAATTCCAATTGAGTAAGCAGGAATTGCAGGTACTGCAGGTACTGCTTTTGTTGCTAAAGTGAGAACGCCCAATATAGGATCTACAACAGCAGGTTTTGCAGCTATTGCAGCTACAGCCGGTGTAGCAGCCACATCGGCACTCACTGTATTGTAACGTACACCGGCAAAGAAATTTTCCTTTTCTCCAAGACGGATCACAAGGTCAGTTGCTTTTTGTGTAGCAGCTCTCAAAACCGGTTCTGAAGAGTTGCGCCCATTTGCTTTTTCAAGTGTACTGAATGATTCTAATGACAAGCCTTTAATGGGTGTGAACTTAACAAACAGGTTGCCCATTCCGGTTAATAGTCTGTCAGAAAGGCCTGGATTGTAACGGCCATTGAAAGCGGTGGTTGTGCCCGGAGCTGCCACATACATCACACCTGAATAATTAGACCCTGTACGGTCGCCGCCAAACAATGTGTTTGCTACCGAACCGGCTGTGTAATAGCCCGATCCGCTTATGCGTACGCGAAGTTGCTCTGTCAGTTGTTTGTCAAAGCCTAATTTCCCGATAAATGCCGGATTGTGAGATCCATTTGAAGCCGGGGTTTTGGTTACATCTATTTGTTGTAGATTACCGTTTAATTCTCCATCTGTAATTGCAGCCACGGCAATGAAATCTTTGTAATGAAAGTCAGCTTCGGCACCTACTTCAGTAGCAAATTCGTCCATGATATAGTTTTCCATAAACGGATTGTAAATAGAGTTACCACCATCCGAACGACGGAAGTGAGCATCGCCATAGTTTACTTCCATGGCACCAACTTTCAATGTGGTAAATTTCATAATTTGATCCAGCAGATCAATATGAATGAAAGGAATTTTGTCAAATTGAACAAAACCACCTTTTACCCATGTTTCGTTGTGATGTTTTGAAGCAAGATAAAGTGTAAAATTTAGTGTGACACCATCAGCCAATGCTGTGTTCAAATACAGGTTGGCCATTGCCAGACTAAAGTTATTGGCAACAGGAAACAAGGTATTGGTGCTGGTTGCATTATATGGCAATGAAGAACTGCTATTGCTTTGACTTAATGCTTGGTAAGGCTGAGAAAATGCGCCTCCGATGCTCACTTTTAAGCCGGAGAATGGAGTTTCAACTTTGGGTGTTTCAAACACATTGATACCGGTTTGGTCTGTTGCTCGAAACTGGGCAAACGCCATGCTGCTTAAAAACAGAGCAGCTACTACTGTTAGGATTACTTTTTTCATGTGATTTTTTTTGTGTTATTGTAGTTGTGTTAATTAATTGGAGCTCCTTCGAAGGTTACATCGTATTTAAGGGTAATTGCATCACCCACTTTCATTAATCCCAACATTGCCGTAGGGCGTTTCATGCCGTAGTCTGACATTTTAAGAGTCACACTGCCACTGAACTCATACACTCCGGCTTTTACAATTTTGCCGGTTGTTTTAAGTGTAATTTTGTTGGTTACACCGGCCATGGTCAGGTTACCGGTAACTGTTACATTAATGTTATTTCCAGTGACTTGCAATGAGCTGGCTTCTAACATTTTGAATGTGATTGTAGGATTTTTTGGAGCCTTAAATGCTTCATAAGTCTTATTATCCATTGCTTTTTCATTGCTCTTAATTGAAATAACAGGTATTTCCACATCTAAGGATTGTGCTTGTTTCGAGCTGTTTATCACTAATTCGCCGCTTGCTTGCGTTACTTTACTCTGAAAATCGTGCACGTTAGTTGTTCCGAAAATTGTCATGCTAAAAGTCTTTGGATTTAATTTCAGACTTTGTGCATGCAAGCTTCCGGCAAAGGCAATAGAGCTTATTAAAAGCAGCATGATTAGTTTGCAAATTTGTTTTTTTGCCATAATAAGGGGTTTTTTAAAGGGTTGTAAATTATTTTAGAAGCTATGATTAGTATATTTATGCTATAGCATTTATAGCATTATGATTGAAAAAAAGCGAATGAAAAAGCTCTGTAATATTTCTGAATAAATTTAGAATAAATGATTTGTATGGTAGTAATACTATAACAATAGTAGCATTTGATAGTGAAAAATATAGACAGATAAATTTCGGGAAATGGAAAGTTTATTTGTCTATGTAATAAACTGTTATGCAATTTTATTTATTGCTCTATATCTAAGTCTTTACATTCGTAATATGTATCTTGTATGATTTGTTCGAGATTTTTTTTTGCGAGTATCTCTTTAAAATCGAGACCAAACTCTTGCCAGTAATTTTTTGCTTTACAATCGTGTGTAGCTCTTTCACAAAAGCTTTTGTTGTTGATACATTCTATTACTACAATTTGTTCAAAAGCAGTATAAATATCTAACATTGTAATGTCTTTTGGTTCGCGGGTTAACCTGTAACCACTGCCCCGACCTTTTGAGTTAGCCACCAGACCTTTCACTTTGAGGGCAGAAATGATACTGTCTAAGTATTTTAGTGAAATATGCTGATTTTTAGCAATATCTTTTTGCAACACTCCTGAAGGTTCAGTTGCGGTGGCAATTTCAATAATTGTTCTTAAACCGTATCTTATTTTGGTATTAACTCTCATATTCTATTTTTGTGGCAAATATAAATGAAAAAAACGAATGCTACCAAATTGGTAGCATTAAAAAATACTAAATTAAAATTTTCGTGTTTTCATTCAGTGTTATTTTTTATCCTTCTCTTACCTGTCCGTTTCCGGTAATAATCCATTTGTAGGAGGTCATTTCATTGAGTGCCATGGGGCCGCGGGCATGCATTTTCTGGGTACTGATGCCAATTTCGGCACCTAACCCGAATTGCGCTCCGTCGGTAAATGCAGTGGAGGCGTTTGCATAGACACAGGCTGCATCGACCTGTTGCTGGAATGCTGTGATACGTTGTTCATTTTCGCTTATAATGGCCTCGCTATGCTGTGAGCCAAAGTGTGCAATATGTGCCAATGCTTCATCAAAGGTCGTGGTGGTTTTGATGGCCATTTTATAATCTAAAAACTCCGTGCCAAAGTCAGCTGCAGTAGCCTCCTGCAGAAGTTTTTCAGGATAATGCCCTTTAAGTGCCGCGTAGGCCGCTTTGTCGGCATAAATTATCACATCGGAAGTGGCCAAACGTGCACAAAGTTCAGGTAATTCTTCTATTCGCTTAGCGTCAATAATAAGACAGTCAAGGGCATTACATACACTCACACGGCGGGTTTTGGCATTGTAAATGATGGCCGCTCCTTTTGCTGTATCGCCAAATTTATCGAAATAGGTATGGCAAATACCGGCACCTGTTTCAAGGATAGGCACCCGGGCATTGTCGCGCACATATTGTATTAAGCTGCTGCTGCCACGCGGAATAATCAAATCTACCTGCCCTACAGCATTGAGCAATTCGGTGGTTGCTTCGCGGTTGGTGGGTAGGAGCGTGACAATGTGAGGATTCAACCCAAACGACAATAATACTTTTTGAATAAGGCTAACTATGGCCATATTCGAATCGTTGGCATCGCTTCCACCTTTGAGCAGACACACGTTACCCGATTTGAGACAAAGTGCGAATACATCGAAGCTGACATTGGGGCGAGCTTCGTAAATAATTCCAATGACACCAAACGGAACGCTTATTTTTTTTATCAAAAGTCCGTTTGAACGCTTTGTTTCTGACAACAAACGCCCAAGTGGTGACGGGAGTGTAGCCACATTACGCATATCGCCTGCAATTCCGTCTATCCGTTTGGCATTTAATTGGAGACGATCGTATTTCGGGTCGAGCGGATCCATGCGCGCGAGATCTTTCTTATTCTCGGCTAAGATGTGCGCGGTTTGTGCCACTGCTTCGTCGGCGATGGCATTGAGCACGTTATTTATTGTGATATCATCCAGCAGGATTAGTTCCTTTTTAGCTAGGTGTGCATTTTCAAAAATCGCTGTTAATGAATTCATCTGAGTGTCTTTTGTGCTGATGTTTCAATGTTAAGAGTATACTTATTGCGAGTTTATCGTTTCCTGTTTCTGAATAAATAAAACAGGTTTATGAAAACTATTGCCCCGTTGGCTATTACTACAGGAATGCCCGAAATGAGTAATCCGTAGATGACAAATAGAAAACAACCTACAGAATTTACAACTCGTATTTTTGTAATGTTTTGCAATGCAAATGACAGTACAATGGTGGCAGAAGCCATATAGCCTAAAAGCTCTACATAGTTTAGTGTCATATATTTAAGATAAAAGTGTGCGTTATGAAAGATGATATGTAAACTGATTCTCATTTATTCGTTGTCAATATCTAAATATCCGGCAGCATTCTCCGGTGAGAATGATTTATTATGTCTGTTGAACCGAACTACGACACGTTTAGCCTGATTTTTAGCCCATTGCGTAGTGCTTTCCGTCCACCATTCCCATTTGTTGTCAGTCCACCGTTGAGGATGGGTGTTTATCATTATTTTATCGGGCAAAAGACCTTGTTTTGCTGCAAGAATAATATCGTCAGTTGAAGCCAGGTTCATCAGCGAATTCCCCGCTACTTTGTCGCGGATATTAAAAAGCTGCCCGTTCCAGCAATGTCCGGTGTCGGTAAGGTACATCACTTTGCGATAATCAATATCAAAGTAGGGCTCTCCAATTACATCCCATGTGTGGTAATCATACTCTTTCCACATATCGCGGTTGTCGTATCGCGAAGTAGGGCTACCGTGCATACTGATTGTACGTACAGGGTAAAAGTTGCGGAAATAGCTCAGATTTTTTTTGAAATTTTGAATTGCTTGTTGATAATTGCCTTTTGATGCACTTAAAACTTCGTAGTGATAGCCGAGTTCGTGTCCCATTTTTACAATACTACGAATAGATTCGGGATGGTTGCTCTTGTTTACAATTCGGAAATAATAGGAAGAATGAATATCCATACCTGCCTCTATTTCTGCGCATTGAACAGAGTGGGAGGGCAGTAAATCAACGTCATGCCGTAACATAACGTAGCGCCCTTTGTTGTTTCCTTCACAAAATGATTCAAAAGTGCGAAACTCATATCCGGCTTCTTTCAATGAAGAGAGTAATTCTTTGTATTTTCTGAAGGTGAAATCACGGGTTTTATCTTCTCTTCTCAACGGCTTGTCCGTTTTTGCTCGTACAGTATCGGGAGCAATTTGTTGGAACCGGTATTGGTAATCTGAGTCGTATTGCATCACTTTCAGACTTGCCGGATAGCTTTCAACAAACCATGTTACAAAGGCAGCCACGTCAATTTTTGTGGCAATCATTGCCTTTTGCAATTTTTGTGTTTGCTCTTTTATATCAGGATTTGAGAGTAGATTTTTAGTTAGTCGCAATAATTTTTCAGGATTAGAAGTTGTAATCCCATAAGTGAGATGGTAGGTGTGCTCTAGCTCTTCCAACACACTAATCCGCCCTACAAAGTCGCTAAAACGAAGCGACGGAACTCCAAGCATTGCGGCTTCCACAGACATACTCTGACTGTCGGAAATCAGCAAATCGGCACCAGCCAGTAGATGGTGAATATCTGATGGGTCGATATGTAGCTGATAATGTTCGAAAAGAGGCGATAAGTTACCTTCGGAGCTGATAAAAACATTTCGGCCATATTGTTGGCACAGCAGGATAAGTTCATTCACACTTACCGAAGTCAGTCCTGTAATTCCGATATCGTGATAGGCAGTCAGCCTTGATAACCGAATAAGGCAATAGGGCGCTTTACCTACATAGCTCTCTACAAGCTCTGTATTGACTGAAAAACGATTTGGATGCAGATACGATAATTTCATGTAACCTGAATACCCTATTTTTTTATGGTCCCACTTTCCAACATTACATACAGTTGGTGTTAAGATGGTGGTGGTAAGTGGATAAGTTAACAGAGCAAGTTTCTTAATCACTAAGTAGTCGTCTTCCAAAGTCGTAATACACGGTTTTCGCAACAGATACGCGATATGCGACAAAGATGCATCGGTACCTAAAAGAATATCGGGGTGGAATTTTCGTATTTTGAAGTACAGTACAGTGGTGCGTGCAATAAGCGCTTTAGTGATGTTGATCTTATCCGATTTCCGTCCTGTCGGCATCACATTTTCGTATTCAACACCATCATTGCACAACAACTGTTCCAACACGTCTTTAGTACGTATGTAAATCTTCAACGTGTGGCCGTGTTGTTGCCACATCCGGATGGGATTTTTGTAAAACAAATATTGAGCAGGATGCGATATGTAGATTGCTATCTTCACGCGAATAAATTTTAAGTCTACAAGTTGGGTGTAATGTTATTCTTTGCAGGATAATTTTCGACAAAATCAAACAAAAATGCAGTTACATCTATTTTTTCGGCCAAAAATTGTGCTCTTTTATTTTGCCAAGCTTGTTTGAAATCTTTTTGTTCTAACAATTCATTTATTTTCAACAACATATCATCAAATTGAGTTGGAAGAAAACCATAAGCGAGAGCGTAATTATTTGCCAGATCTTCTATACCGCTTAATTCGCCCACCAGAGTGTTGCACCGAAAAGCGGGTGTTCCTAAGATGGCAGCTTCGGAAGTCATTGTCTGGCTATCGCCTACAAAAAGTAAGGCGTAATAGAGCAAATCGTGTATCTTCTCCGGCGAAACTTGCATTCTGTAATGTTGCAATTCCGGTTCTATCTCTCGTTCGGTGGTAATCAGCACTTTGCCATGAGGTTCAAGTGTTTGCGCCAGTTTAAGTTTCTGCTCCAACGAAAGGCCGTATACTTCACCGTCGTGATGTGCCTTAAAAACATTGAAACGCATTACAAAAAACGGCTCACCTTCTTTTAGCCCGATATCGTGAAGCACTCCCGGATTTGGCGAAAACCGGTTAGGATGCAGATAAGCCAGTTCATGAGTGCCTTTATAAAAAATATTATGTTTAGCTAATCTATTGTTTATAAGTGCTTTGGGCGAAAGAATTGTGTCGCAAAACGGATGCACATATTTTACAATCAATGGTTCTACCTTGTCGTCGTCATCGTCGAGAAAGATGGATTTCATTTTGCAGAATTTCGACACATAAGCAAGCGTTACCGACGAACCGATGCCAATGTCGATATGGTGTTTGCGGGCTAATTTCCACAACAGAAAATTATAACGTAACTGCGTGATTACCTTGCCGGCTATTGAATCACGCTTTTTGCCACCTATAGCAATAAATTCTATTTGCTCACTTTTCAGCAACTGCCTTGCGCTTTCTATTTCTTTTACTGTCACCAGCACTTTGTGTCCGTGTTGTTGCCACAAACGAATAGCGTGTTTGAGCAAATGAACGTGTGCAGGGTGACTAATATCGACAAGAATATTCATAGAATCGGTTGTTTCTCAATGCAATCGCTGCCAAATTTTAAAAGCTCCCTGCATCAGTACAAAGATAAGCCGATTATGCGCAATTTCATAACGCCCGAAATTTACCAACTCCCCACCGAATTGAATTTTGTAATTTCTTACGCCATAAGGCACTCCGGGTTTGCCGGCACCACCGAAATCGAAGGTGGAAAAACCATTATTCTTTTCCGAAAGAAAAATCTCCCATGGGAGAATATCGTTGGGATTGAATGAATAATATTTTTTGTAACTTCCTGCGTACCAATCGTAAATGCGATTGTTATACGCAAACACATACATTGTGCCTACCAGTGTTTCGTGAAGAAATGTACCATAAAATTTCAAAAATCTTTTTTTGCCCAATACTTCAAAAGCATTTTTAAAAAGCAACTTATCAGCTAGGGGCAATTTTGCCCGATGATATACTTCTTCCAGAATGGAATATGATGCTTCCACTTCTTGCAAAGTAGTTAACTCTTTTACCGTGACATCTTTTCGTTGTGCCTGGCGAATATTATTACGTTTGCGTGTTTTTACATCTTTCCATAACTCCTCTTCGGTTTTTTGCAAATCAATCAGAATATTGAGATGCTCTTCGTAATGCGCATTGACAGAGCCAAATGCAATGCGAAAAGGAGTTGTGTCATGCAAATTCCGAAATTGACTGTAAATAACCTGTTTATGCATGTGTGAAGCATAAGTCTCTAAAAGCAGAGTTAAGATTTCGGTATCGTCATCCTGAGCCAGTGGACCGCCACACACAATTGCGCGCGAGGTAAGATAGGCTGCAATGCCTTTGTAAACGCTCCCTGCAATGGCTACAAGTACGCCAACCATTGTGTGTTGTGTATCGAATGCGGCAATCACCTGAGGACGGTATCCTTTTGTCATTGCATGAAGTGCATAGTATTCAGGTGTTTGAAAAATTGTACCCTTTGGATGCGACGCTACAAATTGCCCCCATTTATGGTGATCAATCTGTTCGTAATCAGTCAGTAACGTATATTTTGTTGAATTACTCATGCGCGTTCGTGCATTTTTTGTAAATGAGTTCAATTTGTGTGGCCACATCTGCAAGGGACAATGAGCTTTTTCCCAGTTTTTCTCTTCCGCTGGTTTTCCCGTTTTTTTGTGCAAAATGTAGTACCATTTTCAGTTTTTCAGCCACATCGTTCACCTCAAACGAGGTACAATAGCAGCCTTCTATCCCATCAATCAATTGCTTAATGTCGCCCACGTTGGTGGCAACAATCGGACAGTTGCAGGCCATTGCTTCTTTGATAAATTGGGGTGAACCTTCTGTAAATGAGGTTAAAAGAGCCACGTCAGAACCATTTATCAGTAAATTAACCTGTTGACGTGAAAAGCCGATAAGCGCTACTAATTCAACGTCGGGCAATTGTGCAGAAGCTGCTTTTGCTAACGGAGAATTTTTCACCTCATTGTCAAATCCTCCGGCAAATAAAATATAGCGTTTTGTTTCGCTCCACCCTAACTGACGACGTGCATCTTCCTTTTTTATCGGATAAAATTCTGTGAGGTCGATACCACAAGGAATGAGTGCAAAATTCTTTTTTGGACGGGCAATATCGAGCGTTTTTTGCGAGACAAAGATGGAATACCGGGATAATTTAATTGCTATTTTTGACCATTTTCTCACCTTGGGATCGTTGATATCGCTACCATGAAAAGTGGTGATAACAGGCACTTTGCGTTGTAAATTTGCTAAAAGCCCCGAAAGTCCGTAATGCGCGTGTATAAGGCTGGGTTGAAACAGTGTTATCTTCTTTTTTAACCCGGATAATGCACTCAAATATCCTACGATTCCTTTTTTTTCAATATAATAATAGTCAATCTCAATGCCAAGTTTACGCAGCGACATCGCCTGTTCCTCAATGAAAGGTGCTGCGTGACCATTTTTTGCACTGCAAACGACTAAAATTCTCATAATGAAAAAATAATGTGGTTTTCGTGAAAGTTGATTGCGTGTTTTATGTGTGATAAAGCATTCCTCTTACAACGATTTTCTAAAAAACCAATAATTCAACTACAAAAGTAGCTATTTTACCGCAGAAATCTTAAAAGCGGCGATGTAATCCATGTTTGTTACGTATATCTGTGGAAAATATGCTGTATAACATGTTTTGTGCCCGTGGAGCCGAAAATAATTGTGTAATTTTGTAGAGCTTGAAACATAAACTTATCACCTACATAAATATTTGATTATGAACATAGAAGACCTTAAACAAGCATTTTTAGCTGCTTATGGCGCAGCTTCGGAATCCATCTATTTTGCCCCGGGGCGTGTAAACTTGATTGGCGAACATACCGATTACAATGGCGGTTCGGTTTTTCCCTGTGCATTGAGCTTTGGAACCTATCTACTTCTGCGTAAAAATGATAAAAAAGTCATTAAATTCCGTTCGTTGAACCAACCTGAGGTAATTGAATTAGGTTTAGACCAACTTACTGCTCCGCTTGATAAGGTCTGGGCAAACTATCCATTGGGTGTTTTTGCTCAATTTATTAAACGAGGTGTCGAGATTAAAGAAGGTTTCGATATCCTTATTTGGGGAGATGTGCCTAATGGTGCCGGTCTTTCATCTTCGGCCTCATTGGAAGTGGTGACAGCTTTTGCGCTAAACGACCAACTCGGAACCGGTTTTAATCGCACGGTGTTGGCTCAGATCGGACAAAAAGCAGAACACGAATTTGCATTTGTAAATTGCGGTATCATGGATCAGTTTGCTTCGGCTAACGGTGCAAAAGATAGCGCCATTCACCTCAATTGCGACACACTGGAGTTTGAATTGGTGCCGGTAAAACTCGAAGGCGTTAAAATTCTGATTTCAAATACGCATAGCCCCCACAAATTAGATTCGGGTGCTTACAACCAAAGGGTAGCCGAATGTAAACTGGCTGTTGAACAATTGAATAAAGTACGCCCTATTAAATATTTAGCCGAGTTGACCGAAGCCGAATTCAAAGAAATTGAATCGGCCATTACCGATCCGGTAGCTCACAAACGTGCCCGCCACGTAGTAGGCGAAGTGCAACGCACTGCCGATGCTGTAAAAGCCTTAAAAGCAGGCGATATCGCTTTGTTTGGTAAACTAATGAATGCCTCGCATGTTTCACTGCGCGACGATTACGAAGTGACCGGTCCCGAACTGGATTGTATGGCTTCCGAAGCCTGGAAAATTCCCGGCGTTATTGGTTCCCGTATGACCGGTGGTGGTTTTGGCGGCTGCACTGTTTCGTTGGTAAAAGATGAAGCTATTGATACATTTATTGCGCAAGTAGGGGCTGCTTACGAAGCTAAAATAGGCATTAAGCCGGAGTTTTATATTGCCGAAATTGGCGATGGCGCCTGTAAAATAGGCTAAAAAATCAATTATGCAGGAAAATTTCAATAAAATAGTAGATGGCAAACAAGTTAACTTGTTTGTTCTCAAAGGTGGTCATCTAGAAGTGGCTATCACAAATTACGGGGCTAAAATCGTTACTTTGCTGGCTCCCGACAAAAAGGGAGTGAAAGCAGACATGGTGCTTGGCTTTGATAATTTGGACGATTATTTGACTAAAGAACCGTTCTTTGGCGCAGTGTGCGGTCGTTTTGCCAACCGTATCAAAAAAGGCCATTTTGTATTGGACGGAAAAACATACGATTTGGTGATAAACAATGGCGCCAACCATCTTCATGGCGGTGTCAAGGGCTTCAATGATATGGTGTGGGAGGTAGAATCGGTGTCCGATAATAAATTAGTGTTGTACTATTTTTCAAAAGACGGCGAAGAGGGCTACCCCGGCAATCTGAAAACTACTGTCACTTATTTTGTTACAGAGGACAATGAGCTTGAAGTTCATTATCAGGCAATTACGGATAGAGCTACTATCGTCAATTTTTGTCAGCACTCGTTTTTCAATCTCAAAGGTGCAGGCAATGGAACAATACACGACCATTACCTGACGGTGAATGCTGATTTTTGTACCCCACTTGACGAAACACAAGCACCTATCGGTGAAGTGCGTGCAGTAGACGGCACATTGATGGATTTCCGCCAACCGGTGTTGGTCGCCGACCGTGTGGATGCCGACTACGACCAATTTACCTTTGGGCGTGGCATTGACAATAACTGGGTGGTAAAAAAACCACAGTCACACGATATGGCACTTGCCGCATCGCTTTACGAACCAGTGAGTGGACGCTTGTTGGAAGTGTTTACCACACAACCCGGCATTCAGGTCTATTCGGGCAACTGGATTGGCAATGAAGTGGGTAAAGAAGGCAAGATTTATGATGTGCGTTATGCCATTTGTCTCGAAGCGCAGGGATTTCCCTGCTCACCCAACTATCCACAGTTTCCAACTCCGGTACTTCGTCCTGACGAGACCTACAACGAAACCTGTATCTATAAATTTAGCACAAAATAGTGCTGAATTTCTTTCATAAAAAACTCCGGCAAAGGACATTTCTTTTGCCGGAGTTTTTTATGTTGCTGTTTACTGGATTTGACTTTACGAATTTATAATTAAACTTTCAAAACCGTACTCTTTGGTTGAAAACGATACATTTCCAATTTTTCATTGTCAACTGTCAATTGTCCATTGTTTCACCCTCCCCAGCCGTCTCTGTCAAGGTTGCGGTAGTTGATGGCTTCGGCTATGTGGTGCGATTCTACTTTTTCGCTTGCCGAAAGGTCGGCAATGGTGCGCGACACTTTGAGAATGCGGTCGTAGGCGCGTGCCGAAAGGTTGAGGCGTTGCATGGCGTTTTTCAACAAAGCCGAGCCTGCTGCATCGGGACTTCCATAGGTGCGTAGTTGTTTCGAGCTCATCTGAGCGTTGCAATATACGCCCTTCGAGTCTTTGAACCGTTCTTCCTGTATTAGACGAGCCTTGATAACCCTTTCGCGAATGTTTGTACTCGGTTCGGGATGCGACTCTTCCGACAGTTTGTCGAATGGCACCGGCACAATCTCAATATGAATGTCGATTCGGTCGAGCAGAGGCCCGGAAATACGGCTCAGGTATTTTTGTACCATGCCCGGCGAACAGACGCATTCGCGCTCGGGATGGTTGTGATAACCGCAAGGGCAGGGATTCATAGAGGAAACCAGCATAAAACTGGCCGGATATTCGATGGCAAATTTGGCGCGCGAAATGCAAATTTTGCGGTCTTCGAGCGGTTGTCGCAACACTTCGAGAACTGTGCGCTTAAATTCAGGCAACTCATCAAGAAAGAGTACCCCGTTGTGCGCCAGCGATATTTCGCCCGGTTGAGGGAACGTGCCACCACCTACCAGAGCTACATCCGAAATAGTATGGTGCGGATTGCGAAAAGGACGTTGTGCCAACAGCGAAGTGTTGCCCGACATTTTTCCCGCCACGGAGTGAATTTTCGTCGTTTCCAAGGCTTCGGTCAATGTCAATGGGGGGAGAATTGATGGGATACGTTTTGCCATCATCGATTTTCCGGCACCCGGTGGGCCTACCATAATTATGTTGTGCCCCCCGGCAGCGGCTACTTCGATGGCACGTTTCACACTTTCTTGCCCTTTCACATCAGAAAAATCGGTGTCGAACTGTCCAATATTTTCAAAAAATTCCTGCCGTGTATCTACTAGAACCTGCTCAAGATGTTTGTTGCCGTTGAAAAAATCAATTACTTCCACTATATTTTCGGCACCATATACCTCAAGATTGTTAACCACAGCGGCTTCGCGTGCATTTTGTTTGGGAACAATCATTCCCTTGAATCCTTCTTCGCGCGCTTTGATGGCAATCGGCAAAATACCTTTAACGGGTTGCACCGTCCCATCGAGCGAGAGTTCGCCCATAATTAAATATTTATCCAACTCTTCGTTCTCTATCGTTTTTGCGGCTGCCAGAATGCCAATGGCAAGTGGCAGGTCATAAGCCGAACCTTCTTTCCGGATGTCGGCAGGCGCCATGTTGATCACAATTTGATAGCGAGGAAATTCAATTTTATTTACCTGCAACGCAGAAATAATTCGTTGCTGGCTCTCTTTGACTGCGTTGTCGGGTAAACCAACAAGAAAAAAACGAATGCCTCGCGACACATTTACTTCAATCGTCACGATTGTAGCATTGATGCCGTGGACGGCTGCTCCAAAGGTTTTTACTAACATGGCGATAGTTTTTTTGGTAAATTTTATCGGACAAATATACAAATTGTTTCCAAAAAAGGAAAACTTTTTTTGGAAAGATGCGCTCATTGTTTTCCATTTTAGAAAAGCATTCTAAAAATAATATTATTTTTTTCTCTTTTTTTGTGCATTTCTCGTTTTTTTCTCGTACTTTCGCCTTATCAATTTGTTTTTACAGGATGTTACAAGCAGAAGAAGCACAAACGCTTATAAATCACAGGCTTAATGCTCTGTGTTACCCTTTGGCTCCAAATGGACTTTATGAGCCGATTAAGTATGTGTTGGGCTTAGGAGGCAAGCGCATACGTCCTGTTTTTGCATTACTTGCCTGTAATTTGTTCTCCGATGAGGTTAAAACGGCTATTGAACCGGCTTTAGGGTTAGAAATTTTCCATAATTTCACCTTACTTCATGATGATATAATGGACAAAGCGGAGATTCGACGCGGACAAGTTACCGTGCATAAAAAATGGTGTGACAACGTGGCGATACTTTCGGGAGATGCAATGCAGATTGATGCATATCGTCATATTGGTCATTCGCCCGAAGCTCAGTTGAAGCAAATATTCGACTTGTTTTCGCAGACAGCAATGGAAGTTTGCGAAGGGCAGCAATATGATATGGATTTTGAACACCGTGATGATGTCACATTGGACGATTATATTGAAATGATTCGGCTTAAAACGGCGGTTTTGTTGGCCTGTAGTCTTAAAATAGGTGCCTGGATTGGTGGAGCAACAGAGAAAGATGCACAATTGCTGTATGATTTTGGCATTAATCTCGGATTGGCATTTCAATTGCAGGACGATTTGCTCGATGTATTTGGCGATGCAGATAAATTTGGCAAGAATATTGGTGGCGATATTTTGTGTAATAAGAAAACATTTCTGTTGATTTCGGCTTTGAAATTGGCAAAAGGAGAAACAAAAACAGAATTGACTCACTGGTTGACTACAAATTCAGCATCACATAGTGATAAAATTGCGGCAGTAACTCGCATCTATAATGAGCTTAATGTAAAAAGTCTTTGCCAGAAAGAGATGGAGAATTACTATCATAAAGCTTTTGCCGCATTCAACTCGTTGAGTTGTGCAAAGAGCCGTACAAATATCATTTGTCAATATGCAAACGATTTGTTGTGCCGCGAATCATAAAAGATAAAATAAGAAGAAAGAATGCCTGCAATATGAAAAAGTTTCGTGTTTTTTTTCTCGCATTCATTACAAATAATACAGTTTTCGATTGATTTTGAACTATATATACTCCTGATTATGCCTTACAGAAGATTACCAAACACAGATCAAGCCAGGGTACGTGTATTGCGTACAGCGCTTGAAGAGTCGGATAGGCAACATCTACGATTTGTGATTTCGTACAAGACGCAACACGATCTGAAGATGTTGTTACAAAAATTCGAGCAGGCAATGGGTTTATATAAGCAAACCTATGAAAATCAGGTCAATTCCAATAAAGATTTCCAACTCGTATTCCGCAATGCCCGTCTCTACGTCTCTCATTTTATTCAGGTTCTTAATTTGTCGGTACAGCGTGGAGAGATAAAGCCCGAACAGAAAAAATTATACCACCTTGATCCGAATGATTATTCGGTGCCCGACATGGTGACTGCTGATTTGGTGCTGGATTGGGGCAACAATATTATTGAAGGCGAGAAACTTCGCACAAAAGCAGGTGGAATTCCATTCTATAATCCGGCTATTGCCAAGGTGAAGGTGCATTATGATATTTTCAAAGAATATCGTGATAATCAGACTTTTTTGCAACAAAATACCACACGGTATGCCGAAAAAGTGAATGAACTTCGCCAACCAATTGATGATTTGATTGTAGATGTATGGAATCAGATTGAAGGCTTTTTCAATGAGTTGCCTCCTTTTCAACGAATGGAAATTTGCAAACAGTATGGCATTATTTATTACTATCGTAAAGGTGAAGCAGAACTTACTCCGGCAGACGATTTGCCTAAGCCCAAGGAAGTAATTGTGTCAGAAGAACTTGATAATCAAATTAATGAAACAGGAGATGCGCCAAACCCTCAGGTGATGGCAGAGTCCATAATAATAGATGAAGAAATTGTAACTGAACCGGAAATGCCTGCAATGCCGGATGTGGAAGAAATGGGGTCAACCACCATTGCGATGAAAGAAATTGTGCCTGAAGACACACTTTTCGAGGTAGATTCCATTGAAATGGAGCCAGAAACGATTGGCGGAACGGATGAAACACCGGAACTGAAAATGGATTCGGTAATTCCCAAAAAACGGCAAAAACGAACAGCCAAGCAGGATACGTTGCTTTCGCTCTTCTTTCAATAAGAATAAAAATTCAAAAGCTGTCTCGTAAAGAGGTGGCTTTTTTTATATCCCGGAGTGGATTTTTTGGTTTTGATATTAATCCTGATAGCGGTAGGACGACATATGAGAAATTTGAACCTAATTGAGGTCACAAGTGAAATGTAAATCGATAAAATAGAGAGAGCGTATCAAACAGAAGGTTTGATACGCTCTCTCTATTAAAAAACAATGAAACTGTCTACAGCAAAGCTTCCAGTTTGGCTTGCAGTGCCGGTTTTGGTAATGCACCCACTATTTTGTCGGCTAATTTACCGTCTTTGAAAAGCAGGATAGTAGGAATATTGCGAATCATGTACTTTTCGGGGCTCTCGGGATTGTCGTCCACGTTCAGTTTACCGATATAGGCTTTCTCCTTGAAAGTCTCAGCCAATTCTTCTACAATAGGACCAACCATGCGGCAGGGACCGCACCATTCCGCCCAAAAATCTACAAGTACCACTTTGTTTGCTTGAAGCAATTCTTCAAAATTTGCATCCGTAATTTCGTGTGCCATAATTATTAAATGTTGATGTTGAATTCGTTGTCATTTGCCTTGCCTCCAATTCGGGTGTGTAAGGCGTCGTTCAGTTGTCCGTGAAATTATGACTACAAAAATACACTATAAAATGGTTGTTGCGTGCAATGATTGTGAAATAAAGTTTTCAACAATTCTTTTGAAGATATTCATGCATGGCGGCAGCAGCCTTACGACCATCTCCCATAGCCAGAATTACCGTTGCACCACCACGTACAATGTCGCCTCCGGCAAAGATGGTAGGGATAGACGACTGCATTCCTTCATTCACAGTTATAGTTCCCCATTTGGAAACGTCAAGGCCATTTATTGAGCTTGGAATCAATGGGTTTGGCGAAACGCCTACGCTTACTACTACAGTATCCACGTCAATAGTTTCGATAGCACCGAAAATTTCCACAGGACTACGTCGTCCCGAAGCATCGGGTTCGCCAAGAGTCATTTTTTGAAGACGCATCTGTTTCACGCGACCTTTTTCGTTGGCAATGTATTCAACAGGGTTGTGCAAAGACATAAACTCAATGCCTTCCTCTTTGGCATGTTTTACCTCTTCGATACGGGCAGGCATTTCGGCCTCAGAGCGGCGATACACAATCATGGCACGGTCTGCCCCCAGTCGTTTGGCAGTACGTACGGCATCCATAGCCGTGTTCCCACCTCCGATTATGGCCACATTCTTGCCTGAAATTACAGGAGTGTCACCTTTACGCGAGGCTCCCATTAGGTTGATGCGGGTAAGGTATTCGTTGGCAGACATTACGCCAATAAGGTTTTCGCCGGGAATATTCATAAAACGGGGCAATCCGGCTCCACTACCCACAAATAGCGCTTTATAACCTTGTTCTTTCAGTTCTTCGAATGAAATGGTTTTACCCACAATGCAGTTGGTAATAATTTCGACTCCAATTTTTTTCAAGATGTCAATTTCCACATCAATAATAGAGTTTGGTAACCGAAACTCGGGAATGCCGTATTTGAGCACACCGCCTATTTCGTGTAAGGCTTCAAACACGGTAACTTTATAGCCACGTTTGGCCATATCGCTGGCAAAAGATAGTCCAGCAGGACCCGATCCAACCACACCCACCTTAATATTGTTTGAGGTGGCGCATTCGGGGAGTGACATTTGTCCGCTTTCGCGTTCGTAGTCGGCGGCAAAACGCTCCAGATAGCCAATTGCAACCGATTCTTTGCCTAATTTCTTTGTGTAGATACATTCGGCCTCGCATTGTTTTTCTTGCGGACACACGCGACTACAGACGGCAGGAAGCGCGCTGGTTTGTTTCAGAATTTTCGCCGCTTCGAGTATTTCGCCGCGTTCCATATTTTTCAGAAACAATGGAATGTCAATACCCACAGGGCAGCCACCGGTACAGGCAGGAGCAGGGCAGTCGAGACAGCGTTTGGCTTCGTTAAGGGCTTCTTCGAGAGTGAGGCCGCTATTTACTTCTTCGTTGTTCTTATTGCGATAGTCGGCTGGTAGTTCGTGCATATGTACGCGAGGCAGGTCGGTACGGGCTTTGTTTTTTATCGTTTTCCGTAGCTCATCGCGCCACGGTTGATTTCGATCGGAGTTTGTATTTGAACTCATGGAGAGAGGTTGTTATTTGTGTGATTAGAAAAATGATGTCAGATAGCTGTTGTTTCTTCCTCGTAATGTTTCATCGAGGCAGTTTCCAAATCTTTGTAGGAGTTGAGGCGCATCTGCATTTCATCAAAATTGACTTCGTGTGCATCAAATTCGGGGCCATCCACGCATACAAATTTTACTTTGCCACCCACCGTGATACGACAAGCACCGCACATGCCGGTTCCATCCACCATAATGGTGTTGAGAGAGGCCATGGTGGGGATGTTATATTTCTTAGTAAGCAGAGCCACAAATTTCATCATGATAGCCGGGCCAACTGTAACGCACAAATCTACTTTTTCGCGCAGCAATACTTCTTCAATTCCTACCGTGACCAATCCTTGTTTGCCATAACTTCCATCATCGGTCATAATGATAACTTCGTCGGAGTTTGCCCGCATTTGTTCTTCGAGAATTACCAAATCTTTGCTGCGGGCAGCCAACACGGTAATTACACGGTTGCCGGCCTTTTTCATCGCCTCCACAATGGGCAATAACGGAGCCACACCCACACCACCTCCGGCACAGACTACAGTTCCGTATTTTTCGATATGAGTTGCTTTACCCAAAGGACCTACAAGGTCGGTAATATAATCGCCTTCGTTGAGTGCACAAAGTTTGGCTGATGATACTCCAACTCGTTGTACCACAAGAGATATTGAGCCTTTCACAGGGTCGGAAGAAGCAATGGTGAGCGGAATTCGTTCGCCATATTCTCCTATTTTAACCAGTACAAAGTGTCCGGCTTTGCGGGCTTTTGCAATTTGGGGCGCTTCTACTTCAAAATGGAGTACGTTAGCCGAAAAATGCTCTTTTTTCAGAATTTTGTTCATTATTTGATGGTTTGATGTGTTATTGTCATGTGTTTGAAGCTAACTGCTATGTTTTCGTAGTAATAGGTGCAAATTTACTGAATTTTTGGCACATCACCAATCAATTTGGGTCTGATGTGAGGTGTCAAATGTTAAAAAACAGCTCAAAAAAGTAGAAAAAAACTATCAAAACATGTTGTATAGCATACGAAAACATTTGGCTACTCTTGCAAAAAGGCCGAAATTTGTAAGCGTTAAAACTACACAATCTTTTTTGCCTTAAAAAAACTAATACCTATTAGCAATAAAAAGTGGGACCTTGTGAAAAGTCCCACTTTTTGCATTTTAAAGGACTTGGGTTATTTGTAAAGGGAGAAACGAAGACCCGTTTTCAGTGCCACATTGAGGGGGTGTATAGTGCGTGAACTTTCGGGTTGATTGCCGGGAATGTACCAGGCGCCACCTACTTCGAGATACCAATTGATAAAACGATATAAGCGATAGCTGGCACCAACTCCGGCATCGAGGGTTAACTGAATTCCATTAATGGCGTATTTGTATCGAACTTGTTCTATAGGATCGTTTTGGGAATTATATGTATAGATTTTTTCCACTAATGAAACTCCTTTTTCTATTCTTCCACCACCACTCACATAGACTGAAAATGACGGCTTCTGAATGAAGGAGTAGGCAAGGCTTGCCGGAATTCCCAAATAGTGTTGCTCAATGCGTCCTGTGGAGCGCACCGTAGAATAACCTACATCACCCGATGTAATCAGCAGGGTATATGTGATGCCACTTTGTAATTCCCAGCGTGGAGCTATTCTGATGCCAGTAGATAATCCGAAAGTTAAAGGCAAATAATAGGTTTTATTGCTTGTGAACGATATTAATGTGGGTGTCGATGAGGCTTCCAATGCCGCGGCTTTCGACACACGTGAATATAGTTGTGAACTCAAGCCGCTGCTCGCCAAATCACTGTTATTGCCTGATGAGATTCCCAAATTTCCCTGAAAGTTCCCTGCAAGCCATTTGACACCATTTGCTCCCGAAGATTTTTTTGAGCGTTTATCCCCTTTTTCATCCGCAATTGCGGGCATTGGTGGTAATTCGGCATATTGAGTTACCGGATGTGTGATATAGCCGGTGGTATCTGCTGTCGGTTGAACAGTTGCTGCAATTACCTGTGTATTTTTTTGTAAAGGTAATACGTTGTCATTTGACATTTCAACAAGAGGGTTTGCATCGGTTGGCTTAATGGTCGAAGTTTTTGCAATTACAACCGCTGTTTGCGATTGAACCGCTTCGTGGCTCTTTTCACTTCCTTTAGTGGGCACAGCTGTTGCACTCCTAACAATAGTAGCAGAGGCTAAAGTTGTTTTTGAGGCTTGTCCTGATTTATTGTCCTTTTCATTAACTGCAATAGGCGCTTTGTGTGTTGTTGTTATGTTTGTGTTATTTCCTGAAGAGCTGTTCAATGCTAATTGAGGAGCGTTATTGTGAACGGTCAGGAATGAGATACCCAGAAAAAGCAGACCAATAATGGATGCAGCCGCAGCACCATAATACCACACAAAAGCGCGTCGCTTAGGTTGCTTTGCAGCCAGTTTGCGGCTGAAAACCTCCCAATCGTTCTTCGGTAGTTCTACTTCGTAGTCGTCAAACTTATGACGAAGTAGCGCATCGAAATCTTTATTTTTGTGAGTATCCATAGAGTTCCTGCATTTTTTGTTGTAATATAGCCCTTGCCCTTGCAAATTGCGAACGGGAAGTGCTTTCGGCAATTTCTAACATATCGCCGATTTCTTTGTGACTGTAGCCTTCAACTGCATATAGGTTGAACACTGAGCGAAAACCTGTAGGCAATGACGAAATTAAGTCACGCAACTCATCGGCTGATATGCGCTCAATCACCGATTCGTCTGTTTGTTGAATGTCGTAAGTGGTTGTAATGTCGTAGCTTTCGCGTAATATGTCATTTTTGCGAAGATGCTCCAGTGAGGTAGTTACAAATATGCGACGTAACCAACCTTCAAACGAACCTTCATAGCTGAATGATGAAATGTTGGTAAAAATTTTGATAAATCCATCGTGCATAAGGTCTTTCGCTGTCTCATAATTATTGACATACCTCATGCATACACCCATCATTTTGCGTGAATATAGCTCGTAGAGATGCTTTTGTGCAGCCGCTACGCCTCGTTTACAATCTTCAATTAATTGTGATTCGTCACCGACAATGTACATTCACTGATGATATAGATGGGTTTTTGGTTTAAAACGTTGCACGCGCAATCAAATTTTTGCCAAATATAGCTGTTTTTTTGATTGCAGAGCCCGATTTTTTGGTAAAATAAACAAAAATATAACAAGCAGACTCAATTCTATCTTGCTTCGAGCTGAGCTACCATTGCTTTTGCTGCTTTTGCCGAAGCGCCTGCTTTGCCAAGTTGTTCTTTTATAAGGCTGTACTGTTGTAACATAGCATTGCGATAGGTTGAGTCATGCAGAAGTCGTTCAAGCTCATCGGTCAGTGCCTGCGTTGTTACTTGTGCTCCCAGTAGTTCAATGATTACAGGTTTGCCGGCAATAATATTGACTAAGGAGAAATAGGGGGTGTGTATAAGAAGTTTATAGAGAAACTGAACAATGCGTCCGAACTTTACACTGTAAGTTACCACTTGGGGGACATTGAGCAGTGCAGTTTCGAGCGTAGCGGTGCCTGAAGTGACTATTGCGGCTGTTGCCTGTTGCAACAGGGCATAGGTTTGTCCGTAAACAACGCCGACTCCCGAGGAGGAGAGATATGATGAATAAAATGAAGGATTGATGCCCGGAGCTCCTGCCACTACAAATTGATAGTCGGAAAAATGTGACATCAGTGCCAGCATTTTAGGTAGATTGTCGGTAATTTCTTTTTTGCGGCTGCCGGCCAAAAGCGCCACAATGGGTTTATTTGACAGAGAATTACGTTGTGTAAAGGAAGAAAACTTCTCGTCTTTTTCGGAACGTGTCTCTATGGCATCTATCAAAGGATTGCCCACATAGCTTGCTTGTAGACAGTTGTGTTTTTTGTAAAACTCAATTTCAAAAGGAAAGATACAAAACATGTGATCCACCAGCTTTTTGATATGCTTGATGCGATACTCTTTCCATGCCCAAAGTTTGGGAGAGATGTAATAAAAGACTTTCAACCCCAGTGTTTCTTTGGCGTATTTTGCCACACGAAGATTGAATCCGGGATAGTCGATGAGAATCAGTACATCGGGAGAAAAATAGCGAATAGCATTTTTGCATACCGTCATATTGCGGAGAACGGTGCGAAGGTGCAGCACAACCGATACAACGCCCATAAAGGCCATTTGCCGGTAATGAATGAGAGGCTTTCCACCTATAGCTTCCATTAAATCGCCGCCCAGAAAGCAAAATTGAGCTTCCGGGTCGGCAATTTTAAGTTCCCGCATCAGGTTAGCGCCATGAAGGTCGCCCGATGCTTCACCGGCTATGATGAAATATTTCATTGAACACCGTAGTTTGGTTGCCTGTAAGTGGCAGCCGGTTTCTTATTTCTTCTTGGAAGTACCTTTTTGACGTTGTGCTTGTTCTCGTTGCATTTTTTCCAAACGATCCATAAAACCGCTGCTTTTTTTCTTGGAAGGTTTTTTCTTGTTGGCTTCGAGTTGCAGCAGTAATTTATCTTCGTCTACAAATCCCCTGATTGCATAGGTTTGGGCAATAGTAAACAGATTTGATAAGAGGTAATAATAGCACAATCCCGATGCATAACCATTGAAGAAAACCCACATAAAGATTGGAGAAAAATACATGATATACTTCATACCGGGCATCTGCTGGTTTGAAGTCATTTGTGTATCCATATTCAACTTCGTGTAGATAAAGAGCGCAATGGTCATCAACAAATTGAATAGACTGATATGGTTGCCAAAGAAATTAGTTATAAATGGAATAGTTGCATTCCAAGATATGACAGCATCATATGACGAAAGATCTTTTGCCCATAGAAAACTTTGTTGACGAAGCTCAATAGAAGCCGGGAAGAAATTGAACATTGCAAACAAGATAGGCATAGATAGCAGCATGGGCAAACATCCGCTCATTGGGCTCACTCCCACCTTTTTATAGAGCGCCATGGTCTCTTTTTGACGTTCCATTGCTTTGTCGGCCGGTATTTTCGCATTGATTTCGTCAATCTGTGGTTTTAAAACCCGCATTTTAGCGGACGATATATATGACTTGTAGGTGAGAGGCAAGAGTACCAGCTTGATAACAAATGTCATTAAGAAGATAATCAGCCCGTAGTTGAGAATAAAGCTTCCAAAGAAGTTGAACATTGGGATGATAGCCCATTGGTTAATCCAACCGAAAATTCCCCAGCCGAGGGGCACCAATTTTGTGAGTTTCATCTCTTTGTCGCCGGTCACACCCTTGTCGTAGTGCGATAACAAATTAAATTTGTTAGGAACAAAGAAGAAGCGGAAACTGGTTGCAGCTGTGCTTTTGGGGTCATAGCTGACACTCATTTTCGCTTTGTTGTCGCTTAAATATTTCGAGCTTTCATCTTCTTCAAAAGAACTTTCGAGTGTGGTGGAGGTGAATGCCTTATCGGCTACCAGAATACTGCTGAAAAACTGATCTTTGAAAGCTACCCATTGTAATTGGTTAGGAAGTTCTTGTTTGTCATTTCCCGATTGTTTGAGATTGTTCACATTGTCACCTAAGTACTTGTAATACAATCCAGTGTAACGTGATTCAAATTTTCGTCCTTTCTCTTGTTGACGAATCTTGGAATTCCAGTTCATTTCCAAACGATCGGTGTTTGGTGCCAACACGGTTTCCATGCTTTTGCCTTTCATCTCAAAACGCACCATGTAATCGTCGGGCGAGATAGTATATACAAAATCGAGATAAGCCTCTTTGTCGGTATGTAAACGGAAGGTGAATGATTTTGGCCCATTGGTTACCGTTTGATTTTGGGTAATACCAATCGGCTCAAAATAAAGATCTTGAGTATTCAGCACACGATTGTTGTTTGTGGCCAGAATTAAGCCAAAACTGCTTTCTTTCTTGTCGAACAAGACTAAAGGTAACGAATCGTGTGTCAGATATTTTTTCAATTGTACGGAGTAGATACGACCACCTTTGTTTGAAAGAGTTATTTTAATAACTTTATTTTCAATCGTAAACAGCTTTTCTTCTCCAACTCCTGAAGGTGCAAAAGCTCCAAACGAAGCACTTGCAGAGGCAGTGTCGGTTACAGCAGTTGTGCCGAGTGAGTCAACTTTGGCGGTATGAGCTGCATCGGTGGCGTTGATCTTCTGTTGAGCTGCCTTTTGTACTGCGGTGATTGAGTCTTGCGCGTGTTGAGCTGCTAACGCTTCTTTCGAAGGTCTGTTCAATACCGAAAAGCCTACCAGAATAAGTGCAATTAAGACAAATCCGAGAATCGTATTTTTATCCATAAGGTGTGTAGTTGCGATTGTGGATGATAGAGTTGATAATATTATTTTTGAATAGCCGCTTTAATAAATTGTACAAAAAGCGGATGAGGATTAACCACCGTACTGCTGTATTCGGGGTGAAATTGTGTGCCGATAAACCATTTTTTTGAGGGTAATTCAATAATTTCCACCAAATTAGAGTCGGGATTGATACCACTGCATTTGATTCCGGCTTTTTCGTATTGTTCGCGGTAATCGTTGTTAAATTCGTAGCGATGACGGTGACGCTCCTTGATGGTTTTCTTTCCATACACTTTGTAAGCCAACGAACCCGGCTGCAGGTCACAAGAATAGGCTCCCAGGCGCATAGTGGCACCCATATTGAGGATGGTTTTTTGTTCTTCCATCATGTCAATCACATTGTGGCGGGTGTTCATGTCAAATTCGGTAGAGTTGGCATCAGCAAACCCCAACACATTGCGACCGTATTCAATTACCATGCATTGCATTCCCAAACAAATGCCTAAGCAAGGAATATCGTTTTCGCGGGCAAAGCGAATAGCTTCAATTTTTCCTTCAATGCCTCTGTTACCAAAACCAGGAGCGACCAGAATGCCATCCAAATCACCCAGCATTTCCATGAGATTTTCAGGCGTCAGTTTTTCCGAGTGAATCATTTCGAGTTTCAACTTGCGGTCGTTGTAAGCTGAGGCGTGTATAAGTGATTCGTTGATAGACTTGTATGCATCGGGAAGCTCTACATATTTGCCCACCAAGCCGATTTTAACGATTTTGGTGGCATTTTTCATTTTATCCACAATGTAGCTCCATTGTGCCATATCGGGTTTTGTGTCGGTTGGGCAACCCAATTTACGCAACACTATTTCATCCAGTTTTTCCTCTTCCATTTTCAATGGTACCTCATATATAATAGGTACATCAATGGATTGGATGACGGCCTCAGGTGCTACATTGCAAAAAAGAGCCACTTTGCGACGCACATCGGCAGAAAGCTCACGTTCTGTGCGAAGCACTAAAATATCTGGTTGAACTCCAGCCTGTTGCAGCTCTTTCACTGAGTGCTGTGTGGGCTTGGTTTTCAGCTCTTTGGCGGCAGCAATATAGGGTACGTAGGTGAGGTGGATGTTGAGACATCTATTTCCCATCTCCCATTTCATTTGGCGTACACTTTCAATATAGGGAAGCGATTCGATGTCGCCCACGGTGCCGCCAATTTCGGTAATTACAAAGTCGTAATCGCCGGTTTTGCCCAGCTTTTGTATGTTTTCTTTTATCTCGTCGGTGATGTGAGGAATAATTTGTACCGTTTTCCCAAGATAATCGCCGTGACGTTCTTTGTTGATTACTTTTTGATAAATGTAGCCGGTGGTGACGTTGTTGGCGCGGTGCATCGGTTCATTTGTAAATCGTTCGTAGTGTCCGAGGTCAAGATCGGCTTCATGTCCGTCAACGGTGACGTAACATTCTCCATGTTCATAGGGATTAAGTGTGCCCGGGTCAACATTGATGTAGGGGTCAAGCTTTTGATTTGTTACTTTGAAGCCGCGTGCCAGCAACAATTTGCCTAATGAAGCGGCTATGATTCCCTTACCTAATGAAGAAATCACACCTCCAGTAACGAAAATGTACTTTGTCTCTTTCACGAGAAAATATTTTTTATTGGTTTGACGACACATCCCAGTTTGATAGCCTTGTTTGATAAAGGCTGATATTCAGGAGTTTCCGCTGAAACAGGGCAAGCTAACCGTCGGTTTTTTTTGCCGTATTTTGGTTGGAAAACGAAAGTGCAAAAGTAGTAATAATTTGCCAAACTACCCACGTAAAAATGAGGCAATATACTAATGCTGCCTTGGTGAGATGTTTAGCTTGTCCCGTTTTGTGATTCCCTTAATGTGGCAAAATGGCATTAAGAGAATTTGAAATGAAGTAGTTGTGTGTATTCGGGCAGAAAAGCATATAGCTTGTTTTCTCATAAAGACAATAAGAATAGCCGAAAAAAACTGTTACATTCTTCGACCATGACCACCTCTGCCCGAAGGTTGCGGTGAAGGAATTCCATCTTCGGAGTAGGTGCTGAATTTACGCCCTTTATGGCCGCTCATATTGTTGAAGCGGTAGGAAAATAGTGCCATAAAGTAACTTGTGAGTGCCGTGTATTGGGTGTCGGTAATCGAATTGGCTGTTTCGGATCTGCTAATATTCAGTTTTTGGTGCAAAATATCGTTGATTTGGAAGCGTACAGAGCCTTGATTATTTTTAAAAACCTGTTTATTGATTTGCGCGTTCCACATCACTTCGTTTTGATTGTAACCCGAACTTAACCCGCGGTTGCCGGTGTAGGTGATGTCGGATGAAATGGTGAAACTATGTGGCAACGTAACCTGTGTGTTGTAGGTCAATGCAAAGTTTGTTGTTTTCTTTGCGGCAATTTCACTCATCGAATAGGAGGATGTGTTGTATCTTACTTTGGTTTTCAATTGATTGTAGAGCCAGTCGTTTTTATAGCTTAATGATATGTTTGGAGAAAAGGAGGCGGTTTTGGTAATATTTCTCTCACTCTGATTTTGCATCAATAAGTATCCAATCTGATTGCTATATCCTACATTTGATTGTAAGAAAAGATTAAATTGTTTTTGTTCGTCGAGAGGTGTGGAAAAGAAAATATTTCCCTGAGCATTCCATATCCCATTTTCATTTATCGGTTTGCTATGCTGAATACCTGTGGCAGCTTCGTACGAAGTGTAATTGATAATGGCATTTTGAGTCATTGTATAAAGTAATGTGCCACTGAACGATTGCTGGTTAGCGCGATTGTTGTAGGTGTACTCCATCGAGAGGTTGTGATTGAATGAGGGCAATAAACTCGGATTACCGCTTTTGATATTCAGCGGATTGGTAATGTCCTCCGAAGCATCGAGTTGCGACACTGTGGGTTGACTAGTGCGTCCGTTATATTTTATCCGCAAATGTTTTCGTATGGTTTTGTCTTTGCCGAATCGGTAGGTGAAATCGAATTGAGGAGCAAGGTTTATCACACTGCGCGATGGCGGTGCATTGTATATGGAATCCTGTCCATCGCCATACCAATCTTTGATAAAACCGATATTCTTAGTGTAGGATGGTGCAATATTGATACCGATATTGTATGTATATTGAGGATGTACTGACCGGAAATTTGCCCGTATATTCTGACTGATGGCATTCACTTTTGTGCTTTTGCTGTACGCGGCATTTAATGTGGTATATGTCTCGGAAAGTGGGTCAAAGTCATAGGTCTCTTTTTGATTCACCGTGTTATTAAACTGGGCATTATAAGAAAAATCAAGAAAATATCCTTTCGCAATTGGCTCTACGTATGTGGCACGCAGGTTGTAGGTACTTCTATTTGCCTTATTTTGCGATTGCTGATTGAAAATTGAGTTGCGGCTCGGATCCAAATAAAAGGTATTGTTCGAGTTGTTGGTCCCTGTGCCATTGCTGTTGTTGATATCGAACGATCCGCTGATGCTCACCTCTCTTCCTGAAGCAGATAGTTTGCGGGCAATGTCTAATTCCAACCTAAAATCAGCTCCATTGGAGTGGAGTGTGCTGGCAGAGTTGCTTTGGTTGACAAGCGTGGAATCTATATTACCCGCCATTGTTTTTTGAGAAGATACATTGCGGGCAAACGATGAATTGTAGGAGAACGAGGGTGTAAGGATGATGGTGGTAGAGGAGTCGGCCTGAAACTCTATTTTGCCTTCGGCAGAAAGATTGTTGCTGAAATTTCTGGAAATTGCATTGCTTCTGACATAAGAAACACTATCGGAAAAGATGTTTTCTTTGTAACTGTTAGTGTTGGAATAGTTGTCGCCATAATTGTATGCCAAATTGCTTTCAACCTTTAATTTAGGATTGACAATTTTTGCCATATTAAACCCTGTGGTACTCGAATTTGTGATTCCGTTGCCTGCGCTTTGACTACCGCCCCGCCCTGAACGCACACTGTTTCCACGGTCGGTGGCAGCAGTTTCGTTTATGTTGTTTGAGTTGGCCACAAAGGAGTATTGGTCGTCTTCCGTAAACTTGTTGAGCATTGCACTGGCTTTGTAACGGGCATCTTCATTGTTTTTATTGTCAACCAATGTGCCAAGGCCTCCGGTTCCGTTTCCCATCCAGCCTTTCATCATTCCTTTTTTGATGGTAATGTTGATAATGGTTTCAGGATCATCGTCGTCGACTCCGGTGAGAATAGCTAAATCTGATTTTTTCTCAATTACCTGTACTTTGTCCACCATATCGGCAGTCAGGTTTTTGGTAGCCATTTTAGGGTCATCGCCAAAAAATGCTTTGCCATTAACCCGTATTTTAGTCACCTGTTTTCCGGCAGCCGTGGTTATTTTCCCATCCACATCCACATCTACGCCCGGCAATCGTTTTAGTAAATCCTCTACCACAGCTCCTTCGGGAACTTTATACGCAGTGGCATTGTATTCCACAGTGTCTTCTTTTACTACCATTCCAGGCAATTTTGCAGTTACTGTAACGGTGGAGAGAGTGAGATTGGCAGGCTTTAATTTTATTCTTCTCAAATCCACATCTCCTTTCAGCAAATTGGTTGCAGAAACGCGAATGCGTGTAGTATTGTAGCCTAAAAAAGAGATCTGCAATACATAAGAACCTGGTTTGATGTTTTTTAATGAGAAAGCTCCTCTTGTATTGGATGCGTCGCCCTGAATTAATGATTTGGTTGTTTCCGAAAATAAACCGACTGAAGCAAATTCGATGGGTTTGTTGGTGAGTGAATCTATGACGGAACCTTTTATTGTTTTAGTAGTGGAACTGTTCGCGGGGGGAGTTGGGTTATTTGCTTTATTGTTTTGGGAAAAGGAGATTAATGTTACCAAAAGCAGAGTCAGCGAAATACAGAGTTTAAATCTCATAAGAAGGAATATTCATAAATTAGACCTTCTTTTGACTGACGAAAAGGGCAATGGTTTAATTATGGTTAACACATTAAAGTGCATTTTCCGGTTGCTAACCGAATCAGGAGTGGATGAGTTGCCGGATTGCGTCCACCTTCTCGGTGAGCGGTAGCATAGCATCAATCCAGTGGATGGTCAATCCCCGCCGTTCCATTCCACGAAACCAGGTCATCTGGCGTTTGGCGAAGCGGTGTATTTCCATCTCAAGTTGGGTGAACATCTCCTGATAAGTGAGTTGTCCGGTGAGGTGGAGCGTGAGGTATTTGTATTCGAGTCCGTAGTAGATTAGGTCATCGGGTGCGATGCCGCTGTTGAGCAGGCGACGCACTTCGTCCACCATGCCTTCGTCAAGGCGCGTCTTGAGTCGCTGAGTGATGCGGTTGCGGCGTTCGTCGCGGTCAATACTCAGACCGATAATAAGTGAATTGATTTGCGGATAATCACTCTCAATTTCGGGGTGACTGCAATAGTATTCGGCAATTTCGATGGCGCGGACAGCTCGTTTCACAGTATCCACATCGGTAGTGTTGTGCAGCAATTTGTAGGTGGAAAGGATAGCGGTGAGTTCAGCCAACGTTTTGCCTTCAAACTGTTTTCTGAATTCGAGGTCGTCCGGTACCTGTATCAGGCGATAACCTTTCAGAATGGCTTCGATATAAAGACCTGTGCCACCGCAGAGTATCGGCATTTTGCCTCTTTGACTGATGTCGGCAAAAGCTTTCAGGAAGTCACGTTGATATTCATAGACATTGTACTTGTATCCGGCTTTCACAATATCGATTAAATGATAGGGAATCAATTGACCATCAATGGAGTATTCTGCAATATCTTTCCCTGTTCCGATGTCCATTCCACGGTAAATCTGCCGCGAGTCGGCGCTGATAATCTCACCACCAATAGCGCGTGCCAAGTGAGTGGCTACCGTAGTTTTGCCGGTTGCTGTAGGGCCAAGTAAGGTGATGAGGTTGTAGGGAGGCATACTGTATTTATAATATTTAGGAAATTGGCAATAATTATAATATCACATCATATCGTATTTTCAGTTTTGAGCTGAATTTATGCCACTAATTTTTTCTTCTTCTATTTCTTTTAAATTTTTTCCTTCTTTATTTTTCCAAGCTGTTCTACCATTTATTGAGTATCCAAGAATAATTGCCGCAGCAGTTGAAGGGCTTGGAAATTCAAAGTTTTCTTCAAAAAAATATTTTCCATTTATATCTAACACAATTTTCTTTTCAATTAGCGTTTTTCGTAGATTTGAGTAACTTCCTGATAATGATGGCGTTTCTTTTTTGTTTAATTCACTACCTTTTTGGACTTCAATTCCATTAGAAGTCAATTTGGCTGTCGCTTTAAATTCTCCAGTTCCTAAATTTAATAATTCTGGTTTTATGCTGACTTCTTTAATTCTAATTTTATCATCGATTTGTAATACAGGATATCCCAGTGTAGGAAGTATTATCTTCATATTATCAAAATATGTATCCATTTCATCTTGAACCATTTTTGGTAATTTAATCAAAGAACCTTCTTTCTTATTGACTAAACGATATTCACTTGATTTTGAAATTTGAGAAATTGTCTTTTGTTCCAAGTATTTTGTATGAGATACTGTTAGATTTTCATCTTTTGAACTAAAACAAATAATTGTTTCTGCAAATGATTTATCATTATCTCTAAGATGTTGAATAATCCTATCGGAAAGACTATTGGCTTCTCCAACATAGACCAATTTGTCATCTGGATTTTCATCATCTTGACCAAGTAAAAAATAAATTCCAGGTCTTTTAACTTCATCAATGTCTTTTGAATCTGCAAATAGATTTCGTGGAATTTTAATTGCTTGTCCCGACCAATTAGACATATATGAAAAAATCACTCCATCGGGATTTCCACTAGAAAGATAATTTGTTATTGTGATTCCTCTTTTATTCATAAGTATGGTTTGCGTTTCAAGTGAGTATTATTGAATCTTTACAAATACGGGTTATACACTTTTTCATATCCGATGGTGGTTGTGGTGCCGTGGCCGCAATAGACGGTTGTCTCGTCGGGCAGGATGAATAGTTTTTTAGATATGCCTTCAATCAATTGTTCGTAGTTGCCCTGAGGTAGGTCGGTGCGGCCTATACTTCCCTGAAAAAGCACATCGCCGGCAAAGAGTGTGGCGGATGCGGCATCGTAAAAACAGAGACTACCCGGCGAATGTCCCGGAACGTGAATGGAGGTCAGTGTGGTGTGACCAAACGAAATGGTATCACTTTCCACCAGAAAGCGCTTTAGCTCGGGCTTTTCGTTGTAGCGCATCCCAAAGGCTTCGGCTTGCGAACTGATTTGCTGTAGCAGAAACTCATCGGCTTTGTGTGCCTGAGCTTCCACCCCGTATGTTTTCTCTACAAAGAGATTGCCAAAAGCATGATCTAAATGTAAATGTGTGTTTATAAGATGTTTAACTGTGAGTTGATTATCTGAAATAAATTGACTGAGCGTGAGTTGCTCTGCATCTGTGACACAGCCGGGGTCAATAATCACGCACTCTTTTGTGTCGTCGTAAGCCACGTAGGTATTTTCCATAAACGGGCTGAAGGTAAATGTCTTTATAGTCATGAGGAGAATATGCTAATGAGTTAATTTTCAAACAATAAGAAGTTGGATATTAATCTTGTTGATTTCTACAAGCAGCCGAATGAAATTACGACACCTGAATTGAATAGAACATCCACGAAGTGAAAATCAGCGATTGCTAAATCTTATTTTTGTTGTTTACTTTCCAATGCAGCTTGCGCCGGAATCAGCGTGTTCTGATAGAAGTCAAGATAGTCGCTAAAGTGTTGTCCAAGTTGCAATGCCTTGAGGTTTTCTTCCGAAACAACCACCGGTCTTACATTTGCCTCATTGAGAGCTTTGGTTAAAGCTGCATCTTCGGCTAAACCATTTTGATAATGATGAGCATCGCCAAATGCAGGAAACTCGGCTACGATGATAAAACGCAGATTGGTAGCTTGTTTGCGAATTTCAATATCAAAATCCTTAAGCACAAAGCGGTTGAAGTTGTAACTTGCTACTTTGTAAAGCAATCGGTTGATGTTGATGGTGTCTTCGGTGACAGGCAACAGCAGAAAATGTCTGTTGTTGAGGGTTGCGGTGAATTGTGGGGCATCATTGTTTGCCTTTTGCTCAAGTTCTTGTTTCTGTTGAGCAATCAGGCTGCCATAGCTGCTTCCTTTGGTCACTGTTTTTCCCTGTCCCAAAAGGGCCAATAAGTCCTTGGCAGTGCTGCATACATCACTTTCAGGATATTTCTTAATTAGCTCGGTCAATGATTCTTTCATCGCTTGTGTATCGCCGTTTTTGCCAATACTCAGGGCATTGAGCAGACTAAATTTAGGCA
>Ga0302272_1000125_pt1 | contig 39468 bp, 53 predicted proteins | sample III_Bog_N1_2_FD_198772 | JGI IMG/M metagenome (GOLD analysis project Ga0302272, IMG submission 198772) | Peat permafrost microbial communities from Stordalen Mire near Abisko, Sweden - III_Bog_N1_2 | ecosystem: Environmental > Terrestrial > Soil > Wetlands > Peat | place: Sweden: Abisko...
CTGCGAGAAATTTTGAGAAAAACATGAAACATATTTGGTAGCATTTATCTTTGTGGAAAATAACAATACAATGAAAATACACGCACGCTTTCTGGCTTTTCTTTTTTGTTGGGTGGCAGCAAGTTCTTTTGCGCTAAATGCTTCCCGATACAGTATTACCCGCAATAATAAACCAGTTCTTATCTATCTGGACGAGCATGCCGATTCTTTAGTGGCATGGGCTGTGAATGATCTGGCTGATGACATTGAAGCCATTACGGGAAATAGACCGGCAATACAACGAACGAATGTTATTCAGCCCAAGCCCGGCATATATGTGGGAGAATTCAAGGATGGACTTATAAAGTCAATTCAGCTGGCTCAACTGGAAAACCTGAAAGGAACATGGGAAAGTTTTTATATCAATAGCTTTGGTGAAAATCTGCTTATTTCGGGTAGCGATGTGCGTGGTACAGTATATGGTATATTTGAAGTGTCTAAACGCTTAGGCATTTCGCCCTGGAAATGGTGGGCTGATGTAAAACCTCTGACCCGAAAAAATCTTAGTCTTGAAATAGAAGATGGAGGTATTGTTCAACAGCCTTCGGTGCAATACCGGGGCATCTTTCTGAATGATGAGGATTGGGGACTACAGCCCTGGGCAGCAAAAACGCTGGAACCCGAGACGGGTGACATAGGCCCTAAAACTTACGAAAAAGTATTCCAGCTCTTGTTGCGTTTAAAGGCTAATACTATCTGGCCTGCTATGCATCCTTGTACCAAAGCATTTTTCAGTAATCCTGCCAATAGCCTGATGGCTGATAAATATCATATCATTGTGGGAACGTCACATTGCGAACCTATGCATCGAAACAATGTGAGCGAATGGGACGAAAGTAAGTCTGGTGCTTTTAATTATTTTACGAATAAAGAGGCTATTTGTAATTACTGGCAGAGCCGCATATCCAACTTACCCAATACTGAAAATATCTTCACACTGGGCATGCGTGGTGTACATGACGGGAATATGCAGGGAGGTAAAAACAGCACCGAAAAGGTGCACATGCTGGAAGATATTCTGCTAACCCAGCAAAAGATGCTTAGCAACACTTTGCATAAATCCACCGACTCTATAGCGCAAACGATGGTGCTGTACAAAGAGGTGCTTGATTTGTATGACCTGGGACTAAAAGTACCCGATAATGTTACCCTTATGTGGTGTGACGATAATTATGGTTATATCCGGAGGTTAAGCAATGCCGAAGAACAAAAGCGATCGGGGGGAAGTGGTGTTTATTACCACCTAAGCTATTGGGGTTCTCCACATGATTATTTGTGGTTAAGCACTACGCAGCCCGGGTTGATCTATTACGAAATGTCTAAAGCGTATGCCAATGGAGCACAAAAAATATGGATTGCCAATGTGGGTGATATAAAACCGGCAGAATACAATACCGAGCTTTTTCTCGATCTGGCATGGAACATTCATACCGTGAATAATGATAATATCGACCAACATCTTTATGCCTGGGCAGCACGGGAGTTTACCGGAAGTATTGCTACTGATGTAAGCCGGTTGATGATGGAATACTATCGGTTGGCCATGCTTCGTAAACCTGAGTTTATGGGATGGAGTGGGGTAGAGCCTAAAACCAATGTAAAGCTTACGGAATTCAATCAGGCTACCAATGGAAATGAGTTGCAACGAAGAATCAGGTTATACAAAGAACTCTATACAGAGGTAGATAAATTGAAAAAGTCGGTGCCCGGTGATAAGTTGGATGCCTGGTTTCAGTTGGTGGAATATCCCGTAAAAGGAGCGGCTTTGATGAATTGGAAGTTCTTATATGCCCAATTGGCCAGCGAAACAACAGATCTGCTAAAGCGGAAAGAATATATGCAACTGTCAGATAATGCTTATCAGGAGATTGCAAGTATGACACGCTTCTACAACGATACCCTGAGTTCGGGTAAATGGAAAAATATGATGTCGATGAATCCCCGCGAACTAACTGTGTTCAATCGGGCAGAGCTGATTAAAACAGATAGCAATGCGGTAAATAAATCAGTTGCTACTAAAAATAAACAGATACTATGTATTCAGGCTAACGAATATACAGGGCTGAAAGGTTTTGAAAACTATAACTGGAAAACAATAAAAGGCTTAGGTTACAGTAATAACGCCATTACACTTAGTCCGTTTAGAAATCATTCTTTTGCCCGGGAACAGCAACCTTATATTGAGTATAGTTTTGAGACACAACAGGCTGGTCCGTTCGAATTAAATGTCCGGACTTTACCCTGTCACGCCAATAAGTTCGATCATCAATTGGGCATACAGATTGACAAGAATGAAGTTCAGTATTTTTCTATTAATACCCGAGGTAGAAGTGAACAATGGAAAAAGAATATCCTTCGGAATTGTCAGATCACAAAACTAAAATCGGATTTGCAAAAGGCAGGAAAACATACTATCCGGTTATACGTGAATCAAACCGGAATAGTTATTGATCAGCTATCCACTGATTTTGCAATGGATAAGCTGTTTTATGAAATCCCATATAAGAAATAACTTTCTTTGTCCATGTCTGTCCATTTGCAAAAATGAAGTGCTGGACTGTGAGACTCTATACTTTCAATCCTAAATTGTCAATCAATGTCGTTTAGTTCGGCACACAGAATACACAGATTTTACAGAAACGATTATCCTTTATTTTTCCTATTCGAAAAAAATACCACAAAAGCCACAAAATATAAGAGAAAAAACAAAATGTACAACGTAAATAAAAGAATAAATTAATAAACAACTAGTTACGCAAGCCTAAAACAAAACAAAATGTACATTTACTTTAATTCTGCTTTAATAATTGACATATAAAAGCCGCATGAACGGATGATTATTTTAATTGCCCTTTAATAGCAGTTTAAATGGCACGTAAAAGACGATATAATAAGTAGTAGCAACAATATACCCCTAACAAATTGGCCCCAAAATAGGGGCTTTTTTTATGCTCCAAAGTGATGTGTGTGAAATCAACAAAAAACGCAATAAAACAGATATGCGGATACTAATGGGGATACTAATGGGGATACTTTTTCACAGTAAAAAATACGAATAAACATACCTATAACAACAAAAACACAGTTAAAAAGCTCCGAAATGAACGAATAAGCACCCCTATAATTACCTGTAAAAACAAAAAAATAAGCATTTAAATGCTTCATATCAAATAGAAACATTGGTTTTATTGCAATTAATGTGTGCGTGGCGTGATTTCATGTGTTTAGCGCGTGTGTTTTGTGTGTGTAGGTTCTGCGGTAATGTGCGAACCTATCTTTTTCTCGGATATTGTATAAGCAGGAGGATCATTAGATTTGCCCCGCGTAACCTCCAATTTTTCAATTTTACTCTTTAAAAGTGCGTTTTCTGACACAACTTCCTCGAATCTTCGTAAAAGCCGTTCATTATCTAATGACTCTACTTTAAACTCTTCGTTTTTAGTCATTTTCCCATTACCCGTAAATAACCATTCAATATTTAGATTAGGGTATTTCTCTATTATGTTGTGAAGTTTGTCCAGCCCAATGCTTTTATGAATGCTATTCACATAACCATTTGATGCATTTATAGACTTTTCAAACTCAACAATAGTAATATTTTCGGTTTGAATGAATTTTTTTATCCTTTCTTTTACATTCATAATGAGGTAATTATAATTAATTTGAGTACGAGATAGAAAATTACTCTAATTTTTTCTTTGTAATTAGAGAAAAACTCTATACATTTGTACCGCGTTCAACTTTAACGAGCCGTAAAATTACAAAAAAATATGAGAAAACTGATAGACGTTGATTCTGATACCAAAAAGAAGATTAGCAAAACATTTAAAGTAACACCGGCGAATGTGTCGCAAGCATTGAGATACAAACGTAATAGTTCGGCAACACGAGCTATGCGTAAAATGGCTATGGAGAATGGAGGAACATTATTTATTGAAGCGCCAAAAGATATGAACCATGAAGACACTAATTTATTGGATGTTTGAACGCCTGCTATCCGATCCGCTAAATAAGCGGATATGTGATTGGGGACTGGTAATTTGTACCGTCCTATTTTTCGGAAATACAATTATTCACTATTTAATTCAAAACTTGTGACACGAGGCGAACATTTAAAACAATGGGAAGAACTTGCTAAATATCTACAAAACGACTACGGCGGGTATAACAGATGCAATGGCAGCTATGATGGCAAAGAAAGTAATAATGTTTTTCCGAAAATAAGCCCGAACAAAACCTCCAGAATTGACTTTAAGCTTTCCTTTTTCGGTTATTTGAATTCCATTCTTTTGGATATTTACAAACCTTTCAGACTGAAGGTACTCAAAAACGGAATTAAAATCGGAAGGCATATTTCCTTTATAAAGAAGTTCGTTCGAGATAAAATCAGAGTTTTCAAAAAAAGATAAAGCACAATCGTAAATGCGTAATCGTGTAAGGTATGACATAATGCTATAATTTTTTGATTAGACACGACAAATTTAGCATTAATTTTTGCAATGACAAGTGCGAAAGAGCATTGACCCCGGAGAGACGGCAAACCTGTGACGCATGATAGTGTGGCAGGTAACATTAAATTGAAATTATTATGTACGAAACTTTTGGAAATACAATAGCGGTACCGGTAAGACAAATTGTTGATTCTGGGTTCATTTCAGAGTCAAATTACAAAAAACTTGTCAGGACTAATAAAGTAAAAGTACTACAACGTGGATGCCTAGGCACTCCTGCAATGGCTGATTTTTCGAGTTTCCCTGAAAGATTCAGGAAAGCGATAGAAATGGAATGGGGTGATCCGAAAGCGAAACAGAATACAAATGCACTTGATGAATTCTTAGGGCAGGACACGAAGGCGATTGAGTTTTTTAGCTCGTACGAGGTGGATGATAACAGATACTTACCTGCTGATACTATTAAAGAGTACTACGCTAATGCATGCGTACTTAATGCTATTCACTTGCTTTTGAATTGTCGCCGGGCACTTCAAAAAATGTGTGGTGGCACGGTGAAGGCTTACTGGCCAACGATAGCAAAAAATGTAATGGATATTGACAGGGAGCAATATCCACATTCGCTTCCACTTAACGACCGACGACTGAATGACCGATATAAACAATATCAAAAAGTTGGATATGAAGTGCTTATCCACAAGAATTTTTGCAATGATTTTGCACGAAAAGTTGATGAAAAGCTTGAAATGCTGATATTATCAATTTACTGTATGAGCAATAAGCCTTATTCGAGTTGGGTTTCGGAAGATTATTTGAAGTTTACACAAGATAATATTACGGTAGTGAACATAATTACAGGAGAAATTTTCAATAAAATGGACTTCTACAACGAAAAACGCCGTGATTTTATTACCGTATCAGATCAAACTTGTTGGAATTATATAAACATACCTAAGAATAGAGCAATAGTTGACAGCATCCGTTCCGGAGGACACCGATTTTTATCAACCGTTCGACCACATATGCACAGACATGCTCCTAACTTCTCTCTCAGTAAAATTTCGCTTGATGACCGCGACCTCCCTCGCAAATTACATAGCGGTGACCGCGTGAAAGCTTATTATGCTTACGATGTGGCAAGCGGATGCTTAATCGGAGCTTCATATTCACTAAAAAAAGATATAGGATTATTTATCGGTTGTATACGAGAGATGTTCAGGTTTATTGATTCACGTGGTTGGGGTATGCCATTGGAAATGGAGGTAGAACATCACCTTGTAAGCAACTTTAAAGATGATTTAATGAAGGCCGGCGTTGTATTTCCTTTCGTTCATTGGTGTGCGCCAAGCAACTCACAGGAAAAACATGCCGAACAACTCAACCGACAGAAAAAATACGGTTACGAAAAACGCTATCAGGATGGTATTGGCCGTTGGTACCTGAAAGATGAGGCCAACCAAACGGGCGGCGAACGTATCTATGACGATGAGAACAACAAATACATTGTGAAGGAAAAGACATACAGCTATGAGCAATTGGTGGCTGATGATATTCAAAGTATTTCAAGGTACAACAATGGACTTCACCGGGATCAGAAAAAATATAACGGAAAAACACGTATGCAGGTTATGGAGGAAAATCTAAATCCAAATCTGGCAAAAATAAACCGCCCTCTTTTAGTTCGATATATTGGCGATTGCACTACAACAAGCATCCAACGTAATATGTACTGTCAAGTACAGTATTCCGACTACATGCTTCCAAGCCCTGAAATCCTGTCTCGCTTCCAACCAAATAATTATACGGTTCAAGCTTATTACATGCCTGTAAATTCGGAAGGAAAAGAGCAAATAGATGAAGTTTATTTGTATCAAAATAATGAATATATGTGTGATGCAAAACGTATTATTACATATAATTCTTCGCATGCCGAATGGACGGAAGATGATACAAAAGCACTGACGGATCAGTCGAAATATATCACTCAGTTTGATAGCATGATAAAAAAAGGGCGTGAAAAATTATCTAAAGTGCAACTGATTGAAAATATAGATCAATATGATATTATAGAACCAGAAATAGTCACATCTGAACAAGTAAATGAGCGGATAATTGATTATACGCAAAGCTATGAAGATGACGCAGCTGAATTTGGATTAAACAGTCTTTAAACGATATAAAAAAGCAATTAAAACACCAATAAAATGAACACAGAAATCAAAATTAAAATATTAGAAGCCATGAAATTGGCTCGTGCAGGATTTGATACCAATGCCAAGATGGCTGTATCACTTGATATTAGTTCTTCAATACTTAGCCGCCTGTTTAATGGAGAAATTGAAGGACTACTTACAGATGCAAAATGGTTTAGAATTGCTCGCCGCCTCGATGTTCAGTTGAGAGATGAACAACAATGGATCACTGCAAAAACTCCTGCGTACAAATTTATACATGCTCAACTTGCAGCTTGTCAGAAAAGCGGTTTAAGCGGCTTGCTTTGTGACGTTGCCGATTTAGGAAAGACGCACACCGCTCGCTGCTACGTTAAAGAAAATAAGTATGCGGTATATATCGACTGTTCACAAGTTAAGTCGAAACAAAAACTTATACGCCAAATATCCAAAGAACTGGGATTGGGAAACACAGGAAAGTACAGCGATGTGTATGCGGATTTGGTGTTTTATCTGCGCTCCATTCCCAACCCCATTATTATACTTGATGAAGCTGGAGACTTAGATTATCCGGCATTCCTGGAACTGAAAGCACTTTGGAATGCAACTGAGGGAGCATGCGGTTGGTATATGATGGGAGCCGACGGATTGAAAGAGAAAATTAAACGAGGTAAAGACCTCAGTAAAGTTGGTTTTGCTGAAATTTTTCGCAGATATGGAAGCAAATACCAAAAGGTCACCCCTGATGGAGCTGAAGCTTATGACGAATTTGTAAAAACTCAAATTGCGATGGTTGCAAAAGCTAACATGGAAGCTGTAAATGTGCCTGAAATGATTGCAAAGGTAAACGGAAGTCTTACACGCGTGAAAATAGAGTTGAATAAAATGAGATAACACCATGATCACAAAACAGCAAAAACGTAGGTTGTATAAAATACACTACAATCTTAAGAAAAAAGGGAATGATGTAAATGGGCGGAGCAGACAGGTAACGAAGCGCGCAAAAACAGTTACAGATATTGAGCAAAAATGGCTTAACGAATTAATCGGATTTCAATATTGTATTTGCGACGGATTATTTACCCCCCCCCATTTTGGAGAATTAGAATAGCGTCGTAAAAAATAAATATTAAAAATGGCACTGAAACGAGCACTCACCGTACAAAATATACTTGACAAAAAATACAAGCTCTTTGATTTTACTGGTAAATGGTTTGATGCATTCGACAAGCCGGAAATGACGGGAGTTTGGTTCATCTGGGGAAACAGCGGGAACGGTAAGACAAGTTTCGTAATTCAATTAATCAAAGAATTAGCCAATTTTGACAAGGTGCTATTGAACAGTCGCGAAGAAGGAACCAGACATACGCTCAAAAAAAGTCTCTTAAACTTCAATATGAGCGATGTTGGCAACAATAGGGTGCATTTTGTGGATGAACCGATAAGTGACCTGGTGACTAGATTAAAAATGAAGAAATCGCGCCGTATAGTGGTGATTGACTCATTTCAATATATGATGATGAGTTACAAGGATTATATCGAGTTTAAAAGCCTTTTCCCAGACAAACTGATAATATTTATAAGTCACTCGGACGGAAAAAGTCCCGCTGGTAGAAGTGCCAAGTCGGTAAAATTTGATGCAAGCCTTAAAATATGGATAGAAGGTTACAGGGCTTTCAGCCATGGAAGATACAAAGGGGAAAAAGAGACATACGATATATGGCCCGAAAAAGCATTGAAATATTGGGGAGAGTAAAAAACAATTAAACATACACGGAAATGAAAACAATGGAAATTACACAAAAAAGTCTTATCAAGCGATTCCACACATTGCTGAGTAAATATAAAATCAGCAATGAAGCTAAAGAAGCATTATTATCAGGATTTGGGGTGGAAAGTTCAACAGAACTTAGTATTACAGAACTTATCGCGCTATGCGATGCTATTGAAAAACAATTCACTCCCGGAGCAGATGAGTTGGATAAGCTTCGTAAACGGTTAATGGCTTCAATATATGGTTGGCGTAAAGCTATGGGATGTGCTACTACCGCCATAGAAGTGAAAGCCATTGCTTGTCGAGCAGCTGATGTGCCGGAAGGTTATAACGTAGATATTCGCTTCAACACCATACCTAAAGAGAAATTGAACTCGCTGTATTATGCTTTCAGCAAAAAGCAGAAAGATATAAGTAAAGTGAGTGAAATGACGGACGAAATGATTAATAAATTAGCAGTTATGAATTAAATTTTAAATGAAAAATGGAAAAAACAGTAACCATTCAGGACTTAACACCTGCTCAAATTAAAGAGCTACATGCTCAACTCCTTGAAAAAGAAAAAAAGGAAACAGAACAGCGGGCAGCTGACCGGGCAGCATTAACCGAGCTGGAAAATGATGCAGTGATCGAAATGATGGAGGAGGTTGAGGTCTTATCCTCAGCTATCGTAAATTTCAAACAGAAATGTATTCACAAGCTTGAACCACTTATGAAAATGAAAACCGATTTGGGAAAAGCTGCTGAAAGACAAAAGTCGTTTACATTCAAATCAAAGGACAATAAGTTTAAGTTCATTATTGATTATAATGATACATTCAAGTATGATGACGGCATTCATGCTGGTGTGGAGTATGCAAAGCAATGGCTGACTGAAAAATCAGACGAAAGCGAGGATTCTAAGATGATGACATCCATCATTGAAAATTTACTCGGAAAATCGAGAGGCGGAACATATTCAGCTGAAAACCTTTGGATATTCGTAAGTTCAGCTGAAGATTATAATGTGCCTCTTTTAAAATTGGCAGCTGATGCCGTAAAACGATCGCTTTATAAAGAAATGACTAGCGTATCGGTTAAAGTTTTTAAAAAGGATGAATTTGGATATAAACAGTTGCCTTTATCAGCAACGAAAGCTTAATAATAATCAGATTTTCTAAAGTACGGACAACGCGTACGTTGTCCGTACGATACGGAAAATCACAACACACAAAAATTATGCATAATTGGTTTGAAACCGTAATTGGTTACGAAAAAACAGCCGAAGAGGGCAAAATTGTAAAGGTAAAAGAGCACTACCTGGTTGATGCTCTAAGTCACGCGGAAGCGGAAAACAGAATTATAGAAGAAATGAGACCTTTCATTTCTGGTGAGTTCAATGTGGAACGCGTTCAGCGCAAAAAAATCAATGAGATTTTCTTTAATGAAAATGGGGATAAATGGTATAAGGCCAAAGTAATGTTTGTTACCCTCGATGAGGAAAAAGGAGTCGAGAAAAAAACACCTGTTACCATGCTTGTACAAGCTGATGACATTAAAGAGGCATTGGAAGGACTTACGAAAGGTATGAAAGGGTCAATGGCTGACTATGAAACAGCCGCTATTTCTGAGACTCCAATAATGGATTTATACGTTTACGATGTAGTCGGTTAAGCAACTTCAAAGAAAAGCCTTTCGCCAAAAGGCAAATGAATTTCATAAAAAGGAAATAGAAGAGGAGGAATTTAAAAAGGTGATGGGCTTTTCTTGCATGCTTTTAGTTCTTGACAATTATCTCTTGAAAAGAGATGATTTTAAAATAACATTTACCGCTTACAAGAACTTATTTAGTAAAGACTTTGAGGCTAAGCATATTTATGATCTTGTTGAGCCTGTTGGACAATGGTTATGTAAACTTCCAAAGGGAGTGTGGAACGAAAAATAATAATTAATTAATTAATAAAAGCAATATGGAAACATTAGAATCAGTAAAAATGTCGAAAACGACCGCCCGAAAGTTATATAAAACTATGCCGGAATTTCGACCGTCGCTAGAAGAAACTTTTGGAAAAACTTTTTTTTCTGAAAGTGTCATGGACCGAGTGAAAACATACGAAGATGCCTGCATTGAAAATGGTAAAGAGCCAATGAATGAAACTGCTTTACGATCAGCAGGACTAACAGAATCCGAAATTGTACGCCGAAAGTTAGTTGAAATAACAAAAGCATTAAATGGCGATTGGGTTGCTGATATTTTTGATGTAAATCAAAAGAAATTTTATGCATGGTTCAATACGTCCTCGGGCGTTTTTGTGTTCGACGATACGACTTACCGCTACTCGACTGCGTATGCGGGGTACGGGTCGCGGCTTTGGTTTTCAAATCCAGAACATGCAGCATATGCAGCAAAGCAGTTTGCGCCATACTATAAAATTTTAGCAGAAAATTAATAATAAAAAAACGCCAAAAGGCACAAAATTTCAAACACATGGAAAAAGAAGTAAAAAAACTAGATGTTACTGAGAGAATCAACACATTCGAAGACGCACTTATTGAAACGAAAAGGCCGAGTGTTCCGGCTTTCGCCGATGCGCCTGAAGATTTACGGGAATACTTCCAAGAGCAATATAGAGGAATAGTACTTGCCGAGGCTTATAACGAAGGCAAAAAGGCCGACTGGACTAATCCAAATCAAGAAAAGTGGCTTCCTTGGTTTCGTATGTCCTCGGGCGTTTTTGTGTTCTGCGATACGAGTTACTGCTGCTCGCATGCGAATGCGGGGTGCGGGTCGCGGCTTTGCCTTTTAGAAGACAAAACAGCTACGGACGCAGGACGTAAATTTCCTGAAATTTACGGGGGAATTTTACAAAAGTAAAAAGTAAAGGTTGTATGTTTTTGTGGGCTGTCCTCGGGCGTTTTTGTGTTCAACGATACGAATTACAACTACTCGAATGCGAATGCAGGGAACAGGTCGCAGCTATGCTAAAGATATTACAAAAACATAAACCTTGCCGCTTGGCAAAAAACAACAAAATCAAAAGGTGCTGGTAGGGTTACCGAAAGTTCCTATATGAAAAGCAAAGCGATGAAAAGACACGGTAATTTATACGAACAGATATGCAGCGAGGATAATATGGTTCTCGCTTACGAGAAAGCCAGAAAGGGCAAAGCGCATACATACGGTGTGAAGCTATTTGAAAAGGATTTGGAAAATAACATGAGACAACTACAGGATGAATTGGTAAACGGTACTTATAGGACTTCGGAATATAGCGTATTCACTATTTACGACCCTAAAGAAAGGGAAATATACCGATTACCATTTCGAGACAGAGTAGTACATCACGCTATCATGAATGTTATGGAGCCAATATGGACCAGTGTTTTCATACGGCAGACATACAGTTGCATCAAAGGACGTGGAATACATGCCGTTTTAAAAGCGATTAAACGGGATTTAAAGGACGTTGAAAATACACAGTTTTGTCTGAAAATGGACGTAAGGAAGTTTTACCCGTCGATCGATCATGAAATTCTAAAGATCATTATTCGAAAGAAAATAAAGGATGTCCGACTTTTGAAATTACTTGATGAAATAATTGATTCAGCGCCGGGTGTCCCAATTGGCAATTATCTTTCTCAGTTTCTTGCTAATTTGTACCTAACTTATTTTGATCACTGGATGAAAGAGGATAGGAAAGTTACCTATTACTACCGATATGCTGATGATATGGTGATATTGGCACCCGATAAGCCATATTTACACGGTCTACTGGTTGACATCAACGATTATATGACGAATAACCTGAGCCTACAATTAAAGAGCAATTATCAGATATTTCCGGTCGATTCTCGCGGCATTGACTTCGTAGGCTATAAATTCTATCATACGCACATTTTAATGCGTAAATCAATAAAAAAACGGCTTTGCCGAAAGGCCGCAAAGCTAAATAAAAAAAACATTAATGCAAAGAGTTACCGCATACAAATAGCTCCCTGGTTAGGATGGGCTAAACACTGTAATTCGAAGCATCTACTCAAAAAAGTTATAAATGAAAAAGTTCTCTGATTTGGGTGTAAAGGCACTCGAAGATAAAAATATATTCAATGTTCCGGTAGTTTCTGTACAGGACGTAATAAACGTCGAAATACAAGTGTTGGACTTTGAAGCAAACGTAAAGACCGCTCATGGTGATGGGAGGTATATTTTGAAAGTGAAGCATGAAGATCGGGAGTGCAAGTTTTTTACGAATGCATCTCCTATCAAAAATGCACTCGACCAAATAAACAAAAATGATCTTCCATTTACCACTATAATCAAACAACAACGATTCGGAAGCGGATCAGGTAAAACATTTTATTTTACATGAGAAAACTGAATAATCTAAGACCTAGTCAAATTCGGGACATTATACAACGTTATCCAAACGAAAAAGCAATCAATATCGCAAAGTATTACAATGTAAACGTCTATTTAATTTATAAAACAGCCAATCGTTATGGCATAAAAAAATCAGAAGAATTCCTAAATTCTCCTGACAGCGGTAGAGCTCAAAAAGGCAACAGTATATCGCCAACAACACAATTCAAAAAGGGTCATGTAGGTAACACGAAAGGGCTCCGAATCGAAGCAATAATAAAGAACGAAGAAAAACTTAGAAATTGGAGAGATAAATGTTTATGGAAAAAAGGGCATAAACCTGCTAATACTGCAAAAGATGGTGATATAAGATTTAGAAAAAAGGTTAGATATTGGTTTATTCGTATATCTGAAAATAATTGGGAGTTTTATCATAGGTGGTTGTGGATTCAAAATAATGGAGATATACCTGAAGGATATAATGTGGTTTTCAAGCAAGGGTTTGACAGAACACAAAAACCTGGAATCAATGATTTGGAATGTATATCAGACGCAGAACTGGGGGAAAGAAATAGGATAACAAAATATCCCATTGAATTAAGAAATTTAATAAAAACAAACAATAAACTCATCAAAACAATCAATGAATATGAAAAATCAAATTAGTATAGATTCGCTTAACAATCATTTGTTTGAGACTATTGAAATGCTTAAAAACAATAATGATAACCAGGCTTCTGATAATGAAAAAATTGATCTTGAAACTGCTAAAACAATAGCCAGTCTAGGAAAAGTAATTGTAGAAGGGTATAAAGTTAAAGCACAAGTTTTAGGCATAATCAGCGATAATGATATACTTCAGAAAGAATTGTGTGATTATGCAAATCAAAACGGTTTCATATCTATTGAAAATAAATAATACCAATGGCATGTACACATTTAACAAGTTTCAGATATGGCAGAACAACATTACCAACCCCGAAGTAAGGGAACATGGGGACGTGAGGAAGCTGAAACGGCTGAGGGACTTAAAAGAATCTGTAATTATTTCTTTGAAAAACTGGCAGTTCCATCTGAATGGAAGTTTATGGGGTGGAGTAACGCGGTAGACCCGATAACGGGTATGTTACTATCTGTTGGAAAGATTTATCGGGATATGCGTACGAACGGTATTCATTTAATGGAGTACCGGGTATTTTTTCTGACTTTTAGTACTCGAGGCGGTATATGCTCGAAGAAATTTATTGATTTTGGGAAAGAAAAGAAACTTTGCGAAATAACTAACAAGACGGTTGAGAAGCTGAATGAATATATCAAAGAAAAATACGAGGGACTTAAAATATGCGAATCGGAACTCACGTCTCCCAGTGATGACGGCTTACAGCATTTTAGAGATAGATTCGGAAATTGAGTGGCTTCGTAAGTTTGGGTTGATATACAAAAAGCAAATTGAAGCATTGAAGCAACAAAAAATTGAGCTTTATGAAGAATTCGTCCGAAATACAATTGATTCTGGAGTTTCCGAGTCCACCTCGTATCATTGTACGAAATACTGAACGTACGCGTGACTCTGATGGACACTTTGCGCCTGATATGTTGGTAGATGGCAATGAAACGGATAGGCTTAAATACGAAAACGAAATGCTTCAACGAAAATACTTAGCCATAGCCAAACAGTTGGCTAGCATAGAACGAGAATTATTAAAATATAAAAATGCTGATTTATGATTATAGCAATTGACTTTGACGGAACCATTGTAAAGGATGAATTTCCAGAAATAGGGGAAATGATCCCTGGAGCAAAAGAAATAATAAACAAACTCAATTATGAGGGATATACGATTATTATCTGGACATGCAGAGCAGGCGTGGAATTGTCAAAAGCGGTGTTATGGCTTGCTGAAAACGGAATAAAATATAATTATATAAATCAGAATTGCCCTATTAGTAATGCAAAATATGGTGGTGGGGATACGAGAAAAGTATATGCAAATCTATATATTGATGATAGGGGGTTAATGAGACCATTGCCTACATGGGAAGAACTGTACTGGTATGTGCATGATATAGTACCCGGTTATGCCGATAAAGTGGCAAGGGACGGATTTTTGTAACCAAACAAATAAAAATTTATTATGGATAAAATTTCAGAAATAATTTCATTAAATCCGAAGGCTAACACTTCAGACTGGATTTTAAAGGCTGCTATTAAATATCCAAATTGTATAATATTATCTAAAGATATGGCATCGGCAAAAATCTTAGAAAAAGAGTATTATGCACTTCTTTCTAACGAAAATTGGTTCAAACAAAAATACTGGAAAATTTTTGGACGAAGAAATCCAGCATTTTCGTCTGTGTATAGTAATTTACGGGGGTGTAAAGTCCCTATTATTTTCGATAATGATTCTATTTTTACAGCTCACCGTAGCCCCGATTATAAAGATCAGCAAAACATAGATAAGACAATATGTCCAAATTGTGGATTAAGACATCCGCTTGTTGCTGAATTTGGTTATTGCGGAAAATGTGCAGAGAAAATGTATAGTTCTAAAAGCAACAATATAAAATACATTTAAATGGCTAAACACCCTAAACATATAAGCCGGCGTATCTCGGCGGAGAAGATAAAGGAGATTATTAAAAAAGAATATGAGCCGGGAAGACAAGATAAGTGTAAGCTTTGGGTATATAGAAACTATGTTTTCCCTGCAACAGGTATTAGTGAACGTACCTTTTGGCGTTATCAGAAAGCGGTGGATGATGAGATGAAGTTGGATGATAACCCTAGTCAATTAAAATTATTTTAAACAACGATTAATAACCATTTAAACAAAAACAAAATGACAATCAACATTAAAAATCTAATTGGTAACCTGATATTAGTCGGTAATGACGTAAACTCAAATGAAATTGAGCTAAAAGTAATAGAAGCACTTACAAAAGCTATTGCAAGTGCCGGCTTACAGTCTGAAAAACTAAATCAGGAAACTCAAGAATGAAATATGTTTCCCGGATAAAAAATATTTAAAGAGTTTGTTTATTCGAGGAAACTATTTATTTTTGTAAACATTTTAAAATATGAAAATATGAAAACATTAATGATTGTACTTAAGGCTTTAGCACTATTTATTCTTTTTTCTTTGTTTTTTGGTGGTATATCTGTTATAAGTCAAATACCTGCTTTAGGCATAGTATTTATTTTGATAGGAGTTATTCCTTCTATATTTATCATTAGAAGTTTTAAACCAAAAACACAAGCACAATTAGATAAAATTGAAGAGAATAAAAAAAACAAATATAAAGGATATAAAAAAGAAGATATTCTGTTTTTTTTACCATACAAATGTGGTCACCCAAATATTGATAGACCAAATGTGCTAAACATAGGTTTTAAGGATAAGAATATTCATTTTTTAAATTTCAAATTTGATTCAGTAGCCCTGATTGAAAATGAAAAAATTAAAAATATATTGGTTGAAGATCAAACTACTTTTGAAAAAAAAGTAACATTAGCTAGAATGGCTATGGTTGGTGTATTTGCTTTTGCATTAAAGAAAAATAAGAAGAACGAAATTGCTTATCTTACAATTAGTTGGAATGATGGTAGATTTGACCATGATACTATTTTTGAATTTCAGGGTATAGGTTCAATGGCAAAGGCAAATCAAATACGAAACAGGATGATTAAAGAAATTCAGTGATATTTCATAAAAAAGCCCTGAAGCATTACGTTTCAGGGCTTTTTTTTTAGGTAGTATGTGTAATAATTTTGATTGTTGGTCGTGGTATGGTTTGTGGATCGTTTTGGGCAGATAAGTCACGGACACGAAGTTGGTATGTTTCTATCGAGTCAAGATAATATTCATGATTGTGATTAATGACAGATTCCACTCGCGTAAGCGTACCTACTTTGTCGATTATCAGGCTTTGAAGTTTATCCAGCACTTTATCGGGTAAGTCCAGATAATTGATCATATCTGACTGTACAGGACTGTTTCTAGCTGTTTGTCCGAACCATTGAGTAACGATGTGTATCTTGATGCTTACAGTAGCTTCCTGTACCCGGTTACCGATTGTTTCCCACCGGATAGGAACGAATTCGACAAAACAAGCCGGGCATTCGAATGGAGAGTCTTTTTCGATGAACTGAACATTCTGATTCCAGAGATCGTAATGTTTTAGTGTTTCACTATCATCTTCATTTTTAATTGATGATAAAGTGGACTGAATGGCTAAATATAAATCTTTTCTCATGGTCATTTATTGATTAATTGACTAAGTTTTCGTTCTAATTCTTCTATAATAAGTTTGTTCAATGTTGGGCTATTTCCCATAAATTGACGTTTTGGCATAGTAAAACCAGCACCACGTCCAGCGCGTAATCCTTCATTGTGTACAGCTGCATAAATTTTTCTGCTATTGGCAAATGCATTGGGTGAAGTCCATACGGTTGCTTTTCCGTTGCCGGTTCTGTTTTGATCGATTTCAATGGATCGTCCCAAATCGGCTGTTTCACCTGTTAGTATTTTTCGTTCGGTGGCTGCACCTTTGGCATACGATTTCACTACTTTCCCATCCCGTTCCCATGAACCCATACGTCGCTGTACATCCTGCCACTTTACCCGCTCCCAACTTTCAGTTTGGAATGACTGTTTGAAAAAGTCAACAGCCACCTTACCGGCAATTACAGGCGCAAAACGGTGGTAAAAATCGCCGAATTGCTTTTCGAGATTACGGAGTTTGGTTTCAAATTCTTCGGGGCTCATTGTCTGAACTGTGATTTATTTGATTAAATGATTGTTGTGATTAAAAAAGTATGTATATTTGCATCGGAATAGCAATGGGAAACAGCTCTGGCGTGATTAAGCCTCTGATATGCCCCGTTGCTATTTTCGTTTTTTAGCCAATCGGTCACGATATGCATGAAAGCGATACTTACCATTTACATCCTCAGCAACATTAATATATCCTTTTCGACCCAATACGTTGAATTCAAAGTAATGATATTGCTTTGTCATTTGATCTACAAAATTGTAATTCTCTGCTGACGCTACATATTTTGCCGATTTAATTATATCATCAATAATTGGCAACAATGCATTTTTGAAATTCCGGTTTTCATCAAAATCACCCGCCATATGTTTAATGCCTGATTTTGTGATTTCTATGTTTATTTTATCGCCATCAATCTCGTTTGAAACTTCTTTTCCCACTAAACTATAAGCCTCATTGCGATAGTCGTTACGAAGCATGTTGCTAACGGTATCTTCCAATTGATCAGGGGCATCATCAATATATGGATGATCGTCGGTAATCAATTCGCCCTCATCGCCCGGATTACCATTTAGTCCGGGTGATGGAGTAACGGGTTCTATGTCCTCATTATCGGTGGGTTCTTTGTCCGTCTCTGTCCAATCACATTTACAGTTGTATTCGTTACCCGGTTGGTTTTCGTCCCAAAAGGGGTCATCCTTTGTCCATATATGATAATAATACGCCTGGTGTTCCTCCCGTTGATGAGCCGATCGGGATGGTAGCCACATGATATTCGGATACAGTTCCTTGTTTTCCTGAAACTGTTGCCACTGCCTGGCCGTACGCGAACGGCTCATCATGGTATTGTATTCAGTGGTTTGATACCGATTGAACGTGTTTATAACTCCTTTGGCTTGTTCGTCAAATTTATCGCTTTTAGTATCCAAAGCTTTTAATTGCTCCGTTACCTGGTATGCTTTGTATGCAGCAAAACGTTCTGCGTTAATTTGTGCCTGTGTGGCAATTTCGAAATACTTATCACCATATTCCACCTTTCCAAATACCCCCGAAACGGCTTTTTCAAAGTTGGATTGATATATGTCCCGTAGCCGGTCATTAATCAAATCCGATTTGCCGGAACGAATGTCATCAATGACCGACTGTATAAGTTCTGATTTGGTTATGTCCCAAATTGGGAAAGTGGACAGTGCATCAAAGAACTGCTGAGGATCGTTATTGAAATACTGGTTGTTTAAATTTAATCCCCTTCTTGAACCCCTCCCCCTTTGGGTACTCCCCTTTAAAAGGGGAGAATTGGGAGAAGGGGTTAAACGAAAAAATTACGCAGCACTCCAAAGAAGTTTTTAGGAGCATTGTCCGGGTTATTCGGGTCTTGTTTAAATGCTTTTGAAAAGTCGTTTAAAGCTTGTTTTTGTTGCATTTCATTCTTCAGCTGATCATAGTTATCCGGCTTCGGAATGTTGAATTCTTCGTAAATGGTATCATCACTTACGGGTACTGTTTGTGCAATACCGGCGTACACCTGCCATTTTTGAAGCATTTTAGCCCAATCTGCCTCATCGTCCTGAAAAAGAATAGCGCCACCGATACAGTCGATTCCAAAGATTTTAAGTATAGCACGGAACTTCGTGTTCAAAATTTCGAGAATAAAATTCTCGTCATTCATGTGCTTTTGTTTTTCGGCATCGGAATGCACCTCACCAAGTGAACGTGCACCCTTATCCCCCTGATCGGTAGTTAGTGTGTTACCTAAAAATATCTTTGAAATTTCGGCATTACAGGCACCCACAAGGTCTTTGTATAGTGTGTTACTACCTGAAGAACTTGCAGTATCATGAATTTTCAACTCAGCACCTTTCGGACGGATCAGGTAATTGGCAGAACCCCATTTCTCCATTGCCTCTTCCAGTTTCAAACGAGTAGCATCGTCATAGTCTTCGTATGAAGCTTCGCGGAAAGGCATACCGAACATTTCGGCAAACTGACTCCAGTCACCGAATCCGCCACGCTTATAGATTACATATTGAGCCGCTATACAAAGAAGTCCTTTGTCCTGTGGATCGCCTGCCCAAAGCATGTATTTCTGCAACGGGTCTTCCATGAACATAAAATCTTTGGAGGCGACAGATTGATCTTTTGAAATGCATTGAAAATTACGCTCAGGGTGTACATGTTTGCGCGGAATAAGATCATAATCAATTTTCCAACATTCCTGCATGTCATCATACAGGACTGAATTAATCTGAATAGTGGTAAATCCCCAGGCAATGGAATTAAGCAACTCTTTCCGGATAACACGCAGATCGGATGAATTCAACAGTTTGTTTATTTCTTCATCCTGCTGTTTGTCCTTGTTGATATAAATCAGTTTTTTATTCTGAACATAATCCAACCTCTTTCCCCAGGTAGCTTCAATTTGACCGTCAAGGATAATATCTTCGTACAAATCATACAGCCATAATCGTACGGGATTGACAATATTTTCAAACGAACGAATAGCCTGCCGCCATTTGTCTATATCCTGTGTTTTACGGTTAATCTGTCGAATGGTAATATTATTTATTACCATATTTGAAGGTACTGTACCTTTGATTCTAGTTACTGTCATAATTAATTCATAATTGATAATTCATAATGCATAATTTACACATTACCAGTTATTGTTGCGTTTTTTGTTGCCACCATAAGCTATATAATTACTTCCTCCTCCGGGTTTGTCGGTTAGGCGGGTAAGTCCCAGTATACTTTCCTTTTCTGCCTGAATACGTTGTAATGAGCTTATGCAATCTTTGTAAATCATTTGACGTACTTCATGCAGGTTGGCCGGATTAGACATCTTGAAACAATTGAAAATGGCAATATCGCGCACAATTCCAAATACCCGAACATTACGGGAGGCACCTGTTTTGGCGTATTCCTCTTCCATATCATAACGTGCGCATAAATATCCGCGCACCTCCTCCATAGCTTCGGTAATAGCCTGATTGACGTTTGTTTCGGAACGTGTAAGTACGTTTAGTGTTTCGGCATAAATACCGGTTTTAATATCATCAATGGTTAAGTACATGGCTAATTCATAATTGATAATTCATAATTACTTTTTGGGCGGATTGGCGACAAAGATGCAGGCCTTGTCAAGTACCATTGCATCACGAAGTTTTTTTGATAGCACACCGGCGTTAATTAGCGCATTGATTCTTTCGCGATCGTACACGCGTATTTTTTTGAAAATCTGTATTACATACATTTTCTTGTTTTGGATTTCAGCCATTTTAGTGGCATGTTTAGTGGCATTTTTTACCTTGATGTAGCGATAGCTGCGTTTGATGATTGTGAATAGCATAATTGTTTGTTTTTAAACTCGTTTTTTATTAATTGGCCGGCGGTGTATTTGAACAGCGTCGCCAGAGAATTGTGATCGTTTAATGTCAAGAATGAATTTGCCCCCTTCGATACAATCGGGCCCGTCGGCGGGTGCCGGTAATCCCACATCGAAAAGTTCAAATTGTTCTTCCAGTTTTTTCATATGCGGATTGTCTTTCTCATCAGCATTAAGTATCAATAATCCATTTCTATTCAAAGGTTCAAGCCCGCCCTCTATTCGGTCGAATTTTTCCGGCTTTTTACGCGTATCACCAATTACGCCAATTGAGCTCTTCTTTTGTTCAGCTATTCTTATGAATAGAGGTATAAATACTTGTTGATAAAAGGGGTCTTGCAATGTGTTGTTCTCAATGTAATTATATGTTTTGCATCTGTTTGAAACATAATCTTTGATACCCCAGAACCATTCTACGAATTTTGCGTTTGTGACCTGATCCAGAAAACCTGTATACACATAATATCGCCCATCTTTGAACCCCATTAGAAAAACTGCCTTGTATGATCCGCCCGATTTTGAGGTTGATTTTGATTTATCCTTATTGGATGTGGCAGGGTCAGCATAAGCAACCAGGTAAGGCATTGTGCGAATGTCCGGGCATTTTCCCCATGTCATTTGGGGGAAGATAGTACCGGTGGAAAGTGGACAGTTGAAATACTCCTGCATAGCAGCTTTAGTGCTTATTTTAGAAAGCACACGGTCTATCATCTCCTCTGTATTACGTTCCCAAACCGACTTACCATACTTATAATCGTTTAGTGGATCAGGCTTCTTGTAGTTGACCATACGGATATTGATAATATCATGATGGTCGGCTACTTTTGCAGCCAGTGTTACACAGCAAGTTTTAGCAATGATATTACCCAGAACCAATACCATTAATGGTATACTGATAGATCGTGTAGGAATCAACGCCTCTTCAATCCATTTGAAATTTTTCTCAACTGTTTTAGGATTTCGTATGCTTTCATCGGTATCGAAATCGGAAATTACAATACAGTCAGGACGTATGTTTTCGTTTTTCTTACCACGGGGCGACTGACCGGCACCCAGCGCAATAAATTTAGCCCCATCACGTGTGGCAAAGTCTCCCTCTTCCCAATCACCATAATTCTTTTGAGTACCATAGTACGCTTTTATCCGTTCGTTAGATTCCAGATTAAGCATATACGGCATGAGCAAATCAATTGCTGCATCTTCGGACGAAGAAACGAATACAATAAACTTCTTTTGTTTGGTAAGAACCAGGTATAGTACCACCATCATGGTAACCGTATCTTTACCTAACTCACGCGCCCAGCTCAATACTTCGTACCATTCCATATTCGCCACTACGCGCTTTATAAAATCGGTATGAAAGAGAGCAAACTCAGCCGTAGCATATTTGGGAAAGAAAAAACGGCACCACTCTATCGGACGCGCTTCAAGATAGGTTCGGTGCTTTTGCAACTCCGCTTCCGAACGATTCATATCAAGACCGCTATCCGATAGATATGCCTTTTTATACTGTTGCCACTGATCGAGGCTATGTCTTTCCCCTGGTTTCAAAATAGTTGATAGTTTATAGTTGACAGTTTATAGTGCCAAGTTTATTTTAATTGATCCTTGATGTAAGCATCGAAAAGAGACATCATTTCTTTTCCTTTTTGAGGGTCAATAGGACGAATCCAGTCGAGTATTTTTCGACTTACATTAATTACGTCGGTTAGTCCGCATTCCGTTTCGAGCGATGTCAGGTCAGCCACAAGTCGACGCCGGATATTACTTTCATCTTTATCCGGAAATCTGTACTTAATCTCACGACTTGCAATCAGATTATCAAGTTCTGTAAGTTGATTAATCGTTGAGCGCAACCGTTCTTCACGGGTTACTGATATGGTCGAGCGTAACTGATCCCATTTACCATCCTTTACCCATTTAGATATAGTTACTTCAGATACACCCACTTTTGCTGCAATTTCTTTTTGCGTCAGTTTTTCTTTTACGAAAAGTAGTTTGGCGTATTCTTTCAGTTGTAATCGCTTGTCCTTAGTAGTTGACTTATCCATCCCTTTAATTTTTCAGCAAAATAAGTGTAAATAATGGCAGGATAAAAAAATGATTGACAAAATGGCAGTGTTTTTTTGTTGGGGTAAAATTATCCTGTTTCTTTGCTTCGAATTTAAAACATGACAAAAGGAGTTTACAATTGACAATATGGCAAGACCAATAAAACAAATAGTTAATCAAAGTACATCTGACTGTTGCGATGTGTATATGTATGGCATCATTGGAAAGTGGATGGATATAGATACTAATTTGTTGATCCCGGCACTGGATAACTGCATAAAGAATGGATGTAAAACATTTAATATGTATGTGAACAGCGACGGAGGAGATGTGATACAAACTCAGGCTCTTTGGAATTTCTTAGACCGGAATGATATTACTGTAAATTGGATAGTTGACGGGGCGGCAGCTTCTTGCGGATTTGACGTTATGACCAATCCGAAGCATAAGATAATTATGTCGAAATACTCTAAACTAATGGTTCACTGTGTGAGTGGATGCGTTTGCGGAGATTCTAAATCAGTAAGAGCATACGCCGATACAATGGATACTTTCCAGAATGATATTGTGGACATGATAGCTAACCGATGCGGTAAAACAAAGGATGAAGTTACAAACGCCTGGTTTGACGGAGCGGATCACTGGTTTACTCCACAACAGGCATTAGATGCTAAACTGTGTGATGAGTGCGTTGACGGAAACCCGAACATGAACCAGGCTCCCGAGACGATGACTAATCCGAATGATATATACAATTTTTATCAAAATCAAATAATCAACTTAAAAATTAAAGACAGTATGGATCACAAAACGATCATACCGATTTTGAATCTGGGTGCAGATGCCGATGAGGCCGCTGTAAGAACCGGCATTCAAAACGCGGTAAACAAGGCAATCCGCCTTGAAGGTGAAAACGGAACTCTGAAAACAGAGAACGAGCGCCTGAATAATCAGGTAACTGAGATGAACAAAACGAAAGTCAAAAACCGTGTTGATACAGATATTGCAGATAAGAAATACGGTGAAGATATGCGTGAAGAGTACACCTCGATGTATAATGAAAACTTTGAGCGTACTGAGAAAATCGTCAAAAACATGGCAGGAGTGACGCGCATAAATAATGAGCTTGGCGGTGGGGAAAGTGCAGGTATTCCAGCAGTAGAAAAAGACTGGAAGTGGGAAGACTACCATAAAGCCGGTAAGTTGGAAAACCTGAAATCATCGAATTTAAATCATTTTAAAAACCTGTTCAAAACCCGTTTTGGACGCGAATATAAGGAGGACTAAGCCATGTGTACACATGTAAATTTGAATACGAATGCGAGTTATGATTTTATAGCTCCTGAAATCAGCAAAGATGCTGATGGAAAAATAACAACAGTATTTCCATCAGCCGAAAAACAAAGCCTGGCATCGGCTGCTGTTATTGCGGCACTGGTAGAACGTACTACTACTGTTTTGGACTTGGGAATGCTTTCGAGTGATGCCACGCTAAATTTGGCTTTGGGATCAGATATACCTGTAGGTGCTTTATTGCTGGTAAAGGCCGGTAGTGATGCTACTGCCAGAACATTGACTCTTGGAACAAAGTTTTCGGGCCCTGCATTAGCCGGAACAATCTCGAAAAATAAGTCGCAGTTATTCATGTTTGACGGATTAAACTTTGTGGCAACATCCGCTGCTGTAGCACTTAATTAATTCACAATTAATAATTTATAATTCATAATTCATAATTAAAAAAAGTATGAAACGTACAAAATTTATTCTTAGTCTGGTAACGGCTATGTTATTTTCGGTAGTGGTTGGTGCAGTAGCAGGGCCCGCGTTGGGCGTTGGCGCATTTGCCCTTTCAGCCATGAAAAAAGAAGTTCCTACCAACTCATTTATGGCAGGCGTAACCCCTGAAATATGGGTAGATTACATTATCGGAAATCTATTTAAAAACAACGAATTTTTGTTGAACTCGATAGATGAAAGTCAATATGTAATTGGTGGTTCCTGTGTTCACATTCCACAAGCCGGGGCGTCCAGCAAGGTAGAACGAAATCGTAAAAAATTACCTGCACAGTTAACCCGACGTAAAGATGTGGATGTAACTTATCCACTCGATGAATTTACGACTGATCCACGCTTTATTCCCAATATAGACAAAGCAGAATTGAGCTATGATAAGATGGATAGCTGTATGACTGAAGATATGGCCTATCTACAACAATTTTTAGCTGAAGCTATGATTTATAACTGGAGACCAACATTCTATATTAAAACCACCGGTGATGCTACTTCGGCTCATATTGGAACTGGAAATAGAAAAGCCGTAAAATTAGATGACTTTATTAAAGCAAAGTCAGTTTTCAACAAATGGAATATTCCTAAAGGTGATCGCTATTGTGTTCTGGATACAGAAATGTATGGACAATTATGTCAGGAGCTAAAAACAACTACTAACCGTGATTTCTCAGCCTTATATGATGGCTCAACCGGTGAATTGAAAAAACTGGAAGGTTTTGAAATTACCGAACGATCAACAGCATTGAATGCCAGAAACAACACGCTGACTGCTGTTGCTAATACCAAATATTCGAAATGGACGAATGATACCGACCTGGTATATTATCCTGAAGATTTTATGGATATTGAAAGCGATGATGCCGTGGCTGATACTACTGCTTGTGCAATCGGATTGTTCTGGAGCAAAACCTGTGTAGCCCGTGCTATGGGTGTAACTCAAATGTTTGATGATAAAGGCAATCCTCAGTACTACGGCGATATCTATTCATTCCTGCAAAGAGCCGGTGGACGTACCCGCCGTGGTGATGGTAAAGGAGTATTGGGATTAATTCAGGATACTGCTGCTTAATTTATAACCCGTGTGTAATCTCCGATCCGCCTAACCAGCGGTGAGGAGTGAAGCACCATAAAAATTACAATTATGGGAAAAGAAAATGATGGGTTGGGAACTGCTCCTGAAGTTACACCGGGAACTACACCGGGAACTACGCCTGAGATCACACCTGAGACTACACCGGAAACTACGCCTGAAGTAACTCCTGAAGTAACTCCTGAGGTTGTTGTTGAAGAATCGGAAGATGAAAAAGAGCTTCATAAAAAAGCGGATGGCCTTATGAAACATGTAGGACTTACTGAAATATGGTTTGTTGAATCTGCTAACATGTGGTATTCATCCGAAGAAAAAGCAAATAACCGGGTGCTACCAGGAGAAGAATTTAAACACTTTGTAAAAAGCAATTAGTTATGTTACCACGCGTAAAAATATATTTTGAAAATGGACTGATCGGGGCAACTTCGCCCAGCGACGACGGGGTTTGCGGATTGATCGCAACCGGAGTAGCTGTCGATGGTAAATTTGCGCTCCTTACTCCCTATCTGATTACTACGCCTGACGGGTTATTGGATTACGGCATCACTTCGGCAAATAACCCGACCATTTATAAAGCGGTGTATGATTTCTATACTGAAGCTCCAGACGGAACTAAGCTTTATATCTATGGAGTTGCTGATGCCGTTTCATTGAGTGATATGGTTGATGTGGCTGGTGTGCATGGTAAAGCAATCATAAATTATGCGAAAGGAGCGCTGAACTTCTTATTTGTGAGCAAAAAAGATGCAAACGGATATAGCGCAACTATAACCGATGCTCTTGATGCGGATGTTTACGTTGCTATAACCAAAGCGCAGAGTTTGTGTGAATGGGCTACCGACTCGCTGTATGCACCTTTGTTTGTAGTTCTTCCAGGAAGACATTATAGCGGAACAGCATCAGACCTGGCACTCCTAACGGAACGAACAGATAATCGTGTCGCCGTAATGATTGGTGATACAACATCTGGAAGTGTGGATGCAGCAACGGGCCTATTGGCCGGTCGCGCGGCCGCTATTCCTGTGATGCGTTCTGTGGCTCGTGTGAAATCTGGTTCGATTGGTGCAAGTTCATTCTATATCGGCACCAAATCGCCAGAGTCGGCTAATGCCGATGTAATCAGTGATGCCGGGTTTGTGACCTTCAGAAACTTTATCGGGAAAGCAGGATATTACTTTACGGATGATAAACTGGCAACTGAAACAGGTGACGATTACGCATTGATTCCACGCAGACGATCTATTGACAAGGCTTATCGTATAGCTTATAAAACATTGGTTAATGAGCTGAATGACGAAGTTCCGGTAACGGATGATGGTTATATTCCTCATGCTATTTGCAAAAGCATTCAGAATGAGGTGGAAACCGCCATTATAAATACAATGGGAACTGCCGGCGAACTGGGGCGTAATCCTGATGATAGCAATGATACCGGCGTAAGCTGCTACATTGATCCAAGTCAGAACATCGTAGCAACCGATCAGTTTAAAGCAAAATTGCGTATTAAACCGTTCGGCTATCCAAAGTATATCGACCTGTATATTGGCTTTAAAACAACATCTAATTAAAAAAGGAGGTAAAATATGTTTGATTCAAGAGAATATGAATGGGCAGATATTACGCTCGTTTTAGGTGGTAAGGACATTACTGGTATACGCGCCATTAAATATGGCGAAAAGCAGGAAAAAGAGCCCGTATATGGTAAAGGGAATAAGCCACGTAAAATCCAGAAAGGCAATATATCTTATGATGGAGAAATATCATTGCTTCAGAGTGAATATGAAACATTAGTAGCTAATAGTTCTAATAAATCAGTATTATCTCTAAGCTTAAATGCAGTAATTTCATACGGAAATCCATCGAATGGAGATGTTATTGTAACTGATTTATTACTAGGACTCCAATTCACTGAAGCTAATAAGGATATAAAACAGGGTGACAAATTTATGGAAATGAAACTTCCATTTATTGCACTTGATTTAAAACCACAAGTAGCTTGATAATTGACAATCAATAATGCATAATCAGAATTAAATGACCGGTCGGATGGCCGGCCTTTTTTACAACAAAAACAACACAAGAATGAGCAAAGAAACAATTAACATTGATGAACTGAAAGAGAAGTTTGGTGAACTGAAAGAAATTACCATCAATGGTATGACAGCTTTTTTTCGCAAACCTGACATGAAAATATGGCGATTTGCGTTGAAGGTGATCGATAAAAGTCAGACCGAGTTTAAAAAAGTAATGGCAGTTAACTGCTTTGTGGCAGGAGATGTACGACTCAAAGAGTCACCGTATATTGAAGATGTTGCTGAAGTGATCAACGAATTTGTTGATTATACCGACGCTGAAGTGGTAAAAGACGGTAATGGCTATCGCATTACTGTAATGGATAAATCGGCTAAGTTACGCCCATTAACCATTGAATTCCAAACAAATGCGGAGCGGAATAACCCTGATAACATTCCATTCAAATCACAACAGAATCTCCTTGACTTGCTATGGATTGAAGGTGATACAGAATTGAAAGACTCAACAAAACTGGATTACCATATGCCGGCATTGCGTGTGGTTAAGGACTTACGCGAAAAACACATTGTTAGTGTAAAAAACGCCTAACGGGGTGCATTGCTAACGAAAGCGATGCAGACATTGACAAGCAGAAATTCAACAAGTTTGTCAATGATCTTACTATACGGTCGGGTAATACTATTATACGTTATTACCTGCACTGTATACAGCCCCATAAACTTGAAGATAATGACTGGATAGATTCCATATTTGATGTATGGATATGCCGTGAATTAGAAGCTAAAGAAAACAAATGAACGTAGTAGAATTTGCCATATTATTGAAAGATAAAGCCAGCTCGACCGTTGAAAAAATCGGGCGTGAGTTCAGCAATGCAGATACTAAGGCTAAAGGACTGAAAGGAACAGTTTCAGGATTAACGGGTGTGTTTGGAGGGTTGAAGAATGTACTTGGGATGATAGGTATAGGCTTTGGATTTTATAAAGTGGTGGATATGCTTCGATCAGGAGTTGATAAGGCTCATGAATTGCGTTTGGCAAATGCCCAAATAGAAGCCGGATTACGAAGTACCAACTATGCGGCAGGCATGACTATGGACACACTTAATAAAAGTGTAGAAAGAATAAAATCACAATCTCTTTATGGTGGAGGACAGTTGAAAAATATGCAATCAGTTTTGCTCACTTTCCCTAAAGTGGGTAAAAATCTTTTCGACCCAGCATCACAATCAATAGTAGACATGGCTACCCGTATGAAAATGGAATTGCCTCATGCTGCTGTGATGGTAGGTAAAGCATTGCAAGACCCTGCAACCGGTGTAATGATGATGAGACGTATTGGTATCAACTTTACAAAAGAACAGGTAAAGCATTTTAAAGAACTTGTAGGTGCCGGAAAACTAGAAGAGGCACAAATGCTTATTTTGAAAGAGCTTAACACTGAGTTTGGTGGATCAGCTAAAGCAGCATTTGATGCTACACCTATGGCTCAGTACAATAAAGTCGTTGGATCAATTCAAATTAAACTTGGTGAATTAGCTATTAAGGCTCAAAATAAAATAGCACCGGCTCTTATTTGGATGGCTAATTCAGTAAAGAACTCAATAGAACCATTGTCAAAAGCTGTGAGTTGGTTTTATCATTTATTTGAAAGTGGTAATCCATATATATGGACGGCTGTAGGTGCATTTGTGGTCTATAATGCCATCATTACAATTGTAGCAATTAAAACAAAATTATTGGCATGGTATACAGGATTATCAACTGCTGCAATAATAGTAAATACACTGGTTACTGAAGGTTGGTCAGCTGCATGGACTGCTTTGACGATAGCTATGGAAACAAATCCAATTATGTGGATAATTACAGCTATAGCTGCATTGGTGGCGATTACATGGGCCGGAATAAAAGCATGGGATAAATGGGGAGCTGTATTATTCCTGTTTATGGGACCATTTGGTTGGATAGTAAATGCCATAATGGTTCTGAAAAATAACTGGGATTCTATAGTACAGGCATTTAAAGGAGAAGGTATAATAGGTGGTTTAAAGCGAATTGGAATTGTTTTGCTTGATGTTCTGCTTTATCCTGTTCAACAGCTGTTAGGGCTACTCGCAAAAATACCCGGATTGACTAATCTGGCTGGAGGAGGTGAGCAAATGATTACTAATCTGCGAAAGTCGCTCAATCTGGCTGATCCGGTAAGCTCAGATGAAAAAAAGAAGAAAATTCCCGGAACAAATAAAGAATATGGTGGTGCAACATCAGGATCGGGTGGAAGTAAACAAGCGGTTTCGGCAGTAGCCACCGGGGGAACCCGTAACACCTCTATTTATATTACTGTTGGAAAAATGGTTGAAAGCCTGATTTATCAGGGTGGAGTTGGAGAGACAGCTAATGATGTAGAAAAAAAATTTGAAGAGATTTTAATGAGGGTATTGTTTGCAGCTGAAAGTGCGAGTTAACACCTCACCCCTAAACCCTCTCTTTGAGGAGAGGGGAAAATAAAATTGTATGATTGATCCTATACAGATATTGACAGATAAAACGATGATAAGCAAGGTAACGCAACAAGCTACCGGCTTCGCTTTACCACCGTTTATACCGTTCAAAAATATTGCACTGGTTGGTAACAGGAAGAAAGAAACGGTAAGTTCAACTAATGTAAGTGTACCGGCTTTAGAGGTAGACAGTGATATTAAGAACAAACTGGTAAGCGGACTTGCAGAGAATCTGAATTGGATTATACCGCTTACGTTTGATGATTTCAGTTACATTGATGGAAGTACCAAGAAATTTGAGAAATTTAAATTACCTATTGATCCTGTTATTAGTTTTTCAAGCAAAAATATTATTAAACGCAGATATGTAGCCAAAAAGAAGACACGTGGTAGTATTAAAGAATGGTGGAGTTTGGACGATTGGGAAGTTCAAATAACAGGTGTTATCATTGAGGAAGATAAAACAAAACGCGATAATTATCTTGATAAATTGAGAATGCTGTGCGAAGCGCCATGTTCTATACCAGTTATATGTGAAGTTTTGAATGAAATGGGTATCATGAATCTGGCCATTGAAAGTTATGAATTTCCACATACGGCTGGAGAAGAAAATCAGGCATTCGTGCTGAAGTGTTACTCGGATGATACATATGATTTATTGGTAGAGAGTAAGATTTAAAAAGCGTTTAAACAATGTTTAAAAGAGGTTGGCGGATAACAATTGGTAAGTATGAATTAAAAATGATGGAATCGGTAGAGATAACGCATAGCGTAGATCAACTATCCGATACAGCAGAGATAGTACTACCGTCAGCGACATTTAACCGACCCTACGCAATCAATGACAAAATAAAACGAGGGGATGCGGTATCTATCCAACTGGGTTATGATGATAACGTGGCAACGGAGTTTGACGGATTTCTAAGTGAACCACCCATAACTGACAACGGCGGGTTAGTATTGAAATGTGAGGATAGTCTTTTTCTTTTACGAAAAAGAATAAAAAATGAGGTTCTGGTGGGATGCTCAGTCAAGAGATTATTGACACATGTATTGAATGAAATAGGAGGATTTACACTTAACTGCTCGTATGATTTCAATTATGACAAGTTTACGATTATCAATGCAACTGCCTACGATGTACTTAAAAAAGTGCAGGAAGAGACGAAAGCGAATATTTATCTGAAAGATAAAACGCTACACGTTCATCCGCAATATGTAGAAATTCACGGAGAAGTAAAATACGATTTTGCTGTAAATATTGAAACTGCGGATTTGAAATACAGAGATGCTGTTGATAGACCTTATTTTGTAACTATTGAAAGTAAAACCCGTGACGGAAAAACAGTAAAGGTAGAAGCCGGCACTACAGGTGGTGATTCAATGCATATCAATGTGAATGGAGTGACCGATAAAGCTAGTTTGCAAAGGTTGGCAGACGAGGCAATAAAAACAAAATCGTATACCGGGTATGAAGGAACTTATACTAGTTGGCTAGTGCCTTATGTGGAGAGTGGTTTTCAAGTGAGATTACACGATGAGGACTATGAATATAAAACTGGTTGGTATTATGGAATTGAAGTAAAAACGAAATTATCGCAGGATGGTGGAGTGAGAACGATAAAAATAGGTAAAAAGCTGTCAGATGGGTAGTAGGGCTAAAGAGATACGGGAAGCAATACGGAATATTTGCGGAAAGAATGCTGGTGGTTTTCTATTCTTTAATGCTGATGTAAAATCGGTGGAAGATGATAGTTGTACGGTTACTTATAATGACATTGATATACCGGATGTTCGACTTAATGCTGCAATAAATGGTAATGCCAATAATTTAATTATAAAACCAGCTTTAGGAAGTACGGTATTGATAGCTGATTTATCTGAAGGACTATTAAGAGATTTAGCTATAATTGGTTGGAGTGAGATAGATACGATTACAATAAATGGAGGAAATCTGGGTGGATTGGTAAAAATTCAGGAATTGACAAACAAACTTAATACGTTGGTACAGGTATTCAACTCACATACGCATCCAGTTGCTACAACTGGAACGGCGGAAGCTCAAAGCGGAACGGCAGCAGTTACAACCAAACAAGCAACTCAGTTCAGTAAAAGTGATTATGAGGACGAAAAAATAAAACACTAATGGCAAAAGATATAGGCTTACAACTAAATAACGATCTTGAATTGAACATTCAACTCGTCAGAGATAGTACAGGTAAAATTATATCCGGATTGACGGTTGGTAATACGCTCTATCAAAATCAATATATGATTCTTCAAGCTCAAAAAGTAGAAATTAAAGAGTATTCAACTTTGGGCGTAGGTATTAATGATATGGCGAATGATGACGATCTAACGTCCTGGAAGAAAGTTATACGGGAAGAGTTAGCAAAGGATGAAATGAAAGTAAATAAATTGGTATTAACCAGCTCAGAAATGAGTTTAGATGCAAGTTATTAATGGCAGATTATAAAACAGCAATAAGTCGTGTATTACCAACTGAAGGTTACTTGCTGAACAAGAAAGTTGGTTACGTATGTGATAAAGATGATTCAGGTGGTGAAACGATTGGTGGCATTGCCCGTAATTTTTTTCCTACTTGGGCCGGATGGGCAATTGTTGATGCAGCTAAAAAGCTTCCTGATTTTCCGAAAAATCTAGTAAAAAATCTTCCATTGTATGGGTTATTACTTGATTTCTATAAAACCAATTTTTGGAATAAAGTAGGCGGTGATTTCATTGCAAGTCAAACAATTGCAAATAATCTGGTTGACTCGGCAGTGAATGAAGGTATAAAGCCGGCCGTAAAACGTGCTCAAAGCATTGTTGGGTTGGCTCAGACAGGCGTAATTGATGCCAATTTAGTAACCCGATTAAATAATATGGTATGAAAAGGATAGTGTTTTTTGTGTGTTTAGTTTTATTGCTTAGTGTTTATTCAAGTGCTCAGGTAAGTCGTGGAAGTGATTCTACGGCTTACTACCGGGCATTGTACCTGAAGGCGAATGACAGTATCAAAGTTCTTAATCGAAGAACAGTTATGACTACTGACGACTTCGTGAGACTTTACAAGTATGATCGTTTACTCGATTATTACGAACGTTGCAAGAAAAATCCAGTAAAGTGGAAATTTTATAAAGGTTGGAGTATTAGAGTTTTTGAACAATGAAAGACTATATTAAAAAGGTCATCAGTTCGTCAGACGATGCTGATGAAAAGCGAATTATTTCACTGTTATCGTTTTTTGTGCTGGTATTGATGGTCGTAATTAAGGCGTTTGGTTATCAAGTTGATAATACGCTTATTTATGTGTTTGCATCGCTTACCGGTGGTTCTTCAGTATTAACCGTGATTGATAAACTGACAAATAAATGAAAGAATCAATAGTTATCGCTTTAATAAGCTTACTTGGTGGAAGTGGTTTTACCTACCTGTTCACTATTCGGGCCACGCGAAAAAAAGTTACTGCTGAGGCGAATAAAACTCAGGAGGAGGCGAATAAAACTAAGTCGGATGTAAAAACGTCTGAACTTGATAATGTTCAGGAAGCCATAACGATTTGGCGCGGAATAGCTGAGGACATGAAGATAGAGCGCGATGAGTATAAAGCGGCATTTATACAAGTGTCAGCTCATAATACTAATATGGCAGAGCAAATGGCGTCTATTCGAAAAGAACTGGCAAAACTGAGTACAATAAACAATAAAATGGTGAAATTATTAGACAAAATAACCCCCGACAACCTGAACGAGATGGTTGATAAAATAAAAAAATGTCATGAAACAGAGTAAATTATTTCTTCTCGCGCTACTTGCGCTAATAACCTTTAGTTGCAGAGCTATCAAACAAACGTCAACCGCAAAAGATGAGGTAAAAACATCCGCTAATCTTGACGTAAAACAGACAGTTGACAATCAGTTGAAGGTTGATAGTTCGCAGTCGGTAATTGATAAAAGCGTTACCAACTCACTTATAAATGAAGATGTGATAATTACTGATTTTTCTAAGCCTGATTCTACTGGAAAACAATGGCCAACACAGACAACTGTGATACATAGAACGACTGATAACAAAAAGTCTGCTGATGTAAAAACTGATGTAAAAGTCAATACCAGTAAACAAAATAAGACGACACTTCGCGATAATTCGAAATACAAATCCGATGATAAGTCGCAACTTGTCATGACAAAAGAAACGAAATGCCCGGCATGGGTTTATGTTGTTGGGTTTTTCTCCCTTTTGGTGGCGATCATAGGTGTTTATACGCTACTTAAACGATTTGGAGTAATAAAATGAAAGTTCTCGAAGGTCAATCTCTATTTGACATCGCCTCACAACGTCTTGGCTCAGCCGAGGCAGCTATTCAAATAGCTTTGCTTAATGGCATTTCCGTGACGGATGATTTGCTAGTTAGCCAGGAACTGGAACTACCCGATGTGGTCAATAAGTCAATAGCGACTTATTACGCTAACAAAGGTATTACTCCGGCAACCGGTGTAACAGATGCTACAATAGCTACTCTGGGTGGGTTGGGATATATGGCAATAGGGATAGATTTTATAATTAGTTAGATATGGCACGTACAGTAGAAACGATAAAAGCAAGCATGACAACGCAGTTCATGGTATCCACCACATTGGCCGGATGGTATGGGTTTACTGTGGGGGCTTCATTTGATGATACATTTTCAAAGGTCTCTTTAGAAAGCATTATATTTTATATCATTGCCGTAGCTCATTGTACACTGGAGACCCTTTTCGATGCTCTAAAAACCTATATCAATGCGCTGTTAGCTGCATTGAAGCCACACACAGCCCGCTGGTATCGGGATATGACCCTTGGCTTTATGCTTGACATGACCCTTGTACAAGATGAGGACTATTACGATACTTCTGGGATGTCTGATAGTGAAATTACAGCGGCTAAAGTCGTGAAGTATGCAGCCGCCAAAGAGGCTACAGATAGTTCATTTTTGACCATAAAGATAGCCGGCGAAACGAATGGAGTACGTTCCAAATTGTCGGATGAAGTGGCTATTCAGATAGCGGCTTATATTGATGAATTTCGGGATATGGGCGTAAAGATAAATCTTGTCAATCAAGATGCCGATATTTTCAACTGTGAACTTGATGTGTATTTTGATCCAATCCTTTTGCCCGACACGGTAAAAGAAAGTGTGACCACTGCTTTGACTTCATACATTCAAAACCTGACTTTCAATGGCGAATACACAAATCAGTCGCTTGTGGATGCCTTGCAAAAACTGGATGGTGTTCGCATAGCTGAGCTTAAGTGGGCAAAAAGCCGGGATGTCAACAGTACGGTGTTCGATTTGATTAATGCTAAGAAAACACCTATATCAGGTTACTTTACTCCAGGAACAATAACCATTAATATGATTGCCGATGTCAGCGTATGATGTAAATTATAAGAAACTTGTAGTGCTATTGTTGCCTACATTCTTACGAAGAAATGCACTTATTGACTTTATCTATTCGGCTGTATCACCGGTTGCTGCTCTGCACCAACAATTCAAGGTGTTTATGGCCGAAACAATGTACAAATTGTCGCACAATGGGCAGCATTGCCATTTACGTGGAATGCTTAACGATACATTCGACCCGACACAACGCCGTATAACGCTGGCTGACGTAGCCGGAACACATGAGCCTTTTTTGCTCTATTGGAGGAGTGAAAACAAAGCGAAAAGGATATACCGGCGCGATCAAGACAAAGAGATGATTTTAAACCGCCGGGGCTTTGGTGGCACAGATAGCTTTGATTTTGTAGTGAATGTACCCAATGCGCTCAACTTGTCAGCCGATGATATTACACGCCTGAAGGCTCTTACTGATGCCTACAAGCTAGTTTCAAAACGCTATCAAATAATTTATGTATAATGAACAGAGGAAATTTTTTAGGGCAATCAAACCGTGATTTCCCGATCGACTGTGAAACATTTGACTTTCTCCAGGCTAATCAGGAACTGCTGTCTGTACTTGGTCAAATTGGTGGAGATAAGGCTATCTTATCGGGATGCGTAAAAACAGGTTCTAACGTAGCTTCTGGTTACGTATTTTTGAAAACAGCACAATATCCCGAAGGTGAAGTGTTGAAGTTTGATGGTGGTACAATTGATGGGGTAACCACAACGGTATACATCTCCGAAACAGCAACGTCTGTTAGTGCCCATGATTATAACTATCCGCAGGCGTATTACACACGATCGCTTAAAGCCGGCTTAGGCTCAGAACAATTTCTGTGGTCTGATTTCTCGCGGGTAGAAACAAACGCCGCGCTCAAAGCCCGGGTAAAAGTTCTCGAAGATGAAGTGGCAATACTCGCACCGCTTCCCATCGGTATACCTCAGCCCTGGACTGGATACATATCTAAAATACCATCCAACATGGTGCTCTACGATGGTAGAGCATTGAACATTGCTGATTATCCTAAAGCCTACGATGTTTGGGGTACGATGTATAATACACAGAACGGAAAAACAACACCTGCAGGACAGTTCCGCATACCGGATATGAGCGGGTTATTCGTCGTGGGTTATTCGGCTTCGGACGATGATTACAGTGAAATTGGGAAAAAAGGTGGAGCAAAAAAGGTTCCATTGAAAATTAGTGAAATGCCACCTCATGACCATCCACAACGTTATTCATGGGGTAAATGGGGTGACAATGCAAATAATAGGTGGATGCATTGGCCAGAGAATCAATTTACAGATACACCTGAAAATGTAACAGGAAAAAGGGGTGATGGTGAAGCGCACGAAAACAGACCACCCTTCTTTACTGTGGCTTACATTGGTAGAATAGAATAAAAAAACATACAATCATGGCAATAAAAACAATAGAAACATTAAAGTCTTATTTCTTTGAGCGTGCATATCCAACGTGGCAACAATTTTATGATGTGTTGGACAGCTTTCGACATAAGAGTGATAAGCTTGCCATTACCGATGTGGACGGACTGGCAGATCAATTGAATGGTAGAGTAACTGAGTCGCAATTAAATCAAGAAATACAAGATCGTAAAACGGGTGATGCATCGCTACAGGCTAATCTTGAAGGGATGGCAAGTGCTACCGATCTGGAAGCTGAAGTACAAGCTCGCACAGATGCTGATTCTGCGTTGCAAACTCTTATTGCCGAGAAAGCAAGTTCCGCAGACTTGAATGCAGAAATCCGATCTCGGACAGAAGTTGATAGCAGTATAATCGATAGGCTTCAGACTGAAATTACTCAACGTTCAAACGAAGATTCAGAGCTCCATGCCGAAGTCGCAATAGCCCGTTCAATTGCCGAAGGTCGAAGCCAGGGAAAAGTGTTCGATACTGTAGATGCCATGAATGCCTGGCTGGCTATATCTACCAATACGGCTACACTCAACATTGGTGACAACCTACTTATCAAAGCCCTTGATGTCCCGGATTATTGGTGGGATGGTACTAGTGCACAAAAACTGGAAACGGAAAAAGTAGATTTGACCGATTACGTTCAAAAAGAACGGAAAATAAACGGGCATGATCTGTCTGTAGATATAAATCTAACGGCTGATGATATTGCCGAAACAGGTTCGCGGGGCTGGCTGACAGCGACTCTTAAAGCTGCATACGATGGAGCTGTAAGCTGGATTTCTACGAATGGAGCTAATCTTGTGGCTCATCTTTCCGATGCTGTTGTGCATATAACGGCTACAGAGCGGGCAAAATGGAATGCGGCAACTGTTATCCAGGGTACAAGTTTTATTTTTGTGCCGGGAAACGATACAGCGGCCAACAATGCCACTGCACTACAAGCAGCCTACACGGCTGCAAAGTCAAAAACACCTTTTGGTAGTGCACTTTCGGCTACAAACAGGTACACGATACTGATAGGAGCAGGCAAGTATACATTTAGTTCCACCTTTACTGTTGATGCGCAGTATATTGATATAGTATCATTAACGGGAAAAGCAGATGTATTTCTGAATGGCATTTCAGTGACGGCAAATGATGTTCTGTTGCGTGGTATCAACTGTGGTCCTTCTGCCTTTAAAATTGCAACTAATTTGAATTTATTGAAATGTGAATATTGTACTGGTGGTGATTACTCATTTGGTGGTAGTAGTATTAGTGGTGTTGCTGTTACAACATCAGGCACTTTCACTAATTGTACTGCTGGTAGCTATTCATTTGGTTGTGGTTATATGGCTCTTGGTACAGCCTCAGGCACATTCACTAATTGTACTGCCACTGGTTTATCATTTGGTTCTGGTAATAGTTATTCTGGTACAGCATCAGGTATATTCATTAATTGTACAGCCAGTAACTATTCATTTGGTGGTGGTAGTAGTGGTATTGGAACAGCATCCGGAACATTTACTAATTGTACTGCCACTAGCAACTCATTTGGTGGTAGTAGTTCTAGTACTGGTACGGCCTCCGGCACATTCACTAATTGTACCGCCACTACCTACTCATTTGGTTCTGGTTATAGTGTCGGTAATAGTTGCGTTGGTACAGCATCTGGCACTTTTACTAATTGTACTGCTGGTAACTGTTCATTTGGTTATGGTTATAATAATAGTGGTGGTACGGGTTGTACGGGTACAGCCTCCGGTATATTCAATAATTGTACTGCTGGTGATAGCTCTTTTGGTTATGGTTCTAGTAGTACGGCATCAGGCTCCTTTAATAATTGTAAAAGTGGTGTCACATCCTTCGGCTATCATGGAACACTTACAGGCATATTCAATAATTGTACTGCTGGTAATTATTCATTTGGAAATTACGGAACGGCTTCAGGCACATTTGTCAATTGTACTGCTGGAAGTATATCATTTGGTTCTAACGGGACAGCTTCAGGTTCTTTTACTAATTGCATTGGAACAAATAGTTGTTTCGGGGCTTTTGGAATAGCTTCAGGCACCTTCACTAATTGTACAGCAACAGCTGATTCATTTGGCGGTGGCTGGGGTGGTACGGGCACAGCAACAGGTACGTTTGTCGATTGTATAGGTGGAGCAACTTCCTTTGGATATGCTAATGCATCAGGCATATTCACAGGCTGTACAGGA